>Ga0160505_100022_pt1 | contig 147609 bp, 99 predicted proteins | sample DIDeMG_FD_108225 | JGI IMG/M metagenome (GOLD analysis project Ga0160505, IMG submission 108225) | Enriched chicken feces microbial communities from UW Madison campus, WI, USA - DID2874_E49_Stillage MG | ecosystem: Host-associated > Birds > Digestive system > Large intestine > Fecal ... | reverse complement strand
CTGTTACTATTTCAGTCTGTCCAACCGCTGTCTATTGAACTACATTATCGCGACTGCTATATTCATTTCTCCTGTTGAAACAGCTTTGTCGCATCTGCCTTCCAGATGTTCAATTCATATTTTTTAATTCTACAGACAATGCTTGGTCAGGTATACCTGCAGCCAGCAGAGATTTGCACAATTTGGACCGGTTCTTATTTCAGAAAGTCACGGTCGGCCGTACTTTGGTCTCAAGCTCACTTCGGGTTGGGTACCAATCATTTCAATATCTAGTTTTCGCTCCTTAATCAATGGCCTCCTCGTGTCATTCCATTTCACATGGTTAATTTTTATCGAGTGCAGAAACGTTTGTCGTTACTATGTATGCACTCCCGCGTCTATACCCACAACACAACCTCATATGGACCGATCCATTACTTCCCCTCCTATAACCAAAGCTTTTTCTACCTAACTTTCATAGACCGTCGGTCTTTTTGCTGGCACTCCATCCATTTTCGCTCGTTTACCCCATCAATGAATTACGACCGAATAAACCTACTATCACATTATTCGCCAGCCGAGGCTGACTGGGGTATAGAGGAAACCTTTCCACCTCGGAACCGCTTCAATTCTACCACTACAAGCGAGTTTTCTCAACCTCCTCCAATACGATACCCTGATTTTGGTCGCCGATCTCCTTCCCTTTCGACTGGCCACTATGGTTTTCTTTCTGATCAAGACTTCTTTTCATATGCGCAGACGAAGCCTTCGCTATCGCCAACCACAGAAAACTTTCACAAATACATCACCCACTACCTCTCGTCACACGAAAGGTCCTCTCAGATTGTGGAGAAGTTCAGGTACAATCTTATCATTTCGAACTTGTTGGATGATACTTTGGTTCTTTCGAAAAACGAGCTGGCCCTCAATGATCTTGTTCGAATCAGAGCATCGGTGGATGCGCCCATGCATGACCGCTTGGCTAAGCAGTTCAATTTTGATGGCACTGAGCTCATTGTCACAAATAAACGCTACCAACTCAAGGTGCCTAATGCATACAGAGACCCCAGTGTAACTGTGCGTTCCATTTGGTTAATCGTGTTCCTCATGAAGCAGAATTTGAAATCGAGGTCAAATCTTTCAGCGTCTTCAAAACTCAAACTCTTCAAAATTCTCTTAATTGTGTCTACAAGGATTTTGAAGTACAGAAGAGCTGCTTCCATTATTGGCGCCTCGCGCACTCTCCGAGCACTAGACGATTTCATGATCTCGAATTGCAAAATCAACAAGGCACTTATCACCAATATGATAACCATAAAGGAGTTTGAGATGTTCATTTTCCTCAACAAGTCCGATTCCAAGATCGTCAATGCGACCTACTCGAGAGATTTGAAGTTTCATGTGAATACTGCCCTAGTTTGTCTTACTCTCAATGTCAGACACTCAATACGGCGTTTGTTACCCTTATCAAATGGTGAAATTTTGGAAAAGTACTGCCATATTAATAATATTCAACTCGGGTCAATTTTTGCGGGCCCAGAGACTATGGAAGAGGAGGAAATCACTCTCGATGTTCTCACATCAAAATTGAACTATTTCAACAATTTGAGGCGCTTTTTTATTTGTCAATTATTGACCATCCATGATGTTCCACTCCAGAATTTCTTCATCTTGAAGTTGTATGACTGTTTCAATTTGCATGAATCATCACAAAGATCATACTCTGCTGCTAACAGACTTAATGTCTTGGAGCACGTTTTCAGCGAGCATACCTCAGCACTTGAACAGATTTTAGTGCTCAATGACAACTTCAGAGGCTTACATAATCCACAACACACCACTGATTACGCTAACGACAATGTGTTGACAAAGAGGTCATATGGCACTGAGAAGAATGACTATGTTTTCGCTTCTGACACTGAACTCAATTTGAATAGTCTCATCAATAAGTTGCATGACTTGACTACCAGTTTGAAATACTTCAAGAAGTACAGTCAGTCGATCTCTGAAATCAATGATGCTGAAGAGTACGACGAGAAGCTAACTATTTTCAAGCTGTTCAACGATGAACTTAAAGCGTCCTTCGAAGTTTACAAGACTTGTTTGGGTGAGTATCAAGCTGAGTTCAGTCTGAAGTTTGAGAACCGATCACCTTCGTCGTCGCAGTCAAATTCACAGCGCAGTTCATACAATAGCAATGATCATTTTAGCTTGAAATCATTCCACACTTCAAGCAGTGCTAGGAAACGAAACTCGCCGATACAGCTAGCCGAGACTGCGAAAGACTTGCGGGGCGGGTCTTTGAAAGTCTCTGATAAAAAATCAAAACGTATGTCAACCGGACTTCTGCTCAGTCTTTTGACCGTCCTTGAGGAACCACGTGGTTCTGGGCTTGCATCCCCTCGAGAAAAAGTGATTTCTAATGGACTAACACTGCCATCAGGGCGTGATTCTTATAATCAATCGGCATTGGATGCATTGACCAAGAAGATCGGCATCAGAAATCCAAGTAACAGGTTTTCTATAAACTCGCTTAATTCCAATATATCCGGAATTTCGGAGTTGATAGCCTCGACACATATAACTACTGACGAAGATGATATTGATAGACCCAAAGGAAACGTTGAACTCACTCAGGAAATGACTAAAGAAGATCTTAAGAAGAAGCTTGAAGAAAGCTTTTCCAGAATCTACAACTTGGAAAACGAAAATCAAGAACTCAAAAGTAAAACATTTACTGACGTTGATTGTGAGAATGAGGAACTTGAAAGAACAGAAGGATTTGGAGTAAGAGATATTGACTTCACCAAGCAATTGGAAAGGACCCTCGAGAAAGGTCACACCTCATAATATTCCATCTAGCATTAATTAATACATATGACCACGTAGCATTACATTGAACAATGTATTTGTCATACTGAAATGCTCACTATTTACTGTTTCATCACTAATTCTAAGGCATTGGGGTAATGTTTCCGGAAAACTCACCCTCGCCTTCATGATACATGGCTTCCAAGGTCTTCGACATGGGTTCTCTGGAGGGTGTGTCGGTTCCAGAACTTGTACCCGTGCTGATTCCACCATTATCGTCGTCACCACCCAAGAGAAGGAATGCAACGTCTTTCTTTTTGTTGACAGCATCCTCCTTTTTCTTAGCGAAGGATGACTTGCCTTCCATCACCACTTGTTGAACTTGTTCCTTTTGTTTGGCACGATCTCTCATTCTCAGCTCGATAGTACCCTTCGTCAACAATCTATAAACGGTGACCTGCTTTGTCTGACCCAATCTGTGGGCTCTATCCATAGCCTGGGAGTCGATGGTTGGGTTCCAGTCAGAGTCGTAAAAGATCACAGTATCAGCGGCGGTCAAGTTGATACCTAAACCACCTGCTCTAGTAGACAACAAGAACACAAATATCTCGGGCTTAGTTTGCCAGTCATGGACCAAATCTCTTCTGTCCTCCAACTTAGAAGACCCGTCCAACCTAATATAATTGTGTTGTCTGAACGTGAGAAACTCTTCCATCAAATCCATCATTTTGGTCATTTGGAAGTAAACTAAAACTCTGTGGCCCTCTTTCTTCAACACATCCAAAAGTTTGTCAAGCTTCGACAACTTGCCAGATTCCGTGATGAATCTAGTCATTGAGGGCATTCTAATGTTAGAATGGCCGACAAGATTATTCAAAGGATCAGGATTCATATCGCTTTTAGGATATTCAGTAAGAGGGACCTGTTTCCTGATCAAATCGAGTTCAGTATTCAATGTAAGTGGCACCAAAGCGGAACGAATCGAAGTGTCCATCAATGTTCCGTTCATGTTACGCGTGAATGTGTAGTCACTGCAATCGACTTCAACGGGAGCAGTCGTAACAATAGGCGCTGCTGCTGGTTCCATCACATTCATGTACATATCATCGTACACTTGGGTTTGGACTGAAAATAAGGCCCTGGAAACTGTAGAATTTTGCTGGTGGCAGTAATTGTTGTCGAGCTCCAGAATCAAAAGCTTTCTGTTGGCTGGAATGTATCCTCCTTCGTCGGCATAGACATATTTGAAACGGTTAGCATAACTGTAGTTCATGTCAGAGTATCCCTTCAAATCAATGGCTCTTTCAAGAATATTCTGCTTGGACAATTTCTTAAGCTCCTGCGGGGATTTGTCCACAAACTTGAGCCATCCAAAGTTATCCAATTTATCATCTGCTATGTTTTCAGGATTGTATATGTTGAACATCTGGTAGATTTTGTTCTTGGATCCAACGTCGCTGTTACTTCCAGGAACAAGAAGATCATGATAGAGTTGTTTGGGTAGTTTGTAGTGAATCAGGTTTTGCAACAGATAGCTAAGCTCCAAATCCGTTTCACGTAAAAAGGAGCTAGTCTCCGCAAATGAGCCAAAAACAAAACTAGACTTGACATCGGCTCTTTCAAACAAATCTGGGTGGTTACAGACTTTTCTGAACTGCATGACCAAATTCATCAAAGACTGGTTACTGTCATCATTCGAACTGTTGGAGAGCAAGTCCATGATGGAAATTTGAGATTTCAACATCTGGTAGTACTTCTTTTGTCGATTGGTAAGATCACAAAAAATGTCGATCTCCACCTTGTCACCCAATTCACTTTGGACATTCTTTTTCACACGTCTCAACATGAAGGGTTTTAAGATGACATGCAAACGTTTAAGCTGGTTCTCATTCAACTGCGTGTTGGATTGTGCGTGACTTTCAATATCTTTGGAAAACCAGTCACTAAATTCATCATGCGAGTCAAACAACGAAGGCATGATGAAATGTAATAATGCCCACAATTCTTGCATCGAGTTTTGAATCGGTGTACCAGTTAATAACAAGCGATTACGGCATGAGAAACTCAAAAGGGACTTCCATCTTGAAGATTGTGAGGATTTGATAGCCTGTGCTTCATCAAGAACCATGTACTGCCACTTCATCTTTTGAAAGTATGCAGCATCTGCCACTACCAACTGGTATGAAGTGACTAACACATGAAATGGTGCGTCTTTACCATATCTCAAGCTCTTTCTGTCCCAAAACTTTCTCAACACCTTTCTGTCCTTTGAGTTTCCCCAATATGGCAACACCTTGAACTCAGGAACGAATTTGGAGATTTCCTGCTGCCAGTTGTGCAATGTCGAAGCAGGAGTCACCACGAGATATGGACCCCAAATGTTATGAGTCTCAGCCAAGTATGCAAGTACAGAAATGCTCTGAACAGTCTTACCTAAACCCATCTCGTCAGCCAAAATACCGTTAATACCCTGCTCATATAAGTTGGCTAACCAGTTCAAACCCTTGAGCTGGTACTCTTTCAAAGTACACTTCAACATATTAGGCTGCGACACACTCATGTCTCCAATCAATGTTGGATTCTGGAAGTTCATCTCCTCACCATTTGTGTCTGGGTTTCTGAATGGATCATCATCAAAGGCATTTGCACGAGATCTGGCACTATCCAAAGCACGCTGAGCATTGCCAGCAGCAGCCCTATGCAAAGCTTCTTCATCATCATTATCGAAGTCAAGGGTGTTGATGTCAGTTGCATTTCCTTCAACACCGTGGTACTTGTCCAAATGATTCTCGGCCTTAGGAACACTCGATAAATTTGGATCAGAATCCAGGCCCTCGATCTCATCGGTCTTGATCTTCTTACTGATGAAATGCGAGTACAACTCGGTTTGAGTAATCAAAAAATTCAACTTTCTCAGTTGACGCTTGGCCTCACGGTCCTCTTCCTCCTTCTTAGCCCTGTCAATAAGGTCCTTTTCATGTTTCTTTCTGGCGTCTCTTTCGAGTCTTTCATTGCGCTTCCAGAAATTGAACATCTCTCTCATGGCTCTTCTTGCCTTTGATGTCAAATCCTTCTGGTTCTTATTGTTCTTTAATTGCCAACGTTTGGCCTCCCTCGAGGCAAGAACAGCCGTTTTACGTAAGTTGATCAATTTGGCCTGATTGGTTTGCTGCATCAATCGAGAAACCTTAGGTCCATCTTTTCGAGACATATCCTTCCAGATAGCCACAAAAGTGTTATCGTACTGCTTTTGGACGGACTTCAACTCCTTTGCCTTGGAAGGGGACGTCTTAGAGTCGCCCAGGCTGACCGCATCGGAGCCCTCAGTTTCCTTCAACGAAAGACGAATCTTGAGACGACCATTCTCTTTGGCGTCGCGTGAACGGCCCTGGGGTTCTAGAGCAGCGTCTTCTGTCTTTCGGCGCTTAGAGTCCTGTGAGTCTGCAGTATTCGATCGTTTGGATGACTTAGATGTCTCGGCCTCTGGGGTGGTTTCTCCATCGTCAAACTTGAGATCAGAGTTTAGAAGTGCCACGGCATTGGCATGGAGCATTTGCCTGCGTTCCTCGCGGGCTTCAGCATCCTCCACAGCCCGGGTGGAGCCCCAGTTGTAGGCACCAGAGTTGTTGGGTGGATACTGAGAAGCCAACACGTCTTCGGCAACAACACGATCCACGTAGTTGGCAGCCATGGGCTCCAGCGTTGACAAGAGCGATGCCAAGTGGTCCTTCTCGAAGTTGAGCACAGATAGATTCAGCGCAAGCACCAAGGTACGATCTAGCTTGTGGAGAACATTGGCTCTGGCCTCAAACTCTCGTAAGTAGCCCGGGTCCAGCGGATGGAGAGGGTCGAACTTGTCGAACTTGTCAGCCTTGGCCATTCTGTCCAGCGTATCCTTATCCCTGGCGTCACGCAGTATATCCTTGGCGTGGTCTCTGTTGTGGTCAACGTATCCACCATTGGATAACGTGGAAAGTGTCGATGCTTTGAATGAGCCGTTGGCACCTCCAGCGACGTGGGGTCCGTCCCCATTGGTGGAGACACCGTTCCCAGCACCGTTGATCTCCGCAATGGATGGCAACTTCTGGCCTGGCGGTGGCGTGTTCTCAGATAGGAGAGACTGAAGGTTCATTAGGACGGGAATACCAACCGGGGGAGATTTTCAGTGGCAGATGTAGTGGATGGCTAGAGATGACGGGAATGGAATCGACAATTCCGTGCAATGATATTGGAAGGTAGCGGGAAGATGCTAATGGGTGGAGTTTTTTTTTTTGTCTGGTGCTCTTTTTTTTTTCTGCCTTGCCTAGTGTGTAAAATGTCCACCTGTTGCGGGCCACTGGGCCATAATCCGAAGGTGGAGGACCGAGAACAGATCTAGGAGAGACAAATTATGAGGGTAGATTTTGAGTAGACATTGGGGTTTTTGTTAGATACGCTCGATGCTCAAAGTTACAGAATTTACATGGCTGGGAAAATCGTCTGGTGTAAGGGGTCCCATTTCCGTTAGTCTCCACTTGTCTGGCCAAGTTGATAAGCCTGCGGTGCCTCGTACTCCACCAGTAAAAGGTGCGACACGGAACTTTTTTTTTTGGTTGCCTGGTGTACGGGTGTCTCTCCATAATTTTAGGGTTGAGGGAGAAATGAGGAGGGTATTCCAAAACTGTGAAAGAGAGTAGACGTCATAACATGAATGTTTGAGATTTTTCCTCTAGATGACTTGAAATTTATCTGTATTACATAGTGAGGAGAAAGAGAAGGAAAATCCTTTACCTCAGTGCTTCTCAATCCTTGCTTTTCTTTGCTACTTTCCTTGCTCTCCTTCCTTGCTTGTGTTTGTGGCCTCGTCTTGCTTGTAGGAATCGTGGCTACTTGTGTTATATGCCGTACTTTAATAACCTCGGCATTAATCATGTTGGGAAATCTATTAAATTTCTAGTCGAATTCAAAAATGTCATGATTTACGGATTCTAAACTTTCTAAATTGTTCATTTGATTCTTCATTTGGTTCAAATTCGTTTAAAATTTGATTGAAATGCCTTACGGTGATAATTGGCTGAATTTCAATCCATCACGTGATTTCGGAGGCACCAACCAGTATTTGCTTTCTCAGCCAATTATCTCCATACTCCATATCTCCACACTATAAAATGGAACACCCTGCCCTCACATTATCCGGATTGTGTGCCCTCGGCGGCACCATTGGCTACTTCCGTAAAGGTTCCGTGCCATCTTTGGTGGCCGGTGTCACTTTCGGCGTTTTGTACGGCTATGCCGGCTACTTGTTGAAGCAAAATGCTGATTGGGGTTTGGAGTTGGCCCTAGGCTGTTCGTCCACCTTATTAGTGGCGGGAATTAGCCGGGCCATTCCTACAAAGTTCCGGAAACCTGTTCCTTTGGTGCTTGTGGCCTTGGGAGGTTTGTCTTCTGCTTACTACAGCAAGAAGTACAGCGAATTCTACTTGTAAATAGATTGAGTGGCCAGTATAGTGCCCAATATATGAGTTGTTTGAAAAGATGTAAGTCATTTAAAACGCATGAACGCGATGTCGCTTGTAATTTTACCTTATTCTTTTATTCGTTTTCCTGGGCTGAATTACAAATTATGTCCTTACATTTCTTCCGTAAATGGTTTATTCATTCCCTCGTACAATTATACGGTTCGCTTCGATAAAAATGAATATAGGATACTGGCGACGAATAGTGACTACTCAATTGTGCAATTGCTTTCAATGTTTACCTCCATTGTGCAAGTTTCTTGTAGTGTTCATTATACCATTGTCCATTACAACTGTTCAATGATAAGCTCAAAAGAGACGCCCATACATTCGACGAACTTCTTCGAACGCTCACGAATAATTCTACAACTTTGAACTGCCTCCTCACATGCCCATAAACTACATTTCTTTCAATCCTTTCATGTACTCATTATATTATCTCATGACCCATATATATCCTAAATAAAATACCCAGTGAACTTAGTTAAGCTCAACAATAGAGACCTTTCTCTCTCTGGCCAAAGAAGCGTCCGTGACAGGGCTGGTTGGTACATCCTTAGCAGCCAACTTTGGCAGCAAGGGAGAGACGTTGGCAATGATAAATGGCTCAGAAACGTCAGTGGACAAGGTCAAAAAGTTCATAGAAGACGACATTGTTTGATATTGATGTTGTGATGTGCAAATGTTGGTGCAAGTGTAAATGCAAGTGCTGGTATAAGAGATAAAAGTGTTTGAAACCTTTGTGATTTATAATAAAAAACCAAAAAATGCAAGATTTGAGCCACTATTTATATTACCTGTGGACATGTACATCCGAAAGGCAATCTGGGGAAACTCCGAAGGACTACTCCGATGTGCCGGTCGTCCGAGTGACGTAAGATTCGTGACTCGAGACGCTCCGATGGTCCGAGAGAACTTACTGTGGATTGATTTCCGGGCCACGGATGTTAATGTCCGACAGGATACCACATCTACAAGTAATTATGACATTGAAAGGAGGTTCTCAACATTGATTATATGGAATTTTCATAAAATTTTCGGAGTTCAAATTTTAAATGACTGTGTACTGTATATAGTGTAGAGAAAAGAATCATGTGGCGGGGAGTGATGATTCATCCAAATGATGCGCGGAACCTAACGTCCGGTGAATCTTTTTCTTCGGGTTCCACGGCATAGAGATTCCCTCAATTTCCATAAATTTTCTTGATTTATTCATCTGTAAATTTTCATCATAATCTAATTGAAGTAAATCTCGTGAATTTCCAATCGATTCTTCGTCTTGTTATCATTCTTCTCTGCAATGTTATGAGATGAATTCTCCGCCTCAACTGATAAGATGATGCAGTCCGGAATATTCTCACATGAGAAGTTCGGCCCACCGTCACGGATGACATTTTTTGGTTTTATACATTGCGTTCCATTGCACTGTGTTCTATTAAATTTTTGGATTATTGCAATGAATTCCGTTGCGTCGTTTTCTATAGTGCTACGTTTATGTTTTTGTATTACGTGTCGTATGATTAATGCTGCTTGTCAGCTTGATCTTATGTATAGTGGTTCGGAGTTTAAGGTATCATGCGACGAGATGACCATGAAGAGCGCGCAAAAGATTTGCATTGAATGTATTCTCTTGAAAATTCAAAAAATTATAATTGAAAATTCAAATGTAATACTACGATCTGCCTTTGGTTTTTCCATCAGTTAACGTTCATTCTTTACTGTTTATCTCCCTCCATCCTTTCAATCGTCATTAGCTTTACTTCTTCTTCTCCATCTCCCAATTTCAATTGAACTCGGTCACTTCCATGCTCTTCAATACCTGGTGTGTATGCATGTCTAAGCTCATGAATACCCATTACAGAATTCATGTTCAATGCATAAGACATGAGCTCATGTCGTATAGTCAGAAACTTCCCCTTCTGGCACTCCATGATTCTATTCATTAGCTCCAACCCATTTGGGTCAGTCGAGTCTAAAGTCCACTCTATGTGAATGTATTACATTACTAGCTCGAGTAGTAAAGCCATCATCGTTATGTCCTTCAAAAGACAAGAAGCCTATGAACGATCTGCCAAACGGATTTTAAATAGAATAGATTCATAAAAACAATTCCCATCACTCTACTCTACACATTCTAAAATGAATAATATTATTAAGTTATCCAAGTTTAGGCAGCAGCCTCAGCTGGAGCCTCAGCAGCCTCCTGCTTGTAAACCTTCACAGTTGGAGCTGGAACAATCTCATCGTCCTCCTTGTAGTCAGCAATGACAACAGCATCTGGCAAGGATCTTGGACCGAACTTGTTCTTGGCTGGGTCTCTCATGATCTTGACTCTAATACCCAAAACACCCTGTCTCATCAAGACGTGTCTGATAGCAGAGTCAATGAAGTCGTTGGTTGGCTGACCAGAGTGGATCATGAAACCGTCAGAGTACTTCTGGGACTTAGCTCTGGCAGCTCTCAACTTACCAGAAATGACAACCTCAACACCCTTAGCACCGGCACCCATGGAGAATCTCAACACACCGTAAGCAGCTCTTCTGATTGGCAAACCAGACAACAACTTAGCCTTCAAGGCCTCAGCCTGGACAGCAGCAGAAAGAGCACGCTCCTCGACTCTCTCAGCATAGATGACAATACCGTCTTGTGGCAACTTGAATCTCTTGGTGATCAAAGAGGTCAACTCGTGGATTCTTCTACCCTGCTCACCCAAGACACCCTGGGTGTTAGAGGCCTTGACAATAACCTCAGTCTTGGTGTTGGTCTTTCTGACCTCAACACCGGCGTAACCTTGCTCGGCAAGCTCTCTGGTGAAGAACTCGTTCAACTCGGCGTAGAAGACACCGTCGGCGACCAACTTTCTCTTCTTGGACAAAAATTGCTGGGTAGACATTATGGGTTTAGGATAAAGAGAGAAGTTTTTTTTTTTGTTAATAAAATTTTTCACGTACTAGCGAGGTTTCGCACGGGGCACGACTATTTTTTACCGTCACTTTTGATCACGTGCTTTGAACGGCATAAATTGTGGACTATCTTTCCTGCATGATAATTTCGCAGCCATAATAGACATTACACCTAGTAATGAATACACAGGTATATATACTGTTCTCTAAATTACATTCTAGTGACATTCTATATACACCAATTGGATTACTTGAATACCTTCTTAATTATTAACTTTCTTCTTTATCTATTCTTTTATCATCCTCATGGCTCCTTTGTACCATTCTCCTAGGGGTCTATATCCTCTAAAAATTATCACCAACCCACTCTCTGGCAGATCTGAACAACGCAATCCATGGACCGTATCCCTCCCACTCATCGTACTTCTCACTAGGGTACCATGAGTTCGATTCCAATCTAGTGGTTCTCTCAGGGTGAGGCATCATGGCCAACACTCTACCATTAGCGTTCGAGATACCAGCAATACCCTCGGGAGATCCGTTAGGGTTGAATGGGTAGCTTTCGCTCACAGATCCATAGTTGTCGACGTATCTGATCACAGACTGCTTGTCATTGCCAAGGAACTTGGCCTTAGTGCTCTCATCCTTAAAGGCTGCTCTACCCTCTCCATGAGCAACAACAATTGGCAACTTAGAACCCTTCAACTTCTGCAAGAAGACGGATTTGTTGGCCTCGGTTTCATCAATCTCAACCATCACGTATCTTGCCTCATACTGTTCGCTGAGGTTTCTCTCAAAAGTGGGCCAGTTGTCAGTGCCTGGAATAAGCTCTGCGATTCTGCTCATAAACTGACATCCATTACAGGCACCAAAGGCAAAAGTATCGTCTCTCTCCTGGAAAAACTTCTTGAACTCGTTTCTGGCTCTTTCGTTGAACAAGACAGACTTGGCCCATCCGGCACCTGCTCCCAAAACGTCACCGTACGAGAATCCTCCACAGGCTGCAAGACCGGTGAATTGGTCTAATGACACTCTACCGGTCAAAATGTCAGACATGTGAACATCGTAAACGTCGAATCCAGCCTGTTGGAACGACCAGGCCATCTCCTGCTGCGAATTGACACCTTGTTCTCTCAAGATGGCAACCTTTGGCTTTCTGTCTCCGACAGGCAAGCCAACCTCCTTTGGATCGAAGGTCAACTGGTATGACAAACCAGGGTTCTTATCATCTTCGATTGCCTTGTACTCCTCGTGACTGGTCTCGGGGTTATCTCTCAACTTCTGGATGTGGTAGGAGGTGTTGCTCCACAATTTCTGCAACTCAGATCTAGTATTCTCGTAAACGAGCTCATTGTTGAACTTAATCGCAACAGTCTGCTTCTTGGTTGGCTTACCAATAACGGACACGTACTTCTCTTCAACGCTGTTGCTCTTCAAGACGTCAACAAACTTTTCGAGGTCGCTAGACTTAATCTGGAAGACAGCACCCAACTCCTCGTTGAACAACTCAGTCAAGAGATCTTCATCGGAATTCAAGGTCAAATCGGCACCGCATCTACCAGCAAAGGCCATCTCGGCAATGGTGGTGAACAAACCACCCTCAGATCTGTCATGGTATGCCAACACTTCAACGTTCTTGTGCAAAGCGATCAAAGCATTTAAGAAGTTCTTAAGAAGAGTATGCGAGTGAACAGTTGGAGCAGAGTCACCAACTTGTTTGTAAACCTGGGCCAATGCAGAACCACCCAACGCCTTCTTAACGTCCTTGGCCAAGTCAATCAAAACCAAAACGGTATCCTGGTCAACGGACTTCAACTCGGGAGTCCAGGTATTCGATGTGTTAGAAACTGGAGCAAATGCAGTAATACACAACGACAATGGAGCGGTAACTTCCTTGTTGTCCCACTTCATCTTCATGGACATGGAGTCCTTGCCGACAGGGATGGACACTCCCAAGTCCGGACACAAGTCCATACCGATAGCCTGGACGGCCTCGTACAACTTGGCACCTTCACCATCGTGAGCAGCGGCGGACATCCAGTTAGCAGATAACTTGACTGTATCAAGAGCTGGAATGTCAGCAGCGAAAACATTGAGCAAAGACTCGGCAATGGACATCTTGGCGGAAGCAGAGGCTGAAATCAAAGCCAAAGTTGGCTTTTCTCCCATTGCCATGGCTTCACCGGTGGACAAAATTGAATCACCGAGAGAGGTAGCGGTGACACCCACGTCAGCCACAGGAACTTGCCATGGGCCAACCATCTGGTCACGATCAACCAAACCAGTGACGAATCTGTCACCAATTGTGATCAAGAAACTCTTGGAACCAACCGATGGGAGCTGCAAGACTCTCTCAACAGAGTCCTTCAAGCTCAACTCTTCAGTGGAGAAAGGAGACAATTGCAAGTTCTGAGTCTCGGCAGTTCTGGACATCTTGGGTGGCTTACCGAACAACACAGACATCTCTAAGTCGATAGGAGTGGAGTTCAACAAAGAGTCGGTCAAAACCAATCTCTGCTCTTCAGTGGCCACACCAACAACAGCAAAAGGAGCTCTTTCTCTCTCACAAATACCCTTGAACAACTCCAAGTTCTCTGGAGCAACACCCATCACGTATCTCTCCTGGGATTCGTTACACCAGATCTCCATAGGAGACATACCTGGCTCCAAAGATAAAATGGATCTCAACTCGAACTTGGCGCCCAAATCGTTGTCATGAACCAACTCAGGCAAAGCGTTAGACAAACCACCAGCACCAACATCGTGGATAGACTGGATTGGGTTTCCCTTGGCACCCAAAGAGACACAGGCGTCAATGACTTGCTGTGCTCTTCTCTGAATTTCTGGGTTTCCTCTTTGGACAGAGGCAAAGTCCAACTCGGCAGAACCCTCACCAGAAGAGACGGACGAGGCAGCACCTCCTCCCAAACCAATCAACATACACTGGCCACCAAGAACAATGAGGTGAGCACCAGGAGTGATTTTTGTGTCTTTAAGAGCCAAGTCTGGTCTAATGGCACCCATACCTCCAGCCAACATGATAGGCTTGTGGAAACCTCTGAACTCGTTTTCACCCTTGTGGTTCTTGACCTCAGTGGTCAAGGTTCTGAAGTATCCGTTGATAGCTGGTCTACCGAACTCGTTGTTGAAGGCAGCGGAACCGATTGGAGCTTCGATCATGATGTCCAAAGATGAGGCAATGTGGTTGGGCTTTCCAATGTCTCTCTCCCAAGGCTGGGGCAAGGAAGGGATGTTTAAATCGGAAACAGAAAATCCAGACAATCCGGCCTTGGATTTAGAACCACGACCAACAGCACCCTCGTCTCTGATCTCACCACCAGAACCAGTGGCTGCACCTGGGAAAGGAGAAACAGCAGTAGGATGGTTGTGGGTCTCGACCTTGACCAAAGTGAACACGTTCTCCTTAATAGACTTCCACTCCTTGGTCTTGAAGTCAGGAGTGAAAACGTAACCCAATGGTCCCTCGAAAACTGCAGCATTGTCAGAGTAGGCAGAAACCGTGTACTGAGGGTTCTTACTGTGGGTATTTCTGATCATTTTGAACAAAGACAAATCCTTCTTGACACCGTCAATGGTCCAGTCAGCGTTGAAAATCTTGTGTCTACAATGCTCAGAGTTAACCTGAGCAAACATGAAGAGCTCAACGTCTGTTGGCTTTCTTCCAATGACAGTGTTGAAAGCGTTGATCAAGTAGTCAATCTCACCCTGGTCCAACGCCAAACCCAACTCCTTGTTGGCTTTGAGTAAGTTGTCACCAGAAATGTCAACCGAAACCAAAGGTTTTGGAGAGTGGTGGGCGAATAGATCATCGTGCTTAGGAGCGTTTTCATTGATGAACAAAGTCTGGGTCATTCTGTCGAAAACAGTGGTCAAAAGCTCACCAGAAAGCTCGTGGAGCTTCTCCAACAATGGGAAGTCGTCCTTGGCAGTGATCAACAACGAGGTGCCTCTCTCGATTCTCTCAATGAAGTCACCCAAGCCAACAATGTTGGCAATATCGGTTGCCTTAGACGACCAGGGCGAGATGGTGCCAGCACGGGGCAAAACACGCACCAAAACAGAGTTGGAAGAGGCCAACGAGCCAAAGTCGGCAGCAGAGGCATCGTCGCCAGAAACGGCAGACAAGGTCTGCAACAACTGGTTGGACTTGATGGAGGTGTCGACGGGTGAGTCGTAGGTCAACAACACCTCGGTCAACTTCAATTGCGAAGGAGTCAATGCATTCTTCAATGACACATAGTGGGTGTGGGCGGAAACGACTTCCTTGATAGCACCTTCAACGCCCAACTTCTTCTCCAAATCCTGGATCAAGTTGGCGACTCTAAAACGAGACAAGGCGGCGGGGCCAGGCAAAATAAGAAAACTGTCGCTCATTGTCGGCAGCTGTGTGAGCGCAAGCAGCAGGCTTAGTGGTTTTTATGGGACCTAAGAGGAAAAAGCAGAAGCAGAAAAGTGTAATTTGTGCGACAGAGTCACTGGTGATGAGTATTGGAGGTGCAGTCAGATAATGCGAAGAGGAGATGGGGAAAGTTCGAGGGAATAGAGAAATCTGGAGGGATAAAATGTAGAAATTTAAATTTGATATTGGGTTTCACGACGACTTGGCTGATTAATCTTTGCTTGGTATAATTCCCCCACTTTCTATATTAAGTGGCTATGTATACCTATGACTGTATGTTTCTATGTATTAGTTGTATTAATGGGTCAATTTACATGCGCAGGCCACTTAGCTGATGGACATAGACTGTCAGAAGGGAAAAAAATAAAAACTTTGAAGACGGAACAATGGCAGTGTTGAACTCAAAAGTCAAGGCAATTTTAAATTAGGGAAACCTCCATTGAAACGTTCATTTTCTCACCTGCCCAAAACTCCATATTTCAATCACTTAGTGGGAAAAATCTTCTCCTGCACTCCATCTCTGCTCATCACTCTTCTTTATCATGGCTCAAGGTAATCTCAAGTTAAAGTCCAAGGGAAAAGGCAGAGTCACCAAGAAACAGACCAACTTACGAGCAGCTGCACCTTTGATCATCAAGCCAAAGAAATCTGCCCTCAAACTGGCCTACAACTTGAAGAAATCAGTGGGTTCTAGTGTTGGCACCGAAAAGTTGATCGCCAGCAGAGTTGGCCACTTGGAGATCATCAAGGGCTCGCGTAGACAGATTGAGAAGGACGAGAAGGAGGCTGCTAAGAAGGCTGCTAAGAAGTCCAAGTAAATATGTCGTCGCAAGATATTTGGGCAGGCTTTCCACAAGGTGTAGTGGTATTTCCACCAGACCAGAAGGCGGTGGATATTGGACAGGCAAATCAAGAGAAGGTGAAAAAAGAGAGCAATTGGCAATATGTTGATGCCGCTCCCTCAGAGCCGACACATACCATTAACGCTCTACCCGAGTTGAAGTCTCTAGACCCAGATATGGTGAGTGAAGAACTCAAAAAACAGCGCAAGGTTCGGAGCAGAATACATTAAATTTATAGGGAATACAAATTTACATCAGGATCACGCAATAGGTTTTTTTTCGGACACGAACTAAATGGAAAATTTTTGAGAACCGGCCTAGGAACATTCGTATTCGAACATTCACCTAGGTTCATCTTCTTACGACAAATTGGTCTAGTGGGGTATCACTCGGAGACTAGCCTCCTGAGCTTCCAACTCAAGGTTCTTTCTCTTCATCGCCATTTCTTGCGACTTGACAAATATAATGATAGCACCTGCGAAAATGACCGTCAATCCGGTCAACAAAGAGTTGATTGGAATAGGGTTCATGTCGAAATATGTGTGGGTGACCTTGTCCATGACTTGCTGGAGAATGTTGCACAATCCAGAGAAACAGATGATGGTGCCATACACGGTACCGAACGTCTCGAAGCCAAACACTTTTGCGCAGAAGTCCGACACGGCCGTGTAGTAGAATGGTCTGTAGAGCACCAACAAAACAATACCCAAGTAAGTTGCTGGCAACCACGAAAGACAGCCGCACACTCCGACGACGATGGAGATTGCTGACAAGATCCACAACACACTGAGCGTGGATACATTGTCCAATATAAGGCCAATGAAAGGAATTGCACAGAGTCCACCCAAAGGCAAAGCCAAGTCGAAGAAATGGTTGATACTAATGGCCAATTCCTCGTTATCATATAAGAACAATTCCTGAGCCCTGATGGTAGCCACAAAGTAATTGATACGAAGCATCTGGATGGTGGTGAATACAGTCATCAAGGTGAACCAAGGGGACTTCAATTGCTCAGTGATAGTATAGCCATGCATGATACCGAAAACTCCACCGGTTGACTCGTACAATTTATCTTCAGCTCTCTGTTCGTACACTGACTTGAGCGAACTTCTGGATGCTCTCAGGATTGTGGAATCTCTTCTGTTGCCAAAGGAACCAAACGATGAGTTTCTGTGGAAAGAGCTAAACGACGAGCTTCTGATGAGCAATGATGTGTGCTCGTTCATATTTGGCTGCTGATGTGGGGAGTCGTCGACGACATTTCTGTCCACAGGCAAAAGCAAGTCCTTGTTCAATGGCTTTCCAGTCTCGTCAATGGCAGTCTCTGCAATTTTGGCCAATGTACCTATCGTCTTGTACGAGTCGTGAGGCATGATGGTGATCTGGCACACGAAGATAAACACTGGCACCACCAAGTAGTAGAAGAAGAACTTCGACACTGACAAATGGAAGTAGTTGGTGTAGATGATTCTGTAGATCAAAAAAAGTGCTGACGATGAATCGAAGGCACCAGTCAAAAGAGCCAAAATCAAACCAGAGTTCTTGGGGAAACTGTTGGCCAATTGGAAGCATGAGATGAATACAAATGGACCTCCAAGTGCAAGCAAGGTGTATCCACACAAGTAACCATCAATGGCAGTTATTTTGCTGGCAAACAGCAAGGTGAGACCACCGAGAAAAATGATAGCCGAGCCCACGGTGCCTGTGACCTGGGGTCCGTAGGTGTCCAAGAGTGACCCCACAGGCAAGGCCGAGATGTTGGTCACCATACAAGCAACGGTGAACAAGAAGTTCAACAGCAAATCCTGATTGGTGCAGGGATATACGGCGGATGAATCGGTACTGACATCGCATTTGTGCTGATAGACGCCTTCACTGATCAATATTGGCTTGAGAGCAGCGAAACCAAACACTGGACCAGCAGCTAAGAGACACCAAACGATAGAGCAAGAGATCTGGAGGACCTTTCTCGGGGTGGAAGGTTCCGACATGATATAGCAGTGAAACAGATAGAAACACAAGCAGTAAAACGGAAGAAGAAAAAATAAACAATCACCAAACCAGCAGTGTAGCAAAAAAAAATCATTAGGGTCTCTTCATCTCTAACGGACTTTACCGATGTGCGATGGTTACGAGCGTTCGAGGCCAGTACGAGTCAGAACAAAGTTAAACAAGTGGTTGGGGTGAAAAGAAAATGGAAAAAGACATTGATTGGCGTGAATTGTGCTATGAAGAAAATATCGCTCTAACTTTATGCTGAGTACGGACATTGGCAGGCTTATCTAGAGGTGAAGAAGCTAATGCGACTGAATGTTTAGTAGCAATGCATGGGTAGACAGGAAAGTTGCGGAGTCGAACCAGGAAGCGTGATGGATACTGAGACAGAAATGGGGACAACGAAGGGTAGCGTGGAGGTAGCAACGAATTAAATCTAAGGACTATTGAATCTCGAATGACTTACATTTGAGAATACTATATTGTATCGATCTTGGTGAAAACATGCGTATGAATGTCACTATGCTATGAAATAGGTGGGAATTTATAGAGATTTGCCTAGATTTGTAAATTTGTAGAAACACGAATACATTTGTGGAGAAATATGATATTGAGAAAGAGAAATCACAGTTTTAAGATATTCAGGGGACAATGGTGAGGAGGTTTTATGTGGATCAATTGAGAACGGTCAGGCCATTTGAAATACTGTGTAACTACTAAGGCAAAATTCAGGCAATAAGGCTTAAACTGCGGAAGTGCTACCAACGAATGACAATGCTGTAGAGCATGTTACTCATATCTCCGGAGGTGGAACCGAAAACATGGAACGTTGAATGTGAGAAGCTGTAGTCTAAATTCCATCAAAAAAAAATGAAGACCGAGCCATGAGTTTGAACTAAAGTTGGCAAACCAAATCAATAGCAACTAATTACAAATCAGAGTATCAGTGCTGATATCGTATCAACTTTGACGTAATTGTCTTTGAATCATACGCATGTAGTAAAATCAAAACTGGCATATCGAGCTTTCTTCTCTATTGCTACACTTCTCTCAATCATTATTCATTAGCTACCCTATATGGCGACTCCTAGAATGGCGACTCCACATGCTCCATGGACCGATACAGATTGGTGGATCTATGTACCTTCTGAACAATGTGGTGGCCTGTAATGGCCACAAAGTTCAACACGGCGAACACTCCAATGCCGATTCCAACCTGAACAATAGTCATATCAAGAATAGAGGACTTCTTGTCTCTGCGCTCCAAATTGAGATGATGCTGCACATGCTGAACCATCAGGTCGAAGTTCTCTTTGGAAATATCGGAAAAGCCGAAGATAGACTGTTGGCTAGCAAATAGGAATATGGATGCTATGAAGAAGAGCACCAGACTGGCAAAAAGCAACTTTGCAGCGAAAACATAGGAGTTCTGCTGGCTAGAGATACGGCTCTCCTTTTCAGACATACTAACAGAAATCTCAAATCGGGATCGTATTCCACCAAAAAGAGACAATGATGAAGATGGGCAGAAATATTGAGGTTAATTATAGCTATTTACCTAGTTGCCCGATTTGGGTGCACAGGGGAACCATGAGTTTGCACGTGACATGTATCACGTTCTCGCGCATTTTCAAAACCTTACATCTTACACAGCTCCATTTTTCTTCTCATCGCCATAACCAACTATGTCTGGGATCTTGTTTGAAGATATGTTCAATGTCGACAGCGTCGACAACGCTAGATATAATAAGGTCCTGCGTATAGAGGGCCAGTCGTCGACCTCCCAAGACATCAAGATCACCTTGGACATCAACTCGGAGTTGTTTCCAGTCAAGGAAAACGACTCGTTGACCATTACCTTGGCTGCCACTTTGGGTAATGAGAGCTCTATGTTGACATCCAACGGCTCCTGGAGACCTCCTAAGAAGGGCGAAAGATCGTTGGCTGACGACTACGATTACGTCATGTATGGTACTATCTATAAGTTCGAGGAAAGCTCTGACAATGACAAGATGGCGGTGTATATTTCATTTGGAGGTTTGTTGATGCGTTTGGAGGGTGGCTACCGTTCTTTGTCTAACTTGAAGCAGGAGAACGCCTACATTTTGATCCGTCACTACAAGGACAATTAGAGTCTCGGCTCTGTGTATTATAGAGAATAAAAGTAATAAGGAACGATAGAATAGGGAAGAGGAGTAGATTTTTTGCAACTCCAAGATTGAGACATGAATTTGCAAGATTTATAACATACCTATAGGTCGACGATGGATGTAAGATTTTTAGATATGGTAGAGGAGCTGACTTGCGAGCAATTTTTCATGAAACGCTAAATAAATTCGTCCGAAATATTTGACCTAAAGCTACAATGCACACTTCTAACTTGTCTGATTCTATCTGTTTTTTATGGTCCATAATTTCATCATCTCAACTGACAAACTCTGTATAAAGACTTGACTATATATGCTTGACTCTGTATACTACGCTCACTCAACTTATCATTATCAATCATGGACGATACAGATTATCGTATGTAACCTTTTGAAGCATTGCCTAGCACCTACTAACTTATAGCTGACCCTCTACTCCAGCAAGTTCCTCTTATCCGGAACCCCAAGTTCCAGCCACCCAAAACTGTGACACTCAATACCAACTACTCCAAGCTTCTAGCTACGTTGCCTACGTCGGTGGTTCCACCCAAAATGAACCTTTCTAAAGCAGATCTAGATGCCTGGATCACAGATTTGAACGAGATTGAGCTGGCTTCTCTCGATGAAAACAAGTCTGGCGCTGATATTCTGAAGTATACTGAGTGGTTAAAGACCCAGCAAAGAAAGGTGGCACCAGGCTTCAACTTTGATATCATGACCCCAAGTACAAAGGACTAGAGCCGTAATCGTGCTGGTGAGCAAGTTGTGCAGTGATTGCATGCTGTAAGTCAATTTGATATTAGTGTATTTGAGCGGAATCAATTGGATATACAATGTAGTGGGTACACCTAGTAAGTGCATAATCTCACAATAGACATGATTAAAGACACTTAAAATATAATATTGGACAATTCACTACCCCAGAAACTAAAACAAAATTAATTGTGAACAAGTTCGCCCGCTCATTTAGTTCATTGTTCTGCGTTGAAACCGTAAGAGTAGAGTTCGCTCACTCGATAAGAATCTTGATAGAATTCATGAAATCAAAATGATTTTTATCAATACAAAAAAACAATTAGAATTTTTATCTTCTGATTTTCTGCTCCTTTCTCTTTTCCTTCCTTTTGCCTCCTTTTTTTGATTGCTTCCACCTCTTCCTACCTCATTTGTTTTCAATCCCAACTGTATCCAGATCTCGCGAACCTACAACTATATTTCTTCTTGACAATGCTATCGGCTATTGGTGTGGGCCATCGCCTACGATCAATAGTTCTTACCATTCTACTACTTGTACTCGGTGCAATTGTTCTTTTGAGCCAGAGACAATCAGAGCCTCATGTAGAGTACGGACACATAGACTTAGTTAGGGCTCGAAAATCGTTTACGAACCCAATCTATCAAAAGTGGGCGTCATCGGACCGCCTGAGCAAGACTATTCTGGAAAATTGTGTTCTGTACTTCAATGAATTTCAGTCCAGCAAATCGAACATTCCAACCTTCCAAGATCTTCTATCCCACAGGTTCAATCCACTCATCTTCAAGAAGGCCAAGTGGATAGCTGAGGAGAAAAAGCATTACCGACGTGTTCTCCGAGATAAGGGCATTCAACTCGATGAATCACACATGCAAGTGTTGAACAATCGATTCAATGAAGAAACAAATCGTCTCAGTCAATTTGAGCAGGCTTTTGCAGAAAATTCAGCTTCACTCCGACTCTTTGGGAAGTGCTACTTGACAGAAAACACAAACCTTGATGATAGATCGTGTACACATATCACTTCCAGGCTTCTCCCTGCGTTTTCTGGAAAGCTTCCCTCGATTGAATCCTGGGAAAGTAATGTTGTCAAGGAAGACGTAGCGAAACAGTGCGTTGTGAAAATCATTAAGAACAAAATGAAAGGAAAAGGTATAGTGATCCCTCTTCTACCAAGTGAGGATGCTGGTAAAGAGACGCAGCTAGTTGCACGGTTGATTCATGTATTACGAGCTTTACATAATTCTCTCCCTATTGAAATTATCTACGTTGAGAAAGGGGAGATCAGTAAGGGGAGAAAAGATTTGCTTATCAATGCAGCCAGATCACTCACGTTGAAAATGCCGAGCTCATTGAAGAAATACTTGGAGGCTTATGATTACCCCCAGACCTTGGAGCTTCCGCAACAGGATATCCGATTTATCAACTTGCGACCAGCAATTTCAAAGAATGTACCTCTCACAGACTCTCTCGCATGGGTGCTCTCAACATTGTTTAATTCTTTCGAGGAAATGATCTTGCTTTCCCCGCATACAATCCCGCTTCTAGAGAATCTAGAACTGTTGTTTAATAATGTGGACTACAAAAAGTCGGGTACATTTTTCTTCAAACATCGCTCCCTGTTGACGTACAAACCTTACAAGTTTCCCAATGGGTTCTTTGAGGTAAACAGCTTGGTCAATGACTATGGTGGGCCCCAAGTAAGTGACCTCAAGTACTTTCAGTTACCTAAGCCTAACCAATTAACTACTGATTGGATCCGTGAGTTTGGCTTCACCAAATTGTTAGACCCGTCAATGGTTGTAATCAACAAGAAGAAAGCACTCCCTGGCCTAATTCTTGCCAGTACGTTGCCTTTCTATAATTTTTTGCAACCTAAGTACGATTTCTCAAAGGACCTCAACCCTGAGATTTTGTGGTTAGGAATTGAAATGGCGGCTGGAAACGTCCATTTCAATAAAAATTCTGCGGCAATTGCAGGAGTGCTCACCCCTCCAGAAAACACACCAGCTGGTCGCATGTCTAGGGAGTTGTGTTCAAGTTCCTGGGCTCAGATTTATGAAGAAAATGATTTCTCAATGGTTTATGTAACATCGCATCAGCTTGAAAACAGAGTCCTTCCTGACTTTGCAGCAGCGGTTTATGAAAAACTAACACCAAATCTAAAAAAGGAACCATCTCAAAAGAATAAGGAAAGCAACACAGAGGAGGGCCGTTCATTTGATGACCCATTAGTGCTGCAGACTGTGAAACGAAACCTTCTTTATATCGAGACAGCGCTCCAACCTGTTGCAATAGAGAAGCCAGAAGTCAAGGATAACGATGAACCTAGTTCTCCGTGGTCGCACTTCGAGGGATTTGGATCCTCTGATGATTACTGGTGTGCCTACGATATTGTTGGAAGCATAGATCTGACTAATAGAGGGCTCCTCATCAACTACAATGATAAAATTGTGAGTAGGCATTTGTTTTTATTGGATGTATGGCAACAAACTCCGCAATTGTATCATCGTCAGGCTGCTGCAGGATAATCGGTTTTCATAAAATAATTTCAACACAAGATACTAAAGTTGTACTTATTCAGTCTCTAACATATAAGTAGAACATCCTGTAGTCGTTCTCTTTAAAAAAGATGTTCCACCAAAATAGTTGCAAAAAGATAACGTCACAGACAGGATTCGAACCTGCGCAGGCAATGCCCAACACCTGAGCTGCTAATAATAGCAGGGTGTCGCCTTAACCACTCGGCCACTGTAACGAGTGCATAAAATTATCAAATTTTCTTCTATACAACGTCAGAAATTGACTGTTACTTGGGAATTTGGAGGCTATTGTAAGCTTATTCGACTATTCAGTGCACTATTGACCGTATTCTCGCTTCTGGAGAGTGTCAGGACTATGTTTATAGCTGACCTTTAAGAAGAATCTAATATACCCCTAAAAATTCAAATGCAAATGCGTCCATAATAGTTACATGGGCATATTAGACTTAATTTGAACATTCAAGAAGAAATCATTATAGTGGAGCTTGGATTGAGCTTCAAAGTATACCGAACGTTATTATCCGAAGTTACTTAAGATCAGACTATATGCAGTGGATTAATCTGGGATTCACTAGGGTTTAACAGTTCAGTCCCAGTACACATCCCACCATTTCTGGAACTCGGTGAATGCAGATAAGCATACCACGCTTTTATGAACAATTTTTGAATCTAAAAGAAAAAAATAATGACTCCGGCGTGATTCGAACACGCGCATCTTACGATAACAGAACTTGAGTCTGCCGCCTTAGACCGCTCGGCCACAGAGCCACTTGATGAAACTTAAATACCCCTTATATTATATGTTATTCTTTTTGTTGACCATTTGGCTTTTCACGCTAACTAGTACCCAATATACAAATGTTTAAAAAAAAAAAAACTGTCCGGTAAATCTAGCTAAAGCTTTATTCTAATGAAATTCATGTACTAAAAGTTGTTTTAAACGTTAGACTTCCTGCAATTAACGCCTTTTCGTGCCAGATGGCTAACTCAACATCGTAAGAACCACTTTTTACATTCTTCTCTGACAACTCGCCAACAAACGGGATTGTTATTGAAAGCATTAAATCATCCATATTCATTTATCTATGATTGGTCCGGTGTAGCAGCCTTATTTGTTCTCTTGAGGTTGTATGGTATTCAGTACTTATCTGCAAGACTCCACTATTCAGGATCTCTTGATATTGTACCATCTAAATTAAATTGTATAACAGATATGATCAGTAAAGATGTTAAAATGAGTTGCTCGGTTTGATTTTGAGTGTTTCATTTGCTTGATTTTATGATTCCTCTCATTTTGGATTTTTTATGCTCATTTTTATTATTGTCGAGTTTGTGGAAGGTTCGTAGAATTATAAGAAATCGGAGACCTTTCCTCCAAAAGTTGTCTACAAGAAAATCCTATTCCAATCACGTTCATAACATTGAGCTTGGGATTTGAGCAGAATCAGCCTGGTTCATTTATTATTTGGCCTTTCCAGCATCACAACATACGACCCCAATTATTCACGCATATAATTTCAACTACAACCCACGCAACTGTCAAACGTCAGGCATAAGCCAAACTACAGTAAATTCGCACTTGTACGGACAATAACACTTTAATATAAACGGATACGTACATTAGTGCTCCAAGATACGCAATGTACCGGTGACCACCACATTCTCCAAAATAGAACCGTTTGGAATATCAATAGACTCGCCTTCGTTGACAACAATAATCACAGTACCCTTCAAGGTGACGTTTCTTCCCAAGTTAACATTTCCAGTGATAGTCAAGTGGTCCAACTCTAAAATCTTAGGCATGTGAGGAATTCTCTTCTGGAAGTCGTTGACCTTCTTGAAGTGGGATCCCAACTTGATCAATGGGTTAGCAAAACCGTATCTGGTTGGGTCCAACTTCAATGCACCGTGTTCGAGGAAGAACAAGTCGGATTTTACTAACAACAAGTCGGAACAGGTCTTGACAGGCAAAAATCTGGATCTTGGAACCACCACACCATGAGCACCCTCGAAGTGTCTAATAGCAGCACCGACAGCAGTCTCCAATTGTAACACGTTAACGTCAGAGTTACCCTTGGAGATGGTCTTTGAGTTTGGAATGATCTCGGACTCAATACCGTTTGACTCCACCAATCTCTTGACAGCGCGCAAATTGATCCACAAGTTGTTGGTGTTGAAGTACTTGAACTTCTTGATGGACTTGAAATCCTCAACATGCTCCTTTGGCACCTGAGCAATTTCCAACAAACGCACCTGGCCATCGTAGTTAATCAAAGTACCACCCTTGACATCAGCTCTGGTCTTATCAGTCAATTCCATGATGTACTCGGCACCAGTCTCAAGCATATGGTTCAAGATGTTGGTATCCACAGTGGCACCCAAGTTGTCACCATTGGACACGAACAAAATCTCTCTGCCCTGGGCCAACAAGGCGTCCAATTCACCGGAAGAAAGCAAACTTTCAAACAAGTCACCGTGTCCTGGAGGGTACCAGCACTCCAATTCATCATCATAGGAATCAGGAACAGGCAAGAGAGAATCCTTGAAGATTCTTGGGAATCTGGACTGGTTGAAGGTTCTAACTCTGATACGGTGGCCCTGGTACTTCTTGATGATCTTGGCAGTGTCGGCATCGGTGTTGAACGAGTTCATCAACAAAAGTGGCACATCAGTGTCGTATCTACGGTTTAAGTGCTCGATTTGTCTAACAGCCAAGTCCAAGAAAGTGTTACCGTCTCTGACCTCAATCACAGACTTAGGACCCACACATCCCATTGAGGTACCCAAACCACCGTTCAATTTCAATACGGCCAACTTGGACAAGTTGGAGGTCTCCTTGTCAGCAGCCTCGGGCAACTTAGAGTACTGAACAACCTCACTTGGGGATGGCGACTTGATCTTGTCCCAGTCCAAGGTGTTTCCAGATGCCTTGTCGGCCACGTATCTTCTAAACAAGGCGAAGAAGGAGTCCATCTGGGACTCGAACTTGCTCTGGGCCTCGGTATCCTCGACGGTGTCGACCAAGTTGTTCAAGGCATTACGCATTTGCGAAGCAGCCACCGTGGTTGCGGTGTTGTCGAAGGCCTAGGGGGTGTTAGTAGGTGAATTAGCCAGAAGTTAAGTGACCCTCAAACACGAGCATTACTGGGTATTACTTCTTGCAATTGACAGCTTATAAGAAGAAATGTAACACTCGAGCATTGATCAACATAAAAATACATACGTAAGAGGACTGGGTCTTTGTGTGTTTCTTCATGGTAGAGAAAAAAGGAGCAGATGATAGAAATAATTTCTGGGTCTCGGACATTATCATTCGAAATGCGGGAGGTCGACAGAAGACCCGTGCACCGACTTCATAACCCTGGAGAATGAGAGAAAAATACCCTTCTGCCTGGGCTAGGGCGATCACCCCACGTTGAGGGGAGGCTTTACTAATTGGAGAATATGTGGGGCAAATTGGGGTTGGAGGGGCGATGGTATATTCTGGGATGGCAATAAGGTTAAAGTGGATTAATTCTCACCCCCTTCTTGAGTCATGTTGCCCGAAATTTGTGTATGTTGGTTAAGGTTAGTTAGTGGCTTCACGGCTAAAGTGACATCTTTCTGCAGGACCCCCACCTGCGGTTGGTGTTGGGCATGACTGCAGTGAGAGTTAATTGTGGAGGAGAAGTTGCGGTCGACCAAAAGACCCCTCACGGTCGAAGGTTGGTGGGGATTATAGCAATAGAGTGAGATAGAGGGTGAAATGGAAGGCAGTAATAGGTTGGGAAACTACGGAACGGATGTTGATAATTATTGAATTATAGATATGGCTAATGGTGCTCGAAAAATGAGGTTTTGAGAATCCAGATAATCCGGTGTGGTAGGACAGGAATGTCTTCTTAACTCATTAACAGTATGACCAAAAAGCTACTGGTCTTCATGAGGCGTATCATCTAAGCACCCTAAAACAGATTTCTGAATACCTCCACACAACCTTCTGGTCACAGATCAAAACGCAATGGTTCTCCGCAAAGTTCCCCCCCAAGGAACTTTCCGCGAATTCTCCTTTGGGGCGCTTTTTCCGGCAACCTTCGATAACTTTCCCAATTTTCCGAGATCCATTGGATTGTAATTTCTATGGACTTGTCGAATACATGTCGGTACCAAACATTGAGTTGTAATTGAATGTATTTTGTTTTTCTTTATTGCTATGGAGGATCTTGATCTACTCAGGACCCTCTTGCTTTCAAAGTCATTGCTTAGGAATCGGACTTGTTCCAGATTCGCAATCAGATTCGGGGCCAAATTTTGCGGTAAGATTACCTTTAAGCAGAGATTTGCGAAAGAGGTCATCATTTTGCATAACATCCCCAGAATGTTAAAGTCGTATGATTTCTTTTTGGATGACTTCCACCAAAGAATCCCGACCATAACCTGTGTGTCGAAGTACCGTAGACCTTCCAGAAGATAGTCTTGTCAAATTTCTCCACTCTCGACCTGCATTCCAGTGTTATCACGTTGTACGTAAGTCAATTCACAGCATCACCAACTCAATCCTTGACCAGCAAAAGGAACATAGTATTTTTTTCACGGAAATTAGGTTTATTTCGAGGAGAAGATTATTGAACTGCGTAGTTGTAGAACAGCCGAGGTTGGGTTACATAATAGACTTTAAAATCACTGGAAAGTCTCAATCATTGAGTGAAATATAAACTATATAAAACCTAATGCCTTTTTTTCTTATAAAGTGGCTCTGTGGCCGAGCGGTCTAAGGCGGCAGACTCAAGTTCTGTTATCGTAAGATGCGCGTGTTCGAATCACGCCGGAGTCATTATTTTTTCATTTCAATCTTTCTTTCTTCTTTGCCTTTGAATCATCTGAAATCAAGGCGCACGCTTGCTTGGATAAATCTTTTGGTTTCACGCACTTTGGGCTTTTGACGGAGGTCTCGAACGCTAACTGCAAGACTAGTCTCGAATCAGATATATACCATACATCCTGGATTAGCTTTTAATGTCCAGGAATACATGCCACTTATGGCATTATGTCCAGTCACAGATCACAATTATTAATTATCGTTATTTTAGTAGTAACTTCTCTCAATGATATAATTGCATGTGTTACATCGAATTCCAACTCCAGATCTTTCCTCTCTGCACTTTTTTTCTTCAATGTGCCTAGAACGCAAAGAATATTCAACTGTCGTGTCAAACCATTTGTTAGCGACTCTCATGAGGCCAGAAAATTTCCTCAACGGCTATTAAACAATTTAAGGTCTTTTGGAACAGGTGTTAATGAAAAGTTTGGGGACACTCAAAAGCTCAAAATGAGGTAAGATATGGCAACTACTGGTTTGCTTTATAGTATCGCCTATCTGATCTTACTAGCTAATAAAAGCAGATTAAATAAATTCGTGGAGCATCTATCATTATGTGCGCTCATCTCACTGATTTGTATTTTGCGACCATTTTATTCCCAGTTTTATCCCTTGCATCAATTGCTCAATTTCAACTCCTTGCCCTTAATCTATAATTGAAGTAGATGTTTCTTACCTCTCCGTCCTATTCTATTATACTGGGTTATATCAGTAGAGCCCCTTCGTTGAAAGTCGTAAAATACGTGAGGGGTTAAATACAGGAAAACATCTGCAGTTCACAACCATACAGAGAACACACAAATTTTTGCGCAAATAATATTCTCATGATTCAAAAAGAATTGGAAACGTCTTTTCAACTTACCTTAATTAGGATAATTACTTGAAACTCTGAAAATTCAGACTTTTAAAGTTTACAAAAAATTATATTAAACCATGCACCTATCTCTCATATCAAATGGCTCTGTGGCCGAGCGGTCTAAGGCGGCAGACTCAAGTTCTGTTATCGTAAGATGCGCGTGTTCGAATCACGCCGGAGTCATTATTTTTTCATTTCTATCTTTTTTTTATGTCTATAATCACATTGCTTCCAACGAAATTAATATATGATAGTTCTGTAACTTTAGTTAGTCATTCCTCTCGAAATGTTCCGGTATCAGCCGAAAAGACTCACCTGCGGTACGGGTGTACATATAATGGCATAACGCCAAATTGATAAGAATTACTACAAATCATAATTGTGTGGCGGTTGCAGAATCATCAGAATGCCAGAGTTTGAAATCACATCCTTGCTTGATACAGACTTGTACAAGTTGTCAATGCAGGCTGCTGTGTTCCAGCACTTCAAGGATGTACCTGTCTTGTACAAGTACAAGAATAGAACACCGCTGATGATTCTTAACAAGGAGGCAATCACATGGTTGAAAGAGCAGGTATCGGAATTGGGCCAATTGAGATTTTCTAGCGAGGAAATTGACTACTTGAAGAAGACCTTACCATACTTCCCCAACGAGTACTTGCAGGACTTGAGCAATTTCAAATTACATCCATCCACTCAAGTTTCGTACGTCAATGATGTGGACAATTTGCAAGACTTTGGATTGCATGTGGCTGGAACCTGGTATGAGACCATTCTTTACGAAATACCTCTCTTGGCTCTTGTGTCTGCAGCATACTTCAAATTCGTGGATACAACTTGGGATTATGAAGGACAACGGGAATTGGCAGAGCACAAGGGAAAGCAATTGCTTGATAACGAGTGTATCTTCAGTGAATTTGGCACCAGAAGAAGGAGGTCGTTCAGAGCGCAAGAAATAGTGGTGGAAACCCTCTGCAAGGTATCAAGAAGCCACGAAAATACAAAGTTGTTTTTAGGAACGTCCAATGTGCTTTTGGCTAAAAAGTTCAATGTGGCACCAATTGGAACCGTCGCCCACGAGTGGTTCATGGGTGTCGCTTCCATCACTCAAGACTATACCAATGCCAATAAGGCAGCCATGGACTATTGGCTTCAAACATTTGGACCAGAGCACGCAGGATTAGCTCTCACGGACACCTTTGGCACAGACGCTTACCTTAGAGCATTTGGCAAGCCGTACGCGGACTACTACACTGGTGTGAGACAAGATCTGGGTGACCCCGAGTTATATGCTGCCAAAATTGCCAACCATTACAAATCTTTAGGTTATGCCCCTTTCTCAAAGATAATCTGCTTCTCGGACTCCTTGGATATTGAGAAGTGTCTTAAGTACAAGAAATGTGCGCAAGAGGTCGGACTCAAGGTCTCATTTGGAGTGGGCACATTCTTCACTAACGATTTCAAGAGCAATGTGGAGCCCTTTGAGAAATCTCAGCCCCTTAATATTGTAATCAAAATTGCTGAGGCTGCTGGATATCCTGCCATTAAGATCAGTGACAACATTGGCAAGAATATGGGGGACCCCGAAGTTGTGTCCAGAGTCAAGGAAGAGCTTGGGTATACAGAAAGGGAATGGGAGTCCGGAGACGAAAGCAAGCGTTGGGCAAAGTGATGATAGAATGTAATAAGTAATTTTAAGAAAGGTGACCTGTCTAAAACTGTAGTAGTCTGAACCCCGGACTATCATCCATGTTGCAACTTCCTGTACACCATCCGCATCACTCAATAAAAAAAGCCTTACACTATAACCTACCTGGACAATGCCAGTCACGTACGATGACCTATTGAACGTCTTGAACGTGGTAGATGGTTCTGAGCGTAGCGAGACCCAGCAAAGTGCAGAAAGGCAGTTGAAGGTGTGGGAAACTGAGCCCGGCTACCACTATCTTCTACAGGATGTATATCTCAAAGTTGAGCTTCCATTAAGAGTGCGGTGGATGGCCATTATCTGCTTCAAAAATGGCATTGAGAAGTACTGGCGGGCATCTCGAACGAATGCAATCAGCAAGGAGGAAAAGGCCCAGATCAAAAGCAGATTGTTCTATCTCATCGATGAGAAGAACTCTCAGTTGACCATTCAGAATGCTCATGCCATTGCCCGAATCGTGAGGTTTGACTTTCCCAGCGAGTGGCCCACGTTGTTTGACGATACCAGTAAATCATTAGAGGAGTACGTTTTCATATCGGGAAATCTTGTTGCAGCAAATAATCTCTTGATCATTCTCAACCAGATGATCAAGTCAGTGTCTATGGTCAGGATCGGCAGGGCCCGCCATGCTCTCCAAAGTAAGGCTCCAATAATTGTGCCTGTATTAGTGAAGCTGTACTGTAAGTTTTTTCAGATGTGGACGTCTTCGCTTGACTTAACCATCATGGAGGTGTGCTACTTGTGTCTCAAAAATCTCCGCAGAATCATCCCCGAAGGATTTGAACAACCGCACAAAAACCAGACCATCAACGACTTTTTGAAAGTTTCAATCTCCCATCTTCAAGGATTAGTCACTGAGCATGAGAAATATCCGTCAGATTTGCTCGAAAGATACGTGAAGAGTTATAGCAAGTTGTATGTTAACTTGATCAACCACAACCCTACTAGTTTCATTTTGGTACCTTCATCTCAGGAGATAGTGTCGTCATTCATGGCATTGCTTGAGACCAAGGCCGAGGCTATTCATAATAGCACTGAAGAGAACGACTTTTGGGAAGTGTTGGCGCTTAAAGGCTTCTTGATCTTGAAGAAGATGATCGCCTATGTCTACAAGCAAGGAGCTGTGACTCTCAAGCAGAGAAATGACAAAGAAGAGGTGAATAACGCTATTGCCAAGTTGAAGACAGAGTTTTTCACTCCACAAGTTATTCTCAACTTGTGTGATTTGATAATCACCTGGTATTTACGATTGAAACCAGCCGATTTGGAAAGCTGGCTTCTAGAGCCAGAAGAGTGGACCAACGAAGAGCTCAGCTCAAGCTGGGAATACCAAGTGAGACCTTGTGCAGAGAACTTTTATCAAGACCTTATACGATATTTTAAGGACGATCTTTCCGAATTCATCTTGAAGAAAATCTCATCTGGATTGTCGAGCAATGACTCGGTGACCAATATCTTGATAAAGGATTCGATCTTCTGCACTTTCCAACTTTCGGCAGATTCAATTGCCGATAAAGTCAATTTCGATCAACTTTTGCAGCAAGTTTTCATCCCAGAAGGATTACGCAACGATATGATCGAGAACAAGATTATCAAGCGGAGAATGTGTCTCATTATCAGTTCATGGGTTACTGTGAATTGCAGCAGAGAGAGTCGTGTTGATATTTACAAGCTTCTCATTAACTTCATGCAACCTGATAACAAGATCAATGACAAGGTGGTGAAACTCACAGCTGTTCAGACATTGAGAACTGTCATCAACGATTGGGACTTCAACAAGCAAGACTTCCAGCCCTTCCTTAAGGAATTTGTTGTCCTTTGCATTGGCATGTTGAAAGAGATGGGATACACTGAGTCAAAGTTGTACATTTTGGATTCCTTGAGTGCCCTAGTCGAAAGATGTAATCCCTTAATCGATCAAGAGAGCTTGATCAGCATTTTGCAGGTGGTGCCTCCATTCTGGGAGAAGGCAACAGTTGATGGAAGCGAAGAATCCATCCTCAAAGCATCATTGTTGCGTGTTTTGAAAAACTTGGTGATTGCCTTGAATCAAAACTCCCCCGAAACACATTTCATAACCATTCCACTTATAAAAAGCTGCTGTACTCAGTCAAGCGAGTACTATTACTTGCTTGCTGAAGATGGCTACGAGTTGTGGCTCTCTGTTCTCCAGTACTATCCTTTTGAGATGGAGCCTAATTCAGACATCATTGATTTTTTCGGTCTTGTCCAGCCCGCACTTTTAGACTCCACTGAGATATTACCCACCATTTTGGCCATCGCTAGAAGTTACGCCTTGCTCATTCCAAAAGTGTTCGAGACAGACTACGGTGTGGAGAACTTCAGAGTGCTCTCCGGGTACTTGAGCAACATGCGCGATGATGCCTTCGAGGTGTTTATCTCACTAATGGACATTTTGTTCCTTCAGGAGTCTAACAGCGAACAATTCATCAATGGATTGATCGGAAGTGGGTTGCTCAATGCCATGGTCAACTACGTTCTCGACGATAACCAGAGCATTGTGCTTGCAAATAAAATCTTGCTAGTTCTCTCTAGAGTGGCATTCAAGTCAAGCGAAGTTTTTCTTCAGATTTTTGACCATTTGTCGATCGATACTTCCAGATTGCTTGAAGTCTGGATGCTTTACTATAAGAACAACGGAAACCCCCGCAACAAAAAGGTGAATTTGTTAGCGCTCCTTGCATTGGCATTTTATGGACTGGCCCGCAACTTGCATGGATTGCCCGAGATGTTGTCTGAAGTCCTCAGACGCTCATTCATCTTTTTGGAGGAGGTCAATGAAGATAACGGTGGTTATTGCCAGGCATACAGTGGAGACTACATCTATTCTGACATCGACAACTATTCCTACTTGGATCCAGATATTGCACCTCATGGAGAGAAGTTGAGGTACCAAAAACTCGTTGAGGCACAAGATCCCGTGAACAGAGTCAACTTGAAGGACTTCATCCGGGCCGAGATCGTTACCTTGAGACAAGAATTAGGTGAGACTAACTTTGAGAGGCTCATGTCTATGAACGACCAGTACACCAACGAGAAGTTGCAGAGTCTAATGTAATAAGACCACAATAGCATAATGATATTCCATGAATTATATTTAAAAAGAAAACAACAACTAAAGTTAAAACTAAGTGTCCAAGAATAGTTGCCAGTTTAGTTCCATTGGATATGGTCACGTGCGAAAGTGGCCTCACTCAACAGTATCCAACTTTCTTCACATTTCAACTAATCTAATGTTTGCAAGATTGGCACCACCTACGAGGCTGATTTTCCATGTGGGAAGAAATTCCTTCCCAAAAATCAGAAGTCAGCCTGTTAGATCATTCCGTACTGGATCAAGATGCCATAATGAGTCCAAACTCTCACCTTCGGAGTACTTAGAGCATGTCCAGAGACAGAAAGCTCAGCAGATGAAGAGACGCAATCAGAGTGCCGCATATTACTCTGGATCTGTGATAATGTTGTTTTTGGGCCTTTCATGTGTGGCTGTGCCCTTCTACAGATATTTGTGTAAGCGGACTGGATGGGGAGGAGTTCCCATCACAGATCAGCGTATTTTTACACCAGACAAGGTTGTACCTGTGGAGACAAACAAAAGAATCCGTATTTCATTCACATGCAGAGCTTCTGGTGTTCTTCCTTGGAAGTTCACGCCTTTGCAGAAGGAGGTTTACGTTGTTCCTGGAGAAACTGCTCTTGTCTTCTACAGAGCCAAGAACATGTCCAAGGAAGACATTGTGGGTATGGCCACATATTCTGTTTCTCCTGACCATGTAGCGCAATATTTCAACAAAATTCAATGTTTTTGTTTCGAAGAGCAGAGGTTGGCAGCTGGAGAAGAGGTGGATATGCCGGTATTTTTCTTTATTGATCCTGATTTCGCCAAGGATCCAGCCATGAGAAACATCGATGATGTTGTATTGAATTATGCATTTTTCAAGGCTTCTTATAAGGATGGAGAGTTGGTTCCATCCCCGGTGGGTAATGTTGAAATGAAGGCAACAGTAGCATGAGAGATAAGAAAGGGAGATCAAGAAAAGGAGATCAAGAAAAGGAGATCAAGAAAAGGAGATCAAGAAGAGGAGATCAAGAAGAGGATAAAGGACTTCAATAACCAAGAAGGTACCGGAAAACAGATATATACATCGACATGGTCAAGTCTACTTATGTACATAGGATCATATGATCAATGAGACGAGATTACACTAAACTGGCTTTGCGTGCTTTGAATCTATTTCTACTCATTCATGGTTTTGACTTGGAGCGGCTATTTGCTTTCAAGTAAAATTAATTGGATACTATCAAATTCTTAACTCCTGACTGAAAACTCTTGCCATGATTTCACAGTCTAACACTTCCCTATCACCAGCATCCACATTGGACATGACCAAGTCTTCTTAACTTCACCTTCGATATCAGATGGTTCACTTTGGAATCATTCTTGCTCTCCATCTTATCTTCTCTATTTTTTTTGATTCCAATTTTTTCTTCCTCTTCCAATTTTTCCTTGATCTTACCACATCACACTCATACGCAGCCAGTCCTGCTCACATCGACACATACTACTCTTATCTCAAATGGTAAGTTGAGCATGAAGCATTATCCCACAGTAACGCCCACTAACCTTTTAGCAACACGGAATTAAGCGAGTAGTTCTCTCGGAGGCAGCACGTCGGGCCAAAATTGACAAGGACAAAGCCAAGATCAAGCACTATAAAAACCTCACCTCCAATGTCTTAGAAGGCAAACAAAACAACATCTACACTCAGGAATTTCTAGACAAAACGACCGCTCTACTTGAGCTCAATCCTGAGTTCAATGCGGTATGGAATTACAGACGCCACATCGTGCTCAGCCTTCTCGAACAAGGAATTTTAAACAGAAAGCAGTTTCTTAGTCATGATTTACGCTTGACTATGACACAATTGAAGATTTATCCCAAGTGCTACTGGATCTGGAATCACCGCACATGGTGTTTGCAGCAGTTGCAACTTCACGGAGAGGCCAATTGGGAGTACGAGTTGGCCATCGTGCTGAAGTTGTTGGAGATGGACAGCAGAAACTTCCACGGTTGGCATTACCGACGCTACGTCGTGCAGAACATGGAGAGTAACGCTGTTGGAAGCGCAGAGACAGTGGACGATAAGGCACTCGTTGAGCTCTCCATCAATTTGACAGAATTCGCTTACACAACGTCAAAGATCAACAAGAACATCTCCAACTTCAGTGCTTGGCACAACCGGACGAAGATCATGCCTAAAATTTTTAATATCTTGGAAAAGCCACTCGACAAGCTGAGTCTTAGCAAGGAAAACACCCAGCTTCTCCTGTTGTTCTCGTCTCCATACGATATGTTGATGTACGAACTTGACCTTGTCAAGACAGGTATGTATATGGACTCCGACGACACTTCTGTGTGGCTTTACTTACAATGGCTACTCACAGACGAAATATTTGTGGGTGCCTTCGACGACAAGGCTGCCTACTTGGATCTCTTAACTACCCAATTGAAAGATGTTCAAGAGCTCAACGACTTAGAGAAGGACGATAGCTCCACAAACTCTGACCATGTGTGGTGTCTAAAGACGATTGTGTTCATTAAAGGATTGATTAAGAAGGCCTCAAAATCAGAGCAAATGCTTGATGACGACATTGTTGAACACTTGAACAAATTGGTGGTGTTGGATCCATTGCGCAGGGGCCATTACTTGGACCAAATTACAGGGTCTGTACCATTGGTGTTCTAGATCGTTAAGATAGATGAGACCATTCTCTCCATTACCAAATACGAGTTTCTAGGAACATGATACTTGCATCAGGGTATCACTTCCGTTGCTCGAAAATTGCACCTTGCAGTCCTCGACTACTTCACGCCACCTTCACTGGGAGACTTACCATTCTCCCCTCCCAGTAAGATTGACATCCCGTGTAACTGGAAGTTGTCCCTTTTAGGCAAATGAATAGCACCTTTTGCATGCCCCCACCTTCTCATTTCTAATTATCGCCTTCTCTAATTACCACATTGGGTAATAGTGCGGAGTCTAACTGTCTGGTGCGAATACCTATCTGGGATTTTATTTGGACTATAATAAGCATGAGAGTCCACCAGAGATGCCCTTGCAAATCAATTTTAAAGTCGTCGACTTAAAAGAAATATAAGGATTCTTTTTGAATTGTTTCTAGCCCAGCCTAACTTCTCCATAATTCTCGAGTATGCCTAGTGCGGATAAATTCACCTTGTACTGGCTCGATGAGTCCAGAGCACAGAGAATCATGTGGTTGTTGGAGCTCTTAGAACTCGACTACGAGATCGAAGTGTTCCTTCGGCACCCTGAAACTTGGAGAAGCCCTCCTGAGCTCTTCGATGTGCACCCACTCGGAAAGTCCCCAATCTTGGAAATTTCCTTCGCAGATGGAAGACCAGACCTACAACTTGTGGAGTCGGGATTGATTGTTCTGTATCTTTTGAGAAACTATGACAAGGACTACAAGCTCACTCCTAAGGATGAAATGGAACAACTTCAGGTGGAAGAGTACATTCACTACACCGAGGGAACACTCCAGCCTATTTTGATCACCATGTTGATCAACACCTCTGTGAAGAGAATTGCACCACTTGGATTGAAAACTGTTGCCAAGCTTCTTTCAAAAGGATTAAACTACGGGTATTATATCCATGAGTTCCACTTGAACTTGGCATACTTGGATATGAAACTTCGCAAGCAAGGAACTGGCTTCTTTGTTGGCAACAAGTTGAGTGGTGCTGACATCATGTTGAGTTTTCCAATTTACGAAAACCTCTTTGACAACGAGATTGGTGTTAAGGAATGCTCCGGGGAGACAGAATTACATAAGAAATACCCAAACCTTGCTGCATGGAGTGATCGTCTTCGGAATGATCCGATTTATTCACGCATCACCGAGGTGATGAGAGAGAAGGTAAACGAACTCTATCTTGAGAAGCTGAAGAAGAAGCGTTGAAATACTAATAATGATACATGAGCGTTTTAATGAAATCACTTTTAATTTTGTATTCACAGACAGTTTTTAAGTAAGATTCTCTAATCCAACGACAAACCCAAGGCCTGTCTCTGGGACTTAGACTCGGGGTCGAAGAACGGAACCTCAGCCAAAGAAGTCACACGGGTACCGTGTCTTGGCTCCAAGCCCTCGTGGTCCCAAATAGCATTGTGCTGCGACACTCTGTTATCCCAGATAGCAGAGGTGCCGAGACCCTCCTCAGATCTCCAGTTCCATCTGACCTGGATATCCAAGTTCTTCTCGTACAAGCTGAACAAGTAATCCAAGATCAACTTGGACTCGTTTGGCTGCAATCCAACAATACGGACGGTCATGGCTCTGTTAACAAACAAGAACTTCCAACCAGTGGCAGGGTGAGTTCTAACGATTGGGTGTTCTCTCTCGATCCACTTAAGACCGTTGAATGGTCTGTCTCTGTCCAAGTACTGGTGAGCAGAACGGTAGATAGCAGTCTTACCGTCCAAGAACTCCTGCAAAGCAGGGGACAACTTGTCGTAAGCAGCGTAACCAGAAGCCCACACAGTGTCTCCACCAACCTCAGGAATGGTGTCGTTGTGCAAGTGAGTAATACCAGCAGGCTGGAACTCGTGCACCAAGTCAGTGTGCCACTGAGAGTTTCCACCAATCGAGTTCTTGAAGGTCAAAGGAAGGCCGAAGAACTCCCTAGCGTAGTCTTGCCAAATAACAGAAATACCTGCGAGCTTCTCGCCATCAGCTCCATCTGGCACTCTTGGTACCTGAGCATGGACCTCGACCTGTCCCCAGTACTTGCCGAGCTCCAATTGTTTTTGTGGAGAAAGATCCTGGTTTCTAAAGAAAACAACCACTCTCTCAGCAATCAAAAGTGCCAACTCGTCCTTCTGTTGGTCATTCAAGTCAGACAATTGCAAGCCAATAATCTCAGTACCAATGTGCTTGGTCAAGTTTCTGACTTCCTTGGCGGCACCAAACAAAGCCTTCTTCTCTGGATCAGCGTTCTTACCTCTCTCAATGTATGGGAACTCCTTGTTTCTAATCTCAAAAGCCTCATCAACGAACTTTGGAATGTCTTTACTCTCTGGCACCTTTGGGTAACCCTTGGACAAGTCGATGTTGTACTTCTCCAATCTCTTTCTTGCTGGAGCAGGCAATCTCTCGAGCCACGAGGCAGCAGTTCCAGTCTTGACCTTCTTCTTGTATTCCCCACCTCCAATGACCTGTAATTGAGTCAACTTCTGGAGGGTTTCAGCGAATTCGGTTTCGGTGGATTCTTGGGTGGTAGGAGCAGGAGCCATTTTATTGATGCAATGAAAAGTCTAGTCCGACAAATATGAATGTATTTATACTTCGAATACGGCTAGATAGTCGGGTCGGGGAATTACTAATAGAAGTTGTAACACATCCACAGTTTTGCACCCAACATGGTTGTGCGATAGGACTAGTGCTCCACAGTAGTGCAGGCACTGAGGTCAGAATGCACAGAAGATTGATAAATCAATCATGGCCCAGTTTGGTGTGGCTAGCATCGACGGGAAGTTGCTGATACATCTCCGAAGATCAGACTATATCGATATTCCGTCATTCCATTGTGGACGGAACCCAGATAGTCGATTCCGAACCACACAACCTGAATATGGGATGAAATTAGCTGAGTAAGGCGGGCTTCAGCTTTTTTCATCCATGTTCCGACTATCAATTCCTAACTCCTTCATTCTTCGGGTCATCCTGATTTTCGAACCAGAACTCCTCAAACATCTGTTTGAAGTTCCGAGGTTCTGAACCAAAATTTAAAGATTCCAGCCCCGTGGTTCCGGGACTCAATCCTCAACACGATTCCATGCTTAGTAAATGGCTTCCAAATTGTCAATCTCGTAGTCTATCCATGTAGCCATACAATTCTGGTCCAAATTGTGGTTGCTCTCATCAAACTTCGCTACCTGACATCCTTTCGTGTTGGGACTGTTCGGACAGTTAATGTATGGGGCATGGTAGTATCCAATGTCTCTAAACCAGTGGATCAGTCGTTTGTCGGCAAATAGGGCCAATCCTAACGAATGCACAGGAGCATCTCCCCACCGCTCGTAGTAGAAATTGCCCGTTTTGTCCAAATGCTCGACCCAATCGTTATATGGCTTGCTTCTGAAGAAATCCATGTCTGCGATCTCGAAGTTGGACCAGAAATGGCACGTGGAGTAGCCCTTTGCGACTTGGGCCTTCTTAGGATTCTGTTGGTTCTCAGTCATCCACTGGAATGCTCCATTCTCATGAACGTATTTATAATTGTCGCCTTCATTGAGAAACTTGAGGGTCTCTGGATACAACGTCTCGATACTTTCATCGATGTCGTAAAGATTGATGGTAAATCCATAGATCTTTTTTGTCTTGGCCAAGTATTTGAACACATCATACTTAATGTCAGAATAGAACTTGACCTTTGGCTCAATTCTCCAGTAGTACTTGTACTTCTGCAACTCAGGCAAATTATAGAAGGATTTGGAGTAGAAACGGCACATGTTATGATAAGAACCTTTCTTGGCATATGCAACATTAAGACTCTCCAAGCGGTCCATCTTCTCCCGCTCTTTTGCTCCATCGATCCAACTGGGCTTCTTCCACACATCGGGAGGAATTTGAACAAAATTCACCTCTGCCTTGGTGAGACCACGCACACGCTGCATGAAACTATCTGTAAACGGCTGGTCGTTCAAGAATGTGTATGGATAGAGAAACTTGCTGTTGAACTTTTGCTCGAACTGCCTGATGGTGCCTCTGATGGCCAGGAATTCGCTGTTTCTCACTAGGGCCATGATGGTGGCATTCTCTCTCTGATATGTCAGTGGATCCTCGGGCGCGTAAATTGTGGACACTTCGAAGTCCTTTGGTTCGTTGATTTCAGTTTTTAATACCTTGTCATATGTTTCCATATTCTTCTTGAGAACTTCTTCTGGAGTTCCGTCTTTATTCTTTGTATCCATAAACTGGAAGCGCACATTCTGTGGCAAAATGCGATGACCTACTGTCATGACCTCGGTATTAACGTAATCGGGGTTCAAAAATTGGTTGGTGATCTCGTTGGTATTTGCTTTAACGGAATCATAGAGATTGTTAAGGTGAGAAACGTTGACACCTGAGTGGAACGTCACCATCGTGAGAATAGCCGTGAGAACCACAAGCGGCAACAAGACTTTTAGCACGAACTTTGGTAGTTTTAGCGACACAAGTGACAACATTGGAGAAATAACGTGCTAATGAAAAAGCGTTTCAGAATCAAAGACTTTACGGCCTAGCTTTTTGCATGGTGGGTACAGGAACATGGTTGAAGCCTTGGACAAGGCGGAGGAATGTGATGGAATTTCAAGGAAGACGGATCGCAAAACGCCAGATCTATTACTAGAAATGGAAAGGTGGGATTTGCTGAGATGTTCAAGGTATCTTAGGAGGGAGATTACGAGAAATTGACGAAATAAATCAGCCTGGAACAGTTGCGAAGGTGACGCGACATAGGTACAGTGTGCACAGCATTTTTGAGTGGGGGAAAGGAGGGTCGGGAGAGAATGAGTGTAACAATGGGGGAAATTTATGGAAAAGACAAAAAAATCTAAGAGGAGATCTCTATAAATAGACGAATGGAGCGGGGCTATTTTCTGTTGGATCTTTTGGCGAAGATTCATGAGTTTCTTCGATGAACGTTTATCACGTATTTTGTCAGGTACACAAAGTGTTGATGCAGGGGATCCTTACGAGTGCAAAGATAAGACCTTTTGGTTGGATAATTCTTTGGCACTGATTTCGCAAAGATGTTCCAACAGATGATTGTGAGAAGAAGTTTCGACAGAATTCTTTAAAAAGAAAATAAATTATGACAATTTTCTGGTATTCTATGAATATTCATTGGATAACTGTAATACCGTAAGAGTGGGATGATAGCCAGAAACTCAAAATGAACAAACCCTAATTAATGAAACAACGGAAAGCTGGCTTTTAAGTAGAAATTGAAGACAATAGGAGTCAGCCAGAAAACGAGCGGCCGATGAATGGGGAACCGGTTAGACGTACACAGCTAGTCATCGTATAGTGTCATTAGTTGAGTCATCGTATCCAATAGGAGGTAGGATCTAGGGTTTCAACAGTAAGAAGCCTTTGCACGTCCTTTATTTAGACAAACAATACTACAATAACATTGTAGAATGATCCTAAGTTGGCCGATAAAGGCTGGACATGAGACAGAGAATTGAACAATGTGCACGAACATTCAGCAGAAGAGCCTTTGGATCATCAAACATACCACCAGAACCAGAAGAATCAAAACAGAGTGATAAAATGAAAATAGAAAGACAAGGTTCAACAATTTCACCAGTTTTTCTCTCACATTTCCCGAGTTTTCGCAAATTGCTAATCGACTCAGTCCACATTCAAATGCGAACTTTCATAGCACTATTCTGTATTGAACTATTCTGTATAGTGCTACTAACCTATTTCAGCTACATCGACTTTATGGCTAGGATTCTCCACGCTTTGCCTCGAAGATGGCTCTCGTCACTTCCACCCCGTGAATCCACATTGGCCAAGTTTGTCTTTCCCTCTGCCACTCACTCAGTGAATGAGATTGTTAATGCTGGTGATGAACTTGTCACGGTGAATGGTCACTTGCATCGTAAACCAAGAATCATGGCCAAACGAAGCTTTGCCGAGCTCAGAGATCCCAACGGCGATGTGATTCAGATTCTCATGTCACCAGAGCATACCGATGAGAAATTCTTCAAGCTTTTAGAGAAAAGCGGTGCTGAAGATTCCGTTAGCGTTAGTGGATTCATTAAGCAGAAGCAAATGAGGCTGCCGGATGAGAAACCAGAGTATGAGTTGGTCGTATCTCACTTCCAGACTCTCAACCCAGCTGGCTTGGATGCAGCCAGATTGGACAAGTTGAAACATACAAATCCGACAGAGATTCCCCCAAAATTCAGATACTTACAATTGAGAACACCATATTACCAAAAGGCTCTTCGTACAAGAAGCAAGGCCGTCAATATGATTCGTAATATCTTGGTCGATAGACATAACTTTACTGAGATTGATACCCCGCTTCTTTTCAAATCTACTCCGGAAGGTGCTCGTGAGTTCTTGGTGCCTACAAGATCTGCTAACAGATTCTATGCATTGCCTCAATCTCCTCAGCAGTACAAGCAGATTCTTATGAGTTCTGGGTTTTCCAGGTATTTTCAAATTGCCAAATGTTTCAGAGACGAGGACTTGAGAGCTGACCGTCAACCAGAATTCACACAGGTAGATCTTGAAATGAGCTACATCAACTCCAGTGACCAGGTGGCAGTAGTTATTGACGATATCATTCAAAATGTATGGAATAAGGTCGGTGGAATACCCACCTATAAGGTCAATTCGGCAGGACAATTAGAGGAAGTGGATTTTGAGAAACACGATGGAAAAACTCCTGCTTTCAACAAAATCTCTTACACAGAGGCGTTGTCTAAGTATGGCATCGACAAACCAGATTTGCGCTCTGCTTTACTGTTCGTCAACATTTCCCAACACTTCACTCCCTCGAAGAACCCAGCAAAGTTTGATGTGGTGGAGGCATGTGTTTTGAAAGGAGCTTTCCAACCTTCTCAAAAATATAAGCTTCCTCACGTCTTCACCGAGGCCACAAGCTATCCAAAAAGAAAGCCAATCGTGATATGCATTAAGACTGAAGAAGATGCGAAGAGTTGGTATAAGAAGTTTGTCGAAAAAGATGTATTGAGAACAACCAACACATTTTCAGAGTCTGAATTAGCTTCAAGTCTCAACCTTGCTCCTGGAGACATTTTAGCGTTTTCCACAAGAGAAGAATTGTCATATGAGAACCCTACGCCATTAGGCAAGTTCAGACAGATCGCCATTCAGGAATTCCCCACGAAATGGAATCGCCCAATAGTTTCTAAGACCGGCGAATTGACTAAAGATTACGATAGAAATAGTACGTTCGTTGGTTCATGGGTTGTCGACTTCCCACTTTTCAGTCCAGTGGACATCACGGAGGGCAACCAATGCGATTTTCCCCAATATGATTACAACCAGCTTCTGGCGACTCACCATCCATTCACTATGGCCAAAAGCGAGGACTATGAGCTTTTGGAAACTGATCCATTAAAGGTCCACGGAGAACACTATGATTTGGTCATGAATGGTGTTGAAGTTGGCGGAGGATCTAGAAGAATCCATGACCCTGAGTTGCAAAAATATGTTTTTGAGTCCATTCTCAAGATCGGACACTACCAGGAGTTATTTGGCCACTTACTTAAGGCCTTAAGCTTGGGATGCCCTCCACATGCCGGTATAGCGCTTGGATTTGATAGACTTTGTGCTATGCTAATTGGAAGCCCAAGTATTAGAGATGTCATTGCATTCCCCAAGAACCAGTCTGGTACTGATCCAGTGGTGGAAAGTCCCACTGATGTACCCGACAAGACATTGAACGAGTACTACATCGCGAAGTGCTCGCTGTAAATAGATTAATCCATGTCCTTGTATATATTTTATCTTCTAATGCTTTTTTAATGCCAATTAACGGTTACGCCCTCTCACCTTAATTCTTTTGAGTCTCTCTTGGTTGACATTTCCTAAGTCATCTGCGCTTCTCTTGGCTTTTTCTTCCTGGACCTGTTTCTTCTTGTAAAGCTGCTCCATTTTCAATTCGATTGGCTTTTTCTTTTTGTCACTTTCAACTCCTTCCTCGGGTTGACCATAATATGCCTCTTCCTGTTGCTTGACCAGCGACTTCCAGTCAAACTTTTTTCTGACAAACATCTCCATAGACCAGTTTTTCCACACTAATCTACCATACGAACTCTCCTTGACTCTGTGAGATTCTGCCACCATTTCTGATGCAATCCTGTCCTTATACATGGGCAAGAAAATGGTGAAGTTCCACAATTTGTCTACAATGTGAGATCCGTATGAGTTGCACACCAACTCAAAAATTTTACCAGAAAATAAGTTCAAGAACTTCTTTCTGGAAATAAGAACGGGCTTTGGTTCACCCTCAGAAGCTGGAAGAACAACCAATGCCCCCTCAATCACATGGGAGAACACACCGTGCATGCACATTTGGATGAATCTCTCAATAGGCAAGGCCATACAGTTATACCAGGCACAAACGACAAACGAGTAGTCGTACTCCATCAATTTTTCCAAGAAGAGCGATCTTCTACGTTCTTCAGCAGTTGGCCAGTCGTCTCTGGTGTTTCCCAACGTAGATCCAGTCAATTGGAGAACATTCTCGAACAATTCAGTGGTTGTGTCATCACTGGGGTCTTGACGGTTGAAGTTTGGAGCAAATTTAAGGAAAAGTTGATCAATGAGCTCATCTCTTCTGTAATTCTTTCTTGCAATCGACGCATCAATCACAGATTTACCCAAATCAATGTTTTGATTCTCGGAGATAGAAATCAAATTGGACAACTGAGGAATGAGTTCATCCAAAATGTACTCCACTTCTCCAGGCTTCAACTTGAAGAGCAACGCTTGAACGATATAAACACCGGTGGTGGCCCTCTTGGCTAACTTCGATACTCTGTCTTTCATGTAGAGTTTATAGAGTCTCTCGATATATTTCATTCTAGCACCATCATTCTTGATGGTAGCCTCGAGAAAGTGAGACCCGACAGAATCAGACAAAAGGTACTCCACGAATGCCTCTTCCTTGGGGTCTTTGCCTTCCTTGTCAGACAAAAATAGCAAGTGCCAAACAGCACGGTCTCTATCAAAGATACCTTCAATTCTAATGATGAGCTGAAGAACAGGAGAAGCCACCTTGTGAATAGCAAGCTCCCTAGCAGACTTTGTATCAAGTCTAGAGCTGACAGAAGTCACAATAGTGTGCAATTGTTCCTTAAACGAAGGAGGAACCTGGAAAGCTCTGTTGAAGTCATCATTGTCCTTGATTTCAATCATCTTTCTCGCTACTTTAGACTTTTTTGATCTCAATACAGAGTTGGCTTTGGTAGAGGAAGGTAACTCCTTTGCTGAGGTAATTAAGATAATGATTCTCATAACATGAGAGGCATATTGGTGTTGAATCATCTCGTACCAATATGGCTGAAACTGAGTCAACATTTGGATGAACATGGACTCCATACTAGTGGTGGCAACGAAGTTGTCTTCCTCGTTGTCTTCCTCAAGTTCCTGTTCGTCTTGTTCGGTATTGAGCAATTCCTTTTCGATCAATGCAGCACTTCTAACCAACAAGGTCTCAAGTACATGCGATGAGTATTTGTGGTGAGCTAACGCAGGGAAATGGCCGTTAAACAGGTGGAAAATATGCTTGAGTTGACGGTCGGAAGCAAATAATACCAACCTCTCCATCAATTTTGAGCAGATCTGGTTGGTGACAAGCTTCAATTCCTTGCCTCTAGATTCTTCCAAAATGGACCTGATGAACCCAGAACGATCTTCGTCACTCTCAAAAGCATTCACATTGAGTGTAGACTCGGCCTGCTTGAAGTAGTCAATTTCACTGGAGTCGACCAAACCATAGAACACTGTTGAAAACTCTCCATTAGCTTTTTCAGTCTTTTGATCTTTCGCTTCGATTTGCTCATGGTCAGAAATATCCCCAACCACAGATGTTTCCACTATTTCTTCCTGTCCTTCAGGTCTCTCTCTGAAGGAAGATTTCTGCACTCTTCTTCCTCTTTGCTTGGCCATGACGATAGATACAATTAATTTTGGTCCATCTCATCGCCTGTGAAGAGGTAAATATGTATGGTGTACGGGTGTGTGAATGAAGATGATTTGGGGTACATACTAAAATTTAAGCCTTCAAAATAGACATGATGGTAACGGTAATTCAATTCTTTGAAGATGGTGAAATAAATATATCGAATATAGGAACAAGATACTTTTTATTGCCGTCGGGTTTAATATTGTTTTGTCTGGTTTTGGTAGATAGAGGCCATTGGTTGTGGTTGCGAAAGGGTCGATTTGCAACATTTATATGAATGAATATTCAATTAAATAAATACGAATTACAATCAAAATCACCAAACTATTCCATTGCCATAGTTCTTATCCAGAAACACCATCTTTCACTCATTCAAGCGTGATAATGGCATCGGCATCGCCAATAACATAATGTGAATAGACTAGACCAGCAATCAGAAATGAAATCAATGCTATAACAGAGCCAAAACCAAGCGATTATTACCCACAATTACTCATGTAAACCAACTAGGCTGTCTCAATTTGGCATCGTGCTCCTCTATCAAATACTGCACTATATTATCATAACCAGCGACCGTCAATGGCTGTCCATCGGAACAATGCACCTCCAAGAATGGGGTACTCAAATCTTTAGGTGAATAAACTCTGGTGGTATGCGATAAATTTAATTCTTCTAAAAGCCATGTAATTTTTTCTGCTTTCGATTTGGAAGCACTACGTAGTTAGTACTTATCTATGAAAACATTTAGTGCAATTGACTTACTAATGGAGGGTGAAGCTCGCCATGATCACCGAAAGCAAAATAACGGAAACAACGCATATTTATACAAATAGATTATGGATATAACGATGCAAAATAATAAGATTGTGGCAAATTTCATTTCTGCTTGACTAATATTTAGCTTCTGGTCATCGGGAACGGCCAATTCGTATATGCGGCTGAGGCACTCATCATTTATGCCTGCCTATTGTTTGCCATCAGTAATGACGGACTAATATGACAAAATAATCTGTGTGGAAGTTGGACACAAGTGTGTAGAAGGAATGTGGAGAAGACAGCAAGATTAGAAATCCACATAGCCATTGCTGACGGATAGACAATTGAGGTTGACGTTGAGTCATTAAAATCGGAATGACGTACCCAATTGGCATGACTCGATTGATCAGGCATAATGTCATTTTTGCAACACTTACTTAGATGCCGTCATGGCATCCGACGCAGGATATACATTCTTAGAGCCGAATCCGTTTTTGGCTATTGAATACCGGAAGGGCCGTTGACCCGCTAAACAAAGGTGGTTGAATGTTCATGGAGGCATCGTACTTTGCCAATTAGGGACACCGGTCTTGATGAGATATGGTTGGGAAAGTAATGCGTAGGGAGTTGGGAAAGCAAAGTTCAATTTGAAGAAATAAGTCGTCGAAGCCGAAATTCTTGAAAACAATTTGGTTATTCTGATCCGGCGTCAATTTTCTTCTTTCTGTCCCATGTCCTCCTCATGCATATCGTATCTTATTGTTTGGTGTCCCCTATATATTGAGCGGGTGAACTATAGGTTGCCTAGGGAAGTGTTTTGCTCTGTTACTTTATTTATGTCTCTAACAGTAACCAATTTTATCATCATTATTGTCATTATTATTATTTATTCATTCATTCATTACTATTTTCAATTTGTTCTTTTTCCATTGTATATCCTAATGATTGAACTTAAACTGTACGGAACATCAACTACTTACGCCGGTTACATTCAACGGGATAAAACTCAAATCACAACGAGCAGCTCACAACTCTGATATCAGTAAGTTTGCCAATGAATTTCTTATAGTGTATCTCTCCGAACAAACGAAAAATGATTCCCAACCAATCCATTTCTCCACTTCTGTCTGTAGGAGATGCGATGGGTGCGAAAAAAGTCCATCTCATCTCGAAATCCAACCTCTCTACATATTAAACTTAATAATGGCCCAGTCCAAGCCCGTAGATGTGCTTGTGCTTGACGCAGCACCATTGATCACACAGAGTGCATCGGCCTTACAACAATACGCCACAAAGTTCTTCACCACTCCCGGAGTTTACGGTGAACTTCAGGATGAGCACACCAGAAACCAATTACTTCTCTGGGCAGAAGATTTGATAGTCAGACAACCTAAGCAAGTGTATGTTGACAAAGTTAGCAACTTTTCCAAATTGACTGGTGACTTCTCCGTCTTATCCTTGAACGATATACACATCATTGCTCTCGCATACGAGCTTGAGTATGAAAAGAGTGGAGACAAGGACTTGAGAAAGTTCCCAGGTGAAAAGCTCGCTTCAGACAACCAAGAAGAGCAACGTCCAAGAAGAGAGTACGTGAGACGTGAAGAGGAGGACGTCGAGAAGGAGCCTGAGGAGGATGACGATGGGTTTCAGACAGTCAAGAAGAAAAACAGAGTTTCCAGAAAATGGAGGAACAAGAACAGACAGAACGAACAGAACAGGGAAATCCAGAATGAAGAGTCTCCGAAGGTTGAAGAAACTGCAGAACCACAACCAGAATCTAACCAGGAACCCATCCAGCCTGAAGGTGGAGAAGGTGAAGAGGATATGGAAAAGTCAAATCTCACTGAGGAGTACAACGAGGAAGACGACGATGGAGACTGGATCACTCCCGAAAATTTGCAGGAAGAAATCATTAAAGATAACAATGAGAGTGTCCAAGATATCCAACAACAAGAGTCCATCCCCGTTGCCCTTTCCACGGGAGACTTTGCATGTCAGAATGTCACCATGCAAATCGGACTTAAATTGATGAACTACATGTCCGGTAAGCAGATCCGCAGAGTAAGAAACTACATGTACAGATGTCATGCGTGCTTCACAATGATTCCTATGCCCAAATCGGGACAACCCAAGCACTTCTGTCCCAAATGTGGAGGTAACACTTTGCTTCGGTGTGCTGTCTCCGTGGACACTGCCACTGGAAAGGTGACTCCACACTTGAAGAGAAATTTCCAGTGGATCAACAAGGGCCAGGTTTACTCGTTGGCATCTCCACTCAGTAAAAACTCGCAGAAGCAGCAGGGAAACAAGGGTTACCAGCATAACAAGGAAAACCGTCACAAAAAGTTGCAGGATCCGGTTATTCTCAGAGAGGATCAGAAGGAGTATGCACAGGCACTCAAGGACGATGCATGGCAAAGAAAGAAAAACGAGAAGATGCTTCAAGAGTGGATTGGCGGAGGCAGTGCTGATAACTTTATTTCTCCATTCGGATCGCAACAGAGACACAGTGGAGTCAAGGTTGGAAGAGGAAGAGGAGCCAATGCAGTTAAGGGAAAGAAGAAGTAATGGGACTGAATAGAGTGTAATACATGAGACGAGAATATCTTGGTTTATGTAATTAATAATGGTGGATACTAGGAAAATCTATTATGCTCACCAAATACTTGGTGAAACGAGAAAAGTCATGCTCTTCCAAAATTATTACAGTCCCGTCTTATATTATTGATATGCGGAATAACTAAAATTAATACACCCTTCGTTGCTTCCCCATAATGTGGTATTATGATTTTCTGTCAGGTCCCATCTTATCTACCATCAACACCGAAGCCTACTAAAACCGGCCTCCTGCACAGCCTACCTTGCTAGTGACAACTAAAAACCTAGCAAAACTCCCCAAAACAAAGGGAAACGCACATTGAAATTCAGGGAGAATCCTTAATAACACCTAGTAATGAGCTCCAATCCTGCCGCCTCGGCAGCTTTGGCTGCATCTGTTGCATTTAAAGGTACCTACCAAATTCCAAACCAGAAACGAAAAACAAAACCACCACTATATTTAGCTATCAATACAGATGTTGATGGATCGAAAACATCATTGGTAGCAGCTCAGACATCTCAACTGCGATCTCAGAAGATGGCAGCTCCTACAGCCAATAAACCAGCACACTCTCCTATTGGTCAGTTAGGGCTGGTGAGAGCAAAGCACAAACAGACAACTGGAACGTCTGACGACGACGTTTCGTCAAGCGTCCTGCTGGGAACAGACTACTTCAGCACATCTCGGGTTGGTGGCTCGAGTGGAAACTCGGAAGGAGGCGTGGCTTCACCTCATAGGCTGAGGACCAACGTTAACTTAAAGCCGCATGAAATGCTCGAACAAGTAAGAAAGTCCATCAACTCCAAGTCCAAAGTCGGCTTTGGAAAAGATCTGCATCGGAAGTCTCAGTTAGCTATAGATCAGGTGCGTCAGAATGTGGATCAACACAGAATACGTACAATTCGAGACGAGCCAGCTGTGGCCACCGATACGCCAATCGATACCGCAGCAGTAGCACCAGTCGTACCACCTGCTAGCAAGAGCACTGCAGAAATTGCAGCAGCAGACTCAGATCGTGTCAGCGTTAGCAGTGGCCAACGACTCTTGTATAATCAAGCATTAATGGGCAATCACTCACACTCGTCAATTGGCACAGGAACCTCCAACGACCTCGAGGGTCCTGATACACCTATAATAAAACTTTCAAGAACAGTCAGTATTGGACTGAAAGTTCTGAGCAGCAGCGTTTCTCCGTCTCCAGTCATTGCACCAACCACAGGGCCATATGGACACATTGCACCTTCTCCTCTCGCCCCTTCGCCCATAGCAATCCCACCATCGCCAAATGCGTTGGCACGCGGATTAGCTATATCTGACGCTCAGATACTGGTGCTGATGCTACTGCCGTCTGTGACAGGATCTGTGGCCGAATTGCCTGAGGAGCCTAGGAAAGCACACCGAAAACCTCCACCCGCCGATTTCCCATCGGAAGATGATGTTTCACTTTCGGGCCATTCGCTGAGCATGCCAGCCAGTGATATCGACGAGGAGCACAAACTCCCAATTTTTCCTGATATTGAAGGAAAGCACAAGAAGCACAAGTTTTTCCATAGAAAGCACAAGAAGGACACAGTGTTCGAAAGCAACGCTCTGGAGGAAGATGAAGTTGCAGACAAGGACGAGGAATTTATTCCTAGCCGCAGCGCCACGCCGGTAGTGAACACTCAGCAGGTGAAGTTTAAAACCACTATGAGAAAGGTGAACAAAAGACGAGAAAGGAAAACCGCTTTCAACGAAGACAAACCCTGGAAGAACCATGGTGAGCTCGACTATGTTTCTGAGACACAGAGGAAGCGGTACGAGGGACTTTGGGTCAGCAATCGAGGACTCTATATGAACAAAGTGGTGACACCACTAGTAGGCGTGAAATATGAGAAAGACGAGGCACTCCAAGAAGAGGAGCCCAAGGATAAGAAATTGAGCGAGAAAGAGATCTCACAGAAAGCAGCCAAACTCTCTTCTACGGCGAATACCGAGTTCCAGGAGCACGATATACAACAACTACACGGTTTATGCGAAGCAGAGCCCCTGGAATTGATGCATGGAGTTGTGGTCAAGAGGTTATGGAGCAGGAGTAAATTATCATCAGAAGAGCTCGCTTCGATATGGGACTTGGTGGATTTCCGAAAGGACGGAACTTTGAATAAAGCAGAGTTTATTGTGGGGATGTGGCTTGTGGATCAATGTCTCTATGGACGGAAGCTTCCCAAGGAAATTCCTGAGCTGGTGTGGACAAGCCTTGGTAGTATTGGTGTTCGAGTTGTGATTAAGAAGAAGCGGAGGTGATTTGCAGGGGGTATAGAATTAGATAAGGATAGAGGATAGGGACAGAATAGACATGGGAAGAGATACAGTAATGAGAGATGTATAGAAAATGGGAAACAGATAATTTGAGATAATTCATGTTTTTGTTGGATAAACGATTTGATTTCCAACTGGTCACTTAACCAAAACTTATCAATGGATAGTGAAATTGATAAGATATATGTCATTATTCTATCCTAACCTCCTCAAGATATCTCAACCTACTGTCATCCTGTACATTCTTCTTCATAAACTATATCAACCTGTGTAGGTCGCATATCAATACTATCTACATTCTCTTACTCCCAAATGAATTTGATGGACATGCTAATGGAGAACGGAGAGTCGTTTAGAAACTACCTGGAGTTTGGGGCCACTGAGCAGTATCCGGTGCAGTCTGTTCCGAAAAATGTCTATTACCTTCCAACTGTTTTCACCAAATTGCAAAAAGACATGAGTGAAGCCGTGGTCCAAATCTTCCGGCCGGCACTTACCAAGCAGTTGGCAGCAAGGAACCAACGCACAAGCATCAATAGTCTTTTGGATTCTGAGCCGGTAGTCAACGGAACGGGTGACCAAGAGATGAACGACGAAGAGTTGGGAGCATTGATGTTTGACCAATTACGACAACTATCACGGCATCCGTCATTGGTGGTGGACCATTTCATTCCCAAAAAACTTTTGCTTCTGGAGCTCAAGGATAGGCTTTTGCACATGTCAGGAAAGTTGGTTTTCTTCGACCGGTTGGTGGACCTCATAGCAAAAGAGTACGAACTGGGTGAGTTGCATGACAACTACAATCTATTGGTGGTTGCAGAGAATGTCAGAGAGATCGAGTGGATAGAGGGCCAAATTATTGGTAAAAAGTTGAATTACGTCAACCTTAGTGCTCGCAAACTTTACGACGCAGAGGAAAAACTGTCACGTTTTGTTAAAGAGGACAGCGTGGACGAGGACCAACAAAATCCCGAATTCAAGAAACGCCGAAGGCATTTTGTTGCTCGCCAGAGCAAGTCAGGCAAGTATGTTCCACAATTCACCTTACATCTTGTCACGTGTCGTCAGCTTTACCTGAGTTATTCATCCAACACACCATTTGACATGATCGTGTCCTTTGATAGCGACATCGATGTGGAAAGCGCTAGTATAGAGCTTCTAAGGACGAACAATAAGGCAAACAACAAGTCTTTGACAGGGGTTCTGATCAAAACACCCGTGATTATCCCAATCTCTCTCTTTTCCATCGAGCACTTCATAACACTTCTCCCGAAGCCCAACCCTAGTCTTTCCACTCTATCGGATTCTGAAAAGCAATGGAAACTGAAGGTATCCAAGATGTTCATCGCAAACAGGCACCAGCTATTCAAAGAGTCAGATACCAACTTCTACCTTGACACTTACGGGTGCAACTTTGCGTTGCTCCATGACTGGCTTTTCCAATGGGATAGAGTAGAGTTAGAGAACGTGAAGCAGGTGCAAGATCATTCCAACGACGTTTCTCGATCTTGCTCGCCTGAAAAGCTCGAGAAACGCTTGAATGATAATCACTTACAGGCCCTTGGGAAGATATTTGCTGATACAACCAATGGTTGGGATGTGACTAGCCAATCAGTTATACCCAATGATGCCTCGCTAAACTATGAGACCTTCAAGAAGAGATTTGCTGAGTTCCTCAATAGCCGGATCGCACAGGCTGAAACTCTTATTCACGAGGGGACAACCAGTATTCTTCCAGCGTTCAGAGATGCGGAAGCAAGACGACAAGAAGAAATTGACCAAGATGAAGACCTCGTTGGCCAGGAGTACCGCAAATTGCGCAAACTCAATGAAGAGGCCAGCAATGTGGACCGCAAATTTGATCGTTTCGAGAATGAACATGCTCGTATTCTGGCTCTAGAATCGGAAACTAGTGATATGTTGACACATCTCGAGGATGTAACCACCAGCAAAGACGAAGAAGATCTCCTCAAGTTAGTTGATGAGCAGCTGTCACTTTTGAAGCAGCTAGAGGAAGAAAAGTCAAAGCTCGATGCAGAGTACAAGAGGGTAACAGAAGAGACGGATAATCTCCGAACAGAGTATCAGTCCAAATCAGCACGGGCACTTGAGTCTACTGAAGCGCTAAGCTCTGCCAAAGCCCTTCAAGCAAGATTCGAAGCCAAATTGAATAAACCTGGTATGACCACTCTACCAACGCTTACACGAAGGGACGAACTACAGGCTTATGAGACGGAGAAACGGAGAATCAAACAGGAAAACACATTTATCAAGCTGCTTTTCCTGAAACGGTTGGATCAGCTTGTGAAGGAGAGAAGTGCCATTTTGGATACCACAAACTCTGGATCGAGTAGCCGTCCTAGCAACCGTATCAGTCGTGCGTCTACTCCATTTACGTGATTGTACTCATTACTAACTTATTTCTATGTTGAGGGTAATGGATGGTGGCTAGAGTCTATGATAAGAGAGAGACTAAACAGATATGAATAGACTGAATTGAGTGAGCAGAAAATGGAAAGCAAATTTCGTTTATCGAAATAATTCCGTGAATATTCAATGCACAGCAAAAAATATCGTTAGAATTCACGGTAGGGAGTTATTATTAGTAGTACAACCAACTCAGTCTAAGCCTCAAGGGTTATTTTCGCACAAACCACGGTTCCAGTACCACACTGCTACAGCCCATACTATGAAAATAGCCAACCAAATCTTTCAAGTAAAAAAAAAATTCCCTTTCAGTTCCTTTGAATTTAATTTTCCAAATTTCTAATCATTGTCCCCCAATTCCTCTTCGTCTGATTTGCCTTCTAATACCAGTCACACCTCCAGTGCTCATACGCATGACGGAATCTCGCTAATACTTAAACCTCAGTCCGATTGATTATCATCCATACTTCTTTATTATGGCCAGTTTTCACGAACAATTGCTTCGTCTGAAGCTATATGGGCAACCTTATATGCCTACAGACCTCACACAACTAGCATATGCTTTAGATCTTCAGGCTCGTCGCATATTCTTGGAGTTTAAGCAGTGGGCTTTCGAATACTACATTTCAGCCCAAAATGCTCCATGGGGCTACCTAGCCTTGGTCAGGGACGCAATCGTGGCATATACGGTATTCCTGACTATCCATACCCTTTTCCGCCAGCTTTACGGCGTGGGAATTGTTGGTAGTATTCAACAAGTTGTGCAATGGATAGTCAAGAAGACCTTTGGGTTAATCATGGCTCTTCCTCCTATTCGGAACAAGGTGAAGAAAGAATTGGATTCTACAGTTGATAAAATCGAGCATCTGATTATCAGGAACGACGCAGCCTTGCTCCAATTCCCCACATTACCACCTTCAGGTATTTCTAGCGATGTCATTGTGACAGAAATTGAGAAGCTGCAACAACTTTTGGCGCACAACGACTGGAAGAACGGAAGAGTCAGCGGTGCCGTCTACCACGGTGGCGATGAGCTTTTGGAATTGCAGCTGAAGGCCTTCAACATGTACAGTGTGGCCAATCAGCTCCATCCAGATGTGTTCCCGGGAGTCCGGAAGATGGAAGCCGAAGTGGTAGCAATGGTGTTAAAATTGTTCAACGCACCGGATCTGGGTTGCGGATCCACTACATCCGGAGGCACTGAGTCGCTCTTGTTGGCTGGATTGGCGGCCAGGGAGTATGCCAGAAAGTACCGAGGAATCTCAGATCCTGAGGTGATTGCCCCGATGACAGTTCATGCGGGAATTGAAAAGGCATGCACCTATTTCAAAATGAAGCTTCATAAGGTGGACTTGGATCCCAAAACTTTCCAAGTGGATGTGAAAAAAGTGAAGAGATTAATCAATAGCAACACGGTGCTTATTGTGGGTTCTGCTCCAAACTATCCACATGGAATCATTGACGACATCGAGGCTTTATCTGCGTTGGCTGTCAAATATAAGATCCCCTTGCATGTGGATGCATGTCTTGGATCGTTCATCGTGTCATTTTTGGAAAAGAGTAAGGTTCATGGGGATAAAGACATTCCATTGTTTGATTTCCGTGCGCCTGGTGTGACTTCCATCTCTTGCGATACTCATAAATATGGCTTCGCTCCTAAAGGTTCCTCCATAATCATGTACAGAGAGCCCGAACTCAGGCGATGCCAATACTACATTCTGAGCGATTGGACAGGTGGAATGTATGGCTCGCCAACTTTGGCAGGCTCAAGGCCTGGTGCATTGATGGTAGGCTGCTGGGCCACTTTGTTGAACTTCGGAGAGTCTGGTTACAGCAAGTCATGTTACGATATTGTTAGTGCTACTTCAAGGGCCAGAAAGGCAATCGAAACGCATCCATTGCTTTCGAAACACTTAGAGATTCTTGGTGACCCTATTGCGTCGGTGATCGCATTCCGCACCCGGAAATCGAGTAACCTCAATATCTACGAAGTTGGGGATGCCATGACTAAGCGGGGCTGGCATTTGGCCACGTTGCAGAGACCTGCTGCGTTGCACTTCGCCTTTACAAGACTCACGGTGCCTGTTGTGGACGATATGATTGAAGATTTGATTGAAATAGTTGACGACCAAAAGGACAATGTTGAAAAACCAAAAAGCGACACAGCAGCATTGTACGGTGTTGCAGGCAGTGTTTCAACAGCTGGCGTGGCTGACGAAATCATTGCCGCTTTCCTCAATTCCTTGTACAAGCTTTGATATCATGAGGTTACTACACGGGTGTGATGACTTTGGTAAAGTAGTCACGACTAAGAATATTCTTTTACGAAGAAATCGAAATCTAAACCAACGAATCTGCAGCTAAGCGGATTTTTGGTGATAACTATGATACTTTGAATGATACAGCATAAAAGAAATTCAATCTTGGTAGAGGTCACCATGTAGAGTCATCAAAGACACCAAGTTGCAACAGGTCCTGTATCAACTGCAGCCGTTTATTGCATGTAGTGGCTTCACCTTCCTATTCAGGTAATGCATTGGCCATTGCCGCGGTGATTCATCTTATCTTTGAAACAGTCATACACCTGCTATCCAACAAAGAAAAAACACCACCCTCGACATCTTTCCTTGCTAACTTCAAGATGGATAACTGTTCTCAAGTGGCCAATGTGTCCAGTTTCTTCAGTACAGTCTCTCTCTTGAGCTGGATATGTGCGCAAATGCCCCAGATCTTTACAAACTACAAGACTAAATCTGCAGAAGGTATATCTCCCCTGTTTCTATTACTTTGGTTCATGGGAGATTTCCTCAGTTTTACCAGTTGTTTGCTCAACGATGTGGTTTTGAAGTTCCAGGTCTACCTCAGCCTTTTCTTCATTTGTAACGATTTAACATTATGTTACCAATACTACTACTATAATAGTGTATATCCAAGAAAGAATTTGGAGACGATTTCATCAAGCACAGAGCCAGAGGAACCCGTGCTAAGCGAGGGAGTGTCAAAGATTGCAGATGTTCACTCGTCAACAAATCACATCCACATTCGTGGCCATACTAATCATGACACCGAGACCCTGAGCCTATCGCAGTCTGAAGGATCTGAATCGAGCAGTTTCGGATCCACGGGACGGACCAAGAAAGCTGGTTTCTCAAGTATGGCTGCAGTTGGTACCTTTATCAACGCTGGTGTGGCCAATGCTATGGCTATTCCCAAGGATGGAGAAGTCACGACACTTTCTAAGGAGTCTCTTGGTCTATTCCTTGCATGGTGCTGCACGGCCGTGTACGTGAGCTCACGGTGTCCTCAGCTCTATAAGAACTATAAAAGAAAATCTGTGGATGGTATTTCTCCGCTCCTTTTTGGTTCTGCTTTAATTGGAAACCTCACCTACACTCTCTCGATCCTCACAAGTTGTGACTTCGTTGAGGATTCCAACAAGACACAGTTCTTTTGGCGTCAGCTTCCGTACATTTTGGGAAGTTCAGGTACCTTCGTCTTTGACATTGCATATTTCTATCAGAGATACCTTTATCGGGACTACAGGCTGGGAGGACCGGTGATGTTAGAATCTTGGGAGAGCATTGAGAGTCGGGGAGAGCAGTGGGATTAATATATTTATTTGCATGGCGACTAGAAGCCTTTTAGGAGTGATTAGATCATTGGTAATGAGCATTTGATATACAGAGCATTTGGCCTACGTGAGATTGTTAGAACGTATGAAGTACATGATCAATTTATTATTGCTACTGTAGAAATTCTCTATTTGTATGTGTAGAAGAGTATGTCTTTAACATCTAGTTAGAACCTTGAGTTGAGAGTATCATGGATGTATAAAGCTTGAAGGTATGACGAAAACACAAAATCGTTGTAGTAGTGAAATAAAAAATTGAAAAAATGAAAGAGGATAGAAAGCTATAGCGAGAAAAAAAAAGTTTATCGAAAGAAAAAAAATCCGATTAATTCAGAAAATCGAAAAACATCTTGTACTACATATCCTCCATACATATTTACTGTTCTCACTACTTTTCACATCTGCACCTTCGGTTCACTTTGAATACATTTCACTCCAAGGTTATTCTGCACAGCTTATCCCAATAAGTTTTTCTGAAACTTTCAGGCATTTTCTTCCTCAAATAGCATGTTTCGACTACTACGATCAACCCGACTACGTCGATGGTACTCGGTTGAAGTTGTCAATCCAAAACTTAGAAACAACGTCTTCTCCACCAAAAATCTCCCAATAAAGGTCCAGGATCTCCCATTGGACACGTATCCCAATCCACTCTTCGGTTACAGCAAAGATGATCTTCTACGCCTTGAGCCCAAGGACTTGGATCATTTGCTCGCGATTCCATACAAATCCACTACAGAGACCGATAAATTCTGTTACAATGTGCTTGAAATCGTCCATGAAAACATCTTGGAAGACCCAGCTTTAGCCTCCAAGTACTTGCTTGCTATTCAAGATAAAGGAATAAGAGAAACAGTCATAGGATGCCTAAAGCAGTACTATAAATCCAACAGACTTCGACGGTCGCTAGTTCTCTTCATTGACTCACCCACGTCCCCAAATACGAGGAAAGAGGTGCTAGAAACACTTGAGAAGATCACATGTGATCCAGAAATACTCGCAAAGGATGCATGTCAGATGGCCTTGAGTTATTTGAGGAAACTCGCCTTGACAGCAAGACACAATCCAAATATTTTGTTTGCGCCACAGAAAGCCGTGAATGTGCTCATGAAAAACCTCCCACGGAGTCAGTGGGCACAATTATACGCATGTCTACTTCATGTGAACATGAAGTTTCAAAACGCTGGGGACTTTGAGAAATTAAAGAAAGCACTTTTGCAAGGTTCGAATCTCGACAAGCTTGTGGCTCGTAAAGGTATCATCGATGCAAAATGGCAAGACTTGAACGAAATCGACTTTGATGAGACGCAGAGGATGAAAATGGTCAGCTTCCTCACCTTCAATGACATAGCACTTTTCGCCGACCATGCCATTCGAGAAAAAGACGTGGTCAACGCAAACCTCTATCTTGATCTTTTGGTCACCAAGTTCGAAAATAATTCTGGCATAGAGAATCACACTAAGTGGCTCCAAATTGTGTTAAACACCATGCTTAGCCATTCCATGGTTTTTAAGGGTCCACAGGAGTGCCTCAAGTTTCTCAAGTATATGGTGGACTCTAAACTCGAGGTGCGACCTGCCACCTTGCTTCGAATGTTGATGAAATTACGCCAAGATTCATGTTGGGATGAAGCCTTGTTCCTCATTAACTACCTCCATACAGAGAAACTAGATAAGCCTCAGCGAAAGATACTCACCAGAGAGATCATGAAAGTAATCACTCTGAAATTCGCTCGTCATCCCCGGGTCTCTGTGGGATACTTTGCTTCGATGTTTAGCAATGATGAACCGTTGCAACTACTTAAGGACTTGCACATCTTGGATATGGTTTACGGAGTACAGGTAGTCAATCTGTTCGACGCTATCAAGAAGGCAGACATTCACGATGATCTCAAGGGAGCACAATTAAGCCACGATATCCTCAAGGATATGTATGCGGGTGTGCTTAGTAACCTTCCTTCGAAAGACAGCAATATCGACGTGATTAAAGATCTTTTTGGTCAATACATGAGGCAGATTGAGATGGCCAAGAAAGGAAATATCACTGAATCCATTTTTCACCCTCAGAACATCAGTGACAATATCTTGAGCTTATTTTTAGATCAGTTGGTTCGAGTGAACCCGTTCGCTATTGATAATATGGATTTAGTTTCAGACCCAGCCAAGTTCGCTGCAGCCAAGACCCTTTGCACAGAGTTTTTCGCTGTGACAGGTTTACAGAAACACCAGCGAAAGGTATACTTACTTGATCTTATGGTAACATCTAGTTTGTTGCACCATCGAGACATCGCCTTTGGTGCCCAACTACTCAAGCAAGCGAGAGAGGCTGGTATGCCACTTTCTTTCAACCAATTGTATCCATTTATCATGTATCACTACTCGAAGGGGGAGCACGAACAGGCTCGCAAGTGGTATGATTTGCTTGTTGCCAATGGAGTGAAGGCGAAGAATGTCAGTGCAGACCGTCTTGTTGAAGTGGCCAAGGAGCTTAACTGGCCGGTGAAGGGCACGCAATATAGAAGCTCGGCACAGAAAAAGAACAAAAGAGCACGGCAGGAATTGACAAGATTAACTACAGATCCGTTAGCGATGTTTTCTGAGGCGTCAGTAGGTGATTCCAGAGAAAACACTGATTTGAATTTTTTGGAGGAATTGGGGTCTATTCTTCATATGGTGAGTGTTGAGAAGGTAAGGAAGGAAGTAGAGGAGAAAAGGGAAAAAGGCAACGATCAAAAGTAAAACGTCTGAATTGATTTGAATGATGAAATAACGAAGCGCGAGTAATTAACTATGAGTGTGTCTCATATGAGCATTTGGAACTTTTGAAGAATTGGCATGTATGAAAGTGAAATCAGTACAAGTATGAATGTAACGGTTGTAAGCATGAATGTGAGCAAAGAAATCCATATGAATAGTATTAGTACAAAAAAAAAAAAATCTTCTCAACGTCATGAATATATATTTGAACTTGGTTATAGATTGTCAGTATGGATCATCTCACACTGTGTAGTACCTTGTTTACAAAATTCCCCAATCCGGAAACACAAACAAACTAACCTCCATCATCAACATGTAGAAACCTAAATCGCTTCTCTCACCTCTTAACACACCATGGGGTTGCCTCACATCACCCGTACCGACTCTGCTCGCGAATATGTCTTGAACTCTCCCCGAATATCAACACAAGAGGGGCCGCCATCTGATATTCATACACCCACCAGAAACGAATATGACCGAGATCAACGAAGCAAGCCAGATGAAGGGGATAATACTGAAAAGCAGTTCGATATTATTGCCACCAAGGTCAACACAACAATTCAGGATCTAAATCGCATTTATAGGCTGATAGGATACCTGGAGGGAGAAATATCCGACAAGAAGAACGATATCTTTCATGTAATTCAGGACACCATCTCGCAGTTTGCGGCAAATCTCCAGCGGGAAAGTAACAATATCCAGAACGAATGTGAGTGGCTCCGGCAGCAGATCCGCATCATTTTGGCAATGCTCAACGATACCAATGGAGATAAGACCCTCAAGCTTTCAAGTCGAGGGGTAGTGTTCGACGACGAAGAAATGTTCAAAAGTGGATTCAAAGAGGATGTTCTTGAACAGATGAATCGCTATCATCTGGTATCACATAGCGGATTCTACTCGAGCTCGCCGTTCAACGTTGCGGGTGTTCTACCGAGTGACGATCTATCCATGCAACAGCAGTATGAATACATGGTGGACCATACTCCAGAATTGTCTCTTCTACAATTGAAAGCTCGACTCAATACTATTTTCCTTGAAGTTCTCCAGTCATTTGTTGGTGTATATCGAAAGTTCAATGATCTAACGCTTATCTTCTGGGAGAACATCGAAACCATCGGTGAGTGCTGGACACCTCACTCGAACATCGAATTGATCAAGTCACTACCGACCAAATCTGAGGCAGAAGCCTTATCGAATCTTCTAGACGAGTTTAGTGAAACTACCAAGAAATTGAAACTCAACGAGCGAACATCTAGACCCGATCTCATGCTCGGACCCAAAGGAAATATTCTGAATGACTACGCATTCATCATTTCCAGTCCAAGAAAGGCGAGTAAGGAACCTGTCAACAAGGCTGAAAGTGACGATGACGCCGTTAGCATCCATGACGCAATGGAAACTCTACGAAATGTCAATTACAAGCTCGTGAGAGCCATTCGTGCTCTCAAAATCACCAAGGTTTCTAGTGACGTAGTAGCTGGAGTGGCCAAAGAGGTGGAATGGACAGAAACCGAAATGGGTCGACGTAAAATCTCCATGAGCGAAGTCATTGATCGGTGTCTTATATTAATTCGTCAGCTTTCCTTATCTAAGCACGACATCATCTCTATTCAAAAAATGAGAGATCTCTCCGATAAAGAGAAGTCCAGTGAGAACTATTTTGACGAGGAAACACTCAGATTCATTGGTGAAAACCCTCGGGAGTTCGGCTTGATGGACCACCATCTAGACTTTGTCACCAGTCTTGCTACCACATTGCAGTCTTTGAAGGATGCTAAGCAAAAGAAGTGGGACTTCTACTCCAAAGCTTGTGTCCCTCTTTGGGAAAAATTGGGGGAAAGCAGAGAGTATATTCAGCAATTCTTGGATGCCAACTCCTCTTTGACTGACATGTCTTTAACAAATCTCAAGATGGAACTTAACCGATTGTACATTAAACGTTCTGAGTTCATTGAGACGTTCATTTCTGATACAAGAAGAGAAATAAAGGAATACCAGGACGCATTGCTCTATTCAGAGAGCGAAAGACAAAACTTCAAATACCACCAGTTCGATATGAACGACATTAATGACAAGGAAATGGTATTGAAAGAACACGAGGACGAAGTAGAGCGCTTGAAGGCGGAATATTTGACCAGGGAGCCAATTCTTAAGCTCTATGTGCAATTGAAAGAGTTATTGGACGATCAAAACTTTTTGGTTGAATCATCCAAGGATTCATCGAGATTGCTCAGCAAGAACTCATGCAAAATTCTCCTCAATGAAGAAAAAATCAGGAAGAAAATCAATAAGTCATTACCAAGAGTGATAGAGTCATTGAAACAGGAGACGATTAAATACAACAATGACCAGCTCTCAAAAGCCCAGCGGCCGATGTCTATCGATGGGCAAGATTTCTTTGAAAGAATTTTGCTAATTGAATCTGAACAGGCTAACCAGAACAACTCCAAGTTCCGTGCCAGAAATGTGAGGAGTACTAGCTCACCTCGAAAGAGCAGGGCTGCACCAGCATCGAGAACTTCACCATTGAAGTCCAGGTCTCCATCCAGAGTTGTGAAAGATACAAAAACTCAGGTTTCTCCTGGAATGTTACGAAGGCAAGTTTCTGGAAATATATCTCCAGTGAATGTAATAAAGAGATCCTATGATGGAGCAGGTGAAAATCAGACGGTTCAGAAAACTAGCAGAGTTACTTCTAGAGTTACGAGCAGCATGTTTGACAGTCCTCCAAAATCACTCACCAACGGACAATCAACAATGTTGAAACTTGCAGGTACACACCTCCAACCACTCAACTCGCCTTTAGGGCCCGGATCAATCTACAGCGATGTTGGATCTGATAACCGTGATATGAGAAGCGAAAACAGTACGTTGTATTCCATGTGCACAAGAGTTTCACCGTTGAGAAATGACAATCACAATAATTCCATTAGGGCCAACTTTTCGCCCATTAAAGGCTTTGATCCTACTCAAATGGACGGAAAGGAAAATACGAGAGATAGTTTCGGTACTCTTTCGCCCATTCGAGTACCATCTGGGGGAATACATCTTGAAAACGACGGAAACAAGCGTTTGAGCTCCAGCAGCTTCGCAAACTTGACCGTAATGGGAGATGATTACCAGCAATGGAGAGAAGAGAGGATCAAAGCAATCAACAACCGGATGTGACGATACATGTATAATAAGTGTTTAAATTATGTATTAATGAAACGTGGAAAAAGTATGTTCATGAATCATATGCTTGTATTTCAAATCTAGGAGCTATGGTGAACTCAGCTCAATATCCCACAACCCTGACTTTCTTGTCGGCCTTCTTATTCTTCTTATTGTGCTTCTTGTTGCCCTTACCCAAAACCAGATTCTTGTGGAAAGGCGAGTTCATCTTTGCCTGGACGTCATTCATCTTAAAGAACTCTTTATCGAGATCATCTGCCGCACTCTCTAGAGCTGCCTGTCTACCACCGTAGAAACGGGTAGTGGCTCCAGCGTCGGCACTTCCTGTGAATTTCTGGTTTTCGGCAGCGGAAACATGCATAGAGAAGTTAAGACTGGCCAAGTCTCTGGACAAATCAAACTCGTCAACCTTCATATTCTTCGATGTCAATGCTGACAAAATCTGCTGCTGTCTAGTTTCTGGCAAAGTCTGCAAAGTATAGAGATCTTTGTTGAATTCTCTAGCCTCCAAAATGGAGGGCATGTCCCAGGAACCGTCCTCAAGCTTCCTAGGGGGAGGGTTGATGTAAAGAAGTTTACCATTAACATAATCCTTCAAGATGTATCTGGAGGCTCTTGACTCATCTGCACTTCCGAAACCCTGGGTCATATAACCTCTGGCTCTGGCGTATGCATTTAGAAGCTCACGAGCGGTAGGATATATACCATTACCTCCGTCATCTTTTCTTTGGATTGGGATGTGGATACCATAGACAGCTTCAAGGTAGAACTTGGGGATTCTTTGACAGACGAGCGAAACTGGAGGAATGTGTTCACGCAACTGATCAATAGGTAACACACCGTTACAAACAAGCTCACCGTTGGAGTATGCAAAGTTAGGGAAAACCAAACCGGGACAATCACACAAAAGAACCTCTGGAGACAAGAAAATGGTCTGGAAATGCTTGGTTTTTCCTGGAGTGGCAGACACTGACACCTTCTTAGATCCCACCAAGGCGTTGATAGTGGAGGATTTACCGACGTTAGGATAACCCACCAAACCAATCTGCAACTTGCGGTCTGGGTAATCTTCGGAATAGGTGAACTTTGGTGCTGCAGACATAAACAATTCCTCCAATTCCTCTATTCTGAGGATTCGAAGATCCAGATTTTCGTCTTCATCTACATCGACAGTTTCGCTGGTTTCTGTCTTCTTAGCAATAACAGCAGCTTCAGGGTTACCAGGTGTTTTAGATAATTCGGACTCGGAATCCACTTCAGATTCATCTTCGGTATCCACTTCAGACTCAATTTCAGACTCATCTCCAGACTCCACCTTTGGCTTGGGTGTATTGTATAATGGATTCAGCCTCTGCTCAGCCTCCTCACGCTCCTTTTCCAACAATTCATTGGCATTTAAGGCAGAGAAGAATACGAAATTGATCTTCTTTTCGTTGAAGTAGTTAGCCCATTCAACTCTCTGGGCCCTGGTGAGCAAATCGGCCTTATTGACAAGAAGAAGATTTTTCTTCTCTTTATTCTCCTCAGGAGCACTCAAGGAGTTGACATAGTTCTCCAAGTCCACCGATCGGAAAAAAAGAGGACTTCTAGCATCCACAATCTGAACAATCAAGTCACATCTCTCAACAACACGCCACAACTGTCTCCACACCTCAATATTACGTTCGAAAGGAGTCAACAACAAGTCGTTGGTCTCTGTCAATGCAGCCAACTCCCTTCTCCACTCCAAAAAGGCCAAATTCTCTTGTCTTTCGATTTGGAGTTTCAGTTGCTCTTTATGCCACTTTGGTCTCTTAGGAATAGTCAACTTGTTTTCAAACAACTGGTGCTTCTTACGCAACTCGAGTGTCTCCTCCTCAGTCAAAAGTCCGGACTGATTGACCAACAGAGTGTTTCCTACTTTGATGATCTTGACTTGTTGGTGTCTTTCAGCGGTGAAATCATGATCTGCCAACTCGGCAGTGTTCAAAAACTCGTCCAAGGCATTCTCTTGAGTGACAGAACGCAATTTAACCCAGCCAGCCTCTTTTTTGTCGGTGGTGAATCTCATTTCTCCATCAGGAAGATACTCGATGGCATTTTCTTTGCTTCTTTGGTTGGCAATAGAACGACCCAAACCAATAAGGTTCTTGTTCTTGTGGTGCACAGGTTTAGGGCCCTTTGGGGCCTTCCACTTCTTTTGCTCCGGGTGCAACGAGATTTTGTTTTCACTCATAGTGGATTTAAGCAGTATTGGAAGATTACTAAGGCGATGAGGTTAGCTCGATGGGTACTCCAAGTCAGGAGGTACGGGTGTGATCCTAGAGAGTGTGGGTGAGAATTCAGTGGGCTAGAAAAAATGAGTGAAGAGATAAGGTAGTAAAGGGGATTGGAGAGATAAAAATGAAAAATAGAAAAAAAAAATGATTCCGGGCACCCAGCGAAAACAATGGCAAAATTCACCAGATTAGTTGACAATTTGCCATACTCCTCCTACCTTCCAAAAATGCTACCTCTGAGTTCTAACTCACATGTCTACACGTAACTAACAAACATTCACAAATTAGCTTAAATGTACTGCGACAACCACTTAAAGCCATCTCCGTAGCCCATTCTCATCACAACAGAAACCATGTAAACCTCAATAGGTCTCACATTCTCAGGCAACTTGCCCACGTCCTTACCAGTAGTTCCATACAAGTTCAACGCAGCCTTCAACTCGGTCTCGTTGACAGCGTTTGGAGCATCGATCTTGTTACCCAAAATCAAAAATGGAACATTGTTCAACTCCTCGATCTTGAACAAGGCCTCCAACTCTGCACGGGATTCGGCCAATCTCTCCTGGTCAGCGGCGTCCACCAAGAAGACAATACCGTTCACCTCAGGGAAGTAGTCCTTCCACAAACGACGAGCCTGCTGGTGACCACCCAAGTCAAAGGTGGTGAATCTGATGTTACCAATGGCCAACTCCTCGGATGTAGGGTGCAAGGTAGGCTGCAACGTGGCCAAACGATCGTTCTTCAACATATGGAGCAAGGTCGTTTTACCAGCATTGTCCAATCCCAAGAATAACAACTTAGCGTGCTTGTTCCACAAGCCCAAACTGGACAAGACGTCTTGAACTGTGTGTGTTAGTAACGCGCCATGGCGACCGGCAGATGTGTCACATACCCCAACCAAATAACCACATGGTGTAATAGTGGAAGTAAGTTAGCGAGGATCAGGATTGAACACCAAACGATACTCGGGATGTACGGGTGTGGGCGTGAACGTTTGAGTGAATGTGAACGTGGAAGAGAGAGGTGAAACTATGAGGGCGAATCTTAGTGGGTTTGTGATGGTCGTTATGGTATGTAGTTTTTAATACAGCGAGAAGGAGAATAAAAAAGCTTTAAGAAAGTTCATAGTTTCTTTTTTTAATGTTGTGTATATCGAGGAAACTGATCGATCTAAAAAGGTGTGCTGCCTGTATCTCGAGTAATTCTGAACGCGATTAGTGGACTGAGAAAGACCGGAATGAAGACTTTCTTTTCTTAGATTTTGATTGTCTTCATTGAGTATGCCTAGACAGAGAAGCTCTTGTGTTTTATTTCTCTGCTATCAAAGGTTACTAAAGTAATGTTTTTTTGACGTATTGTTGTGGTAGTATCTGGATTGTGAGATAATAATGTACGAAGATACGATACCTTAATCTATGCTTTACATGCTCTTAACGTTCTTAATGCTCTTATAATACTTTACAAATTGCTGAGCGCTCTTTAGTTGCTAATAAGCCATCAAATTATTTCGATAGTGTCTATCAATATTCTATAGGTTTGGCTTTGGCTGGCATATTAAACAGCTGGCCCTCTTCTCTCAACTTCCTGGCATGTTTCACCACATCAATGTATCTCGCGTCCTTGATCTCCTTCGCGTTTTGTCTATCAGTTATCTTCTCCGAGTCCCAGAAAATTGGAACCAACCCACTCGTATCGAGCCCTTCACGTATGATCCAGTCATGAATCTCATTGCAGTAGTCATAGTCCTGCGGAGGCTTCAACGAGTGGAAAGATTTCCCACTCTCTCTTCCAGCCAACTCTTTCTGGTAATCTTGCCTGCGAGCCTCGGCCAGTGGTAATTGCAATCTTCCTGAGTACACACGGGCAATTAACGCACTTTGACTTTCTGATAATGGCATAGGAACAATGAACTTGGGCAATCCCACAAATGCCAATGTAGGATCCTCGACATTGAAGATCTGCTTGTAGACATTGGGAACCCAACTGCCATCAGTCACTCCAGGAAGATACTTCTCCAAGAAGGGATACGTATACAAGTATCCCGTGCAAAAGATGATGGTGTCGATGCCTGATACTTTTCTGCCATCCACAGTGTATGCGGATCTGTTGTCAGCAAAATCATAACTGGTAACCAACTTCATGTATTCCACGTTCGGTTCGTCGACTTCAATCAATAGACTCTCGTCCTTGACGCTCACGTAAACACTTTTTGCAGTTGTGCCAATCTGAGTCGCTAAGTCAACGCCACTAGCATAGTTTCCGATGATAAGGACAGTCTTATCTCTAAATTCGGTTGCATCCTTGTAATACCTTGCATGAGTAATGGTACCAGGAGCCTGTCTGTTCCATTCAGAAAGGCCGGGGGTATTAGGAATGAAAGGCAACTCTGTATGACCATTTGCAACAATTATGGCATCGTAGTGCTCTTCTGGTTGAGCTTCACCCTCCACACTCTCCGACTGAATGGACCAGATGCCCTTGCTCTTAGACACCTCCAATACGTTTGTTTTCAATCGATAATTCACACCTTCGGGGATTGTATCAGCATACTTCAATAGGTAATCATGGACTTCAGAGCGGGAGATAAATGCTAAGCTGCGTGGCTCAAATGGTACGTCCTTATACTCCATCATCCTATCAATAAGATTGGTTTCCAAATGATTATACATAGACGAGAAAAATCTGTTCTTGTAACCGTTTTCCAAGAGGACTTCACTTCCATTGGGGTCCGTTGATGGAACTGAGGGCAACACTGTCGCCTTGTCTCCATGGTAGTACCATAAGCCTCCGAGTTTGTCTCTTCTTTCAAATAGATCGATGGAGAACTTGGAAGGTTCCAACATGAGTGCCTTGGCAGCTGCTAGACCTGCGGGACCCCCTCCTATAATGGCAACTCTACGTATAAGACTCATTGTGGGCGAGCAATTGAAAATTTTTGTTCGGAATTGACGATATACTATCATCAGTCGGTGATTAGTGCATTATCGCCGAGGATCACGTCATATGCTGGACTAAAACGATAAGAAAGATTTGAGCGGGACAAGAAGCAGAAGATTGCGAAAAAAGTTCCAGGTGACACCATATATGTTAACCTCGATTTCTTAGATTTTCTATTCGGAAATGTGGCATATTTTTTTTATTTGTTTGGCACTCATTGTTTGGTGCTTTTGAAGTAAATTACCTGCGCAACGTCGCAACCACACTCGGCAATAAGACTCCATACAGGGTTTAATACAAACAGGGTTCAATACAAACAAGTTTTGGTGAGTTATGGAATTTGGAAGTTGCATTTTATAACAACACAATCCCTCGAACTCAAACTATTTGGAGAGAAAGTTAATTTAGGCGTATGGGAGTCCATGTCATTCGTATGAAGGGGTAGCCACAACCATAGTAGTCTAAACTCGTGATGAGGCTTGACAGAGAGTAGTTATCTCAACTAATTTCAAGTCCTCAATTTAAGTAAATGAACAGGTGAATAATATGGACATCTCTAACCCATATCAGAAATAGAACAAGCAAGACACTAATCAGTGTCGATGTATGCACTATATCATCTATAATCTGGCCAACAATTAATGAAATTTAGTCACCAGAAACGACCATGGATTCTTATGCAAAAGAAAAAAGAAGAAAAGAAAAGGAAACTCCGAACCAGAAGTTAAACCCAATCGATTAATATTTCATTCCATTTCCTCCACTTCACGCAGTCTTCATGTAATATCCCCATTCTGATCCCTCCATATCTCACTAATAGGACAGTGCACAATAGGCAAGCAATCATGGCCTATTGTTACACTGCAGAACTACCCAAAAAATAAGAAATAATCTATGGCTTCACCATAGTTCAATAAGAGTGAGTATTGTCTTTTTTATCATCAACGTTTGGTGTATTTCCGATTTTTGTTTGCCCTATCCAGTTTTTCAGGATGTTCAGGTCCTCCATATGTGGAGAAATATTCCGTGACTTTCGCAACCTTTTGGTCTGGTCACTGATATTTATAAACATATCTTCATCCCCCACAAAGTAAGTCAAGAAAACGTGGAAAAACATGGTGGTTGCTATATCAACATCTCTAATACACCTTTGGTACCCACAACTACAAACAAGTAACTTCTTGGGCTATTCCTAATATATTGCTTCTACCCCAGTTTCTTCCCCAATGTAGTCATGCAGGCCCACTTATACCCCTGCCATAATCTCCATCCTAGAAATATTCGCAACCACTTTTTTTTCAACATGTCACATCCCGCGGCAAGCATCAAGTCCATCTTTAGCGGGCGAGTCAACCTCACAGATACAGAGTATGATGACGCCTCCACCACCAGAGATTCGTATGCGGATTCTCGTCAGGAGTATCAGGATGACCAAGAGTATCCAGATCGAGTATTAGTGAATATTGGTAACTTCGACTCGGATGCTGTAGAGAGCCAGCAAGACGAGAGGTATGAGCGGTCCAGTGATTTCAGTTACACAAAGCCAACGTTGCGTGATCCTAGAGACGCTGACTCTTATTCCGTTTCGTCCAAGAACCTAAGAATTATGGCTCTACAGAAGGGTTCTGCAGAACCATACGACCAGCGCAGTTCGTCTACCAACATTTCGCTTGCGTCATCAGGTAGCGACTACCAGCAGTCGTTTATTCCTGACCAGGATGCATACTTGCTGGACTCCAGTCAGATAGATGTAGGCGCCGACGAAATCTCGCGCCCAGTGTCTCGTAACTCCACCACGTCATGCCTTCTGACCACAGCCACCAAAGATGGTATCGAGGGAAAGAAGTTACATCGTCATGGCCCTACTCCGTATTTTTCCAGTGTGATAGCTGACATGATCAGCCACCAACGTCCATTAGCAACGCTGCGAGGAGCAGTTGACCCTCGGGGCCAGAAACAAGAACCCAAACTACCGCCCGATGAGAAGAGCGAGCTCGTGTAGCGAAAGGTATAGCTAATGAATAACGAACACATTAACAGTTGCGGACAGAGATTACTTTTCGAAAGGAAGCTTCTGTGTGTACTTCAAATGTACCTCTGGAGGATCCAATTTGGCACTTCCAAGCCAACAGGTGTTGAACTTGAGGAAATCTTCACATACAAAAACTCAACCAAAAGTTCCCAATGTGTAACATCCCAAATGCAAATCTATTCGTTTCTTCTACTCCGTGGTCGTAATTACAAACCGTCATTCGTGAATAATCTTCACTTACATTCGTCACTATCTTCACTCGCATTCATACTCGGGTACAATCTTCTCCCTTCTAAACGTTTTCCCACTGACAACAATTTCTTTTCATGCTATTGCGGCTCTATTAGACGAAGAGATCACTCATAGCTGTCTGGCAAATCTCTGTATATGCCCATATGACCTCAAAACCTATATAAAACTGATCTCACTTTCCTCCATTTTCTACCCCAGAAATGCGACCGAAAAATTTCCACTTCTACACCAATGTTGAGAGCAGTTTCGAGAATCCCAAGAAACACCAAAATCTCGGTTTCATCCGCTAGAAGATGGATCTCCGAATCCTCTTCCGAGGTGTTCACCAAGATCAACGACACAAATGACCCTGCAAGAAATCAATTCTTTCAATACACTTGGGGTTCATGGATGAAGGATGACAAGACACAGAGAGCCAAAAGAGAGACCCGTTTCTCCATCGAGGGAGTTTCAGAATTCTTTAAGAGCTTGAAGCAGAAGGAGGCAGCTACCATCGCCAAGCCGGAAGCCTTGGATAATGGAATGGTGATTTTGCCTAACAACTGGACGGAAGAAGTCATTGGCTCCAGTGGCTTTGATGTCAAGTCCATTGCCAGTATCCACGAAGGTAAGCACCACCGTATCTACAAGCTTACCTTGGTGAGTGGAAAGGAGTTTGTTTTGAGAATTCCATACAAGTTGGAGTCGGACTTTGCCATCGATAACAAAATCAAGAGTGAGGTTGCAACCTTGGACTTTTTGTCGGTCAAGTTGGGCGCCAGTGTGCCCAAGGTGCTTGCTTACGGTGTCAATAGATTGAACCCGTTGAAGACTCCTTTCATTTTGATGGAATACGTAGATGGAGATCTTTTGATGAAGCAATGGGATCCTTTGATGCCAGACGGAGAGGAGACTGAGCAGAAGTTGAAGTCTGTAATCGAGCCTATTGTGGAGTTTCAGGATAAGTTGTTGGAGATCACGTTCAACAGAATTGGCTCCCTTTATTTCTTTGACGATGTGAGCGTCGAAAACCAGTCCGTGGTTCCTTACGATGAATCCGACGAGACCTTGAAGAACAGATGGAGAATTGGACCTAGCGTGGAAAGAATCTTCTCGAAGAACAAGAGCCACTTGTCATCGGGTCCAATCAGACGTTTCAACGGCCCTTGGGATGCGGATAAGCCCGAGAAGATGGTGGAGGACATCGCAAGCCTTGAATTGGAAAGTTTGAAGGCAAGATTAGCGTTGGCCCAGGCTGATGCCAGCGGCCAGGTTGAGGATATCTCCGAGTTGAAGAAGCAGATCCAGACCTTCGAGAACTTCAAGACCATGAGCTCTAAATTGTTCAACCCAAACTCTCCATCGATCATGAATGTGGGAGAGCTTTTCAAGCCACGGCTCTATGTTCCCGATTTGGACCCATTGAACGTGATTGTGGACTCCAAAAGCTCCAAACCTGTGTTTTTTGACTTGGAATACTCTACCATCAAGCCATTTTTGCTCGCTGCCTACCCATCATTTGTTGCTTACCAAGGAGCTAAGATCTTCAATTTGCAAGAAGACATTCCAGGGTTTGATGAGATGGATGACGTCGAGAAGCAGCAGTACTTATTTATGTTCTACAAAACTAGAAACGAAAGATTGTGGGAGCTTGCATTGAACGCAAAGAGACATGATTTGATTGCTGTGGCCTCTCCACACGTCAAGGTGTTGAAGGCTCCATACTTGCAATTGTTGGAATGCAAGAACGATAAGGATTACATGTTTGTCGAAAACGCTATTGTGCAATTACAGACCATGTGGGACACTTATGTGGCCAACCAGTTGTGCAATGGAACCGAGGAGGCCTTCCCTGTTGCTTACACACCCGAGTATTTAGATGAACACAAGGCCGACTTGGAGGCATACCAAATCGAGGTTGCATCCACGCCATTTGCTGCCACTGGCGGCTGGGTTCCTCAAGATATGTTCACCGTTTTGAAGGAACAGGGAATCTTGGTGGAAGACGGAGACGGAAACTACCGTATTGAGACAGAAGCTGCGTTGAAGACTTCTGAATCCATGGAGGAGGAAGCTCAGGCTAAGGAGGCTGAGGCAGCCAAGGCCAAGTCCGAAGAGAAGTAGGCCACTTGTATATAATCGATTGAGTTTCTTTCATTCCGTGGTAGTGATAGATTGCATTCTCGAAAGCTCACCTAAAGGTACTTTCTAGCTAAAGACTTAATTCGATAGTCAAAGTCAGGCGACACCAAAGAGTCGTTAACTGAGTAGAAAGGATTTAGCAATGCTTTCACGTAGTAGTCATAAGTCTCGACGAAAAATTGCTTGATAACTCCATCATCGTGTTTACTGCCTGAAAGGGCAGAGTCGACATTTCCTACCGAGTCATAGCATAGTACAAACTTGATGTTACCTTGTGTTATGAATGCACTGACCTGGAGTCCATAGAAGGCATCAACCTTGCCCAAATGGAAGCTTCCGGTGGTCCATTGGGCGTCTTCAATCAAATCAAGAGACGAGTTGGTGATGAACGGTAGAAGTTCCTTGATTTTGGGCGAGAACTGAGACTCGCCAGGGACAATCTTGGCAGACGATTTGAAAGAGGAAAGCTCCAACTCGTAGATCGGGTTGTCTCGCGTGCCAATGATTGCAAAATAATATGACGACATGGTTACTTGGAATTAGACGTTCTGTATAAGATCACTACTTGTAGGTGAGTGGAGGACCTGCAGATGCTTTCACCATATGAAAACAGAGTCACCTGTTGTCGGGGTACTTAATGAATATCGAGTTCGGAGGGCTATTGGTCGAATATTTTGCGTATTCGAAATTCAGATAAGTTTTATTCAAAGTTTGTATCGAGTTTTCGTCGAGTCATTATTAGCATGTGCTCAACAACCTCTAAACCTTACAACTACATCAAAACCTGTAAAGGTTAATAAAAAACTAACCCAGAAAAAATAAAGGTCCTACTATATCATCTCAATAATCACACTTATCCCCATTTTCCCTACGAAATTTTTTGGTTCCACATTTAATCACCTCAACACCCTTGAAAGAGAGACCGACAGCCTGCACATAACGGGTAACAATGTTTTGAGTACCAATCTGTAATGACATACAACAAACAACAACCTACATACCATCAACTCCACAATGTTGGACCGCAGCCTCAGGCTCAAGCGGCCACATGTAACTGATCCACAGAAACCGAACGTTATTTTCTCATCTAACATCCCCCTCCGTGTGGCCAACTGTGTGGCCGAAATGCACCTATTTCTTGGAGGGAAAACAAGCAGGCTTGTGGATGTGGCTCCGAGTGTAGGTGAGCTCGAAGTAGTACTAGAAGTCAATAGTTTACTACTGAGAAATTGTGCATTAACGCCGTTCGAATTGGTGCGTCGCAACCTTGTTTTCGTTGCCAATGCTAAGAATCCATATACCAAGGTTGCCAGCGGGGTAGGCAATGGCTCCGCAGAGGTCTTCGACTCAGCAGGATTCACCGGAGTATGGAAAGAGATCTTCGCCCAGAAATCTCCGTCTGAGGTGTTCGTGGCCAGTTTTCGTCTAACGTTAGACCACCTAACAATAGACTTGGCTGAAGCTAGAAACATGAACGTGGAATTTCGTCAAGACGAGTATTACGAGCTGCTAGCGAAGTGCGATGACACTATAATCACAGAGGTGAGCACATACCTCCGGCACCGTCTTTTGGCCGAGCTTAAAAACAACACAGACATTTCAACAGACATTGCCAACTCCAACACCATTCTTCAAGAGCTGCCGTTCAACGAACTGGCATCGCTGATCAAAAACATGCAGAGCAGGAACCTTTTCACCTTGGAGTCGTCGAGTTTTATCGATACCACCATCGAGGGGATAGACTCACTAATAGAAAAGCAGATTGTATTTGAAGAGGACGATTTCGATCCATCAGGTGATGAAATCAAGGTGCTTCACTCAGACGATAGCGGGAAGTGCACGGCAAATGAAGATGAAGATGAGCCTGTCCCAGGTCGTACTTCAAGAATCAATTCTGTTTCTCTTGAGGACATTGAAGAGATTCTTAATGGATCTTCCGATTATGAACTCAAAGATGACATCGAGGATTTCAATGGCTACTATGGACATGATGAAACAAACCACCACCAAACATGCTCATCAATTGGTCACAATGAAATCGGGCACTTCAATCTCAGTCACAGAGATACCAATCAAGATGTTGCTAGTCACAAAAATCCCAAGGATAAAGACACAAATCTCAATGACAACTCTAATGAAGTCATTCATGTTGGTAATCAAAACGGCTCACCTAAGCTAGACAATACTTCTGACAAGAGCTTGGACGATGACAAAAAGGAAAGTGCCGTTGCATCAACCGCTACTGACACCGATCAAGGCATCAACAGGAATGCTTATATTGAGGCAGAAGTGGAAGATGAAACGAACTTTGTTTCCGACATACACAACTTACGAGACAATGACAGGGCTGAAATTGATGTTTATTCTCAGGAAGATGAGGACCTTAGCTATGAAGTGGAGGAAATTAACATTGATGACTACACCCCAGACCATTACCAAGACGATGCTTTGGAACCGTGCATGCCCACAAAATCGGCTCCGCTGATGCTTAATGAAAGCTCGCAGATTAACACTCCTCAAACTTCGCCATTACGACCCGGACCCAGTGGTCTTATTTCCCCCATTCACCCAGGCCATGTGGTGCTTAGGCAAGCGTCGACTCCGGAGATGCAGGTGCGTAAGAAGTCGTCATTTGCCTACATCACGAATGATGATAACTCTGATCTTCAATTTGCATTCCGCAATAACTCAGATGAAGTTCCCTCGTTCATTAAAGAGAACAAGAAGTTCAAATTCATCAAGGTCGGAAAGGTGCAGAAGTTTGTCAGCTTGTTCGAGGAACAAATGGATAAGGATACCACAATCACTGGCGGTAGCAACGTTGGAAGTCGAGTCACCACCAGACCTGGCAGTCCACTCAAGAAAGGTGGCTAATATAATGAATCATGAACAATAAAGCTTTGTAGTCGCGAATAACTGGTCACTTTTGAGTACGTAATAAGCATCAACTTCTCTCGAGAGCAGATATACGATCAGTTAGCTCGTTGAATTTCTTAAAGACTGCTTGAATCTCCTCGTCGCTAGCCTTTTCGTTAACTTGATTAGTATTAACTTTCATGGTTCCTAAGCACCATGTCTCCCGCAAGCCACGCGTGATAGTTAGAAGGTCCTTGCACAATCTAATGATAGTTAGAGCGTCTGACTCCAAAGTAAGGTTTTCTACTGCCAACAGTTCTCTGGACTTGTCTTGAATGATGGATTTGTCGAACATTTCTTGGAATTTCTCGAGAATCTGATAGACAGTATTGTCAATTTTTTCTAAATGTTAGCATTAATCTATGAGGAGAAGATCAGACTACATACTTAGAAGCGTAACTGATTGTTGTTGCATCTTGATAGTAAGTTGTTGGTAGTTAAGAAGTGATGGTTTGGTGTGCACTCCAGATACTAAATGAGTTGAGTTATGAGATTTCTACATAGAGGCGAAATATAGCTCAGACCTCACTGCGTTTGATGACTCCTAATCCCACTTCGTATGGGGTGATTTATTTTTCCTTTTAGTTTCCCAATTATTAAATGAACATCCTCACGATTCTCCAGAGAATCTTCAACACAAAAAATATTGCCTTGTAAATGTTTACCACAATCCAAATCAACCGTAACACAATCACAATAGTGTTCTCCAAAACCGTATACAACATCCGATAGTTTGAGCCATTTTCAAACTTGTTGCGTTGTGCCTTAAACTCATTGAGCACTGAATTGCCAAATATCGACCAGTTCAACCTGTCTAAGGTTTCGCTCACCTTACGCAAGTCCATCGACAATGAAGTATTGATCTCTCCGATTGACCGGTCAGTGGCACTAAGTAGATTGTCGATGCGAACAGCGTAGTTGTTGTTGGCCATCTGAATGAGTGATTTGGATTCGTTTACATAACCAGTGTAGTAATCTTCGTAGCGAGGCAACTGACTGTCATTGACATTGATTATGTCTCTGAAGATCAGTCCGAATTGCTGCTGCAAAATCTTGTCTGCGTTTTTAGTGATAATCTCCATGGAAGCGGGATAAACATTGGTTAGATAGTTATAGTTGAGAAAAATCATTCTGTCCAAGTACTCCTGCTTCTCACCTAGGAAATTGACTCGTGGACCTTCGAGATCCACGAAAATCTCTGGTTCTTTACTTTCACTCAGTCGAATAGGCTCCTGAGACACGTTTTCAACCAATTCCTTATCGTTCCGCTTGTCCATTGGATTGAAGACGACGTCTTGCAAATGCTTGGGCAACTCCTCTACTTCTGCGGTTGTGTCCTCCAAGTCTACTAACTTAGACAAATCCTCTTCTTGTTCAAAGTTATTGATGACGATTCGTGGCGCCTGGTGCAACATTTCATGACTCGACAAAGACACACGCCGAGATGGCGTCAGGGTGTGAGAAATCTGTATTTCTAGCTCTTCACCATTGGATAGCTTCCTCTCGGTATTGTCCGAGGTCCTCCTTACGAGTCTGGCAATGCGAACCTTGGATAGGTTGTCAACCGATTTGGAGTGTGGATCACTATAAGCCAACTCTGCAACGTCCGAATCAGAAGTCAGAACTCCACCAGTGGAGTTCCCGTAAAGTCTCTTGGCCTTGCTCTTCAAATTGCTTCTAAGCAGTTTCGGTGGTCTGGCACTTTCGATTGGGATCAGATTTAAATTAATATCATCAAGACTATTCTCATTGCTTGGATCCTTGAAAAGTGCATCGTGCATTCTTCCCGTGTTAGTTAAACTCGAAGAACCCGTAGCTACAGAGCCTCCGCTTTTGACCGAATTGCTGTTGCTATCTGGAAACCATAATTCTCCATTATGTTTGCGAAGTTCATGCCAGTGGGAGGTTCTCCACGACACGTCACTCATAAGCTCACCAAGCTCGATACCCCAAATCAGTTTCCATGCCTCCTTATGCTTGTGGTTGGTTCTATTCCGCACACTGAACACATTCACTGCCAACGGAAGACTCCGAAATGAAATGGGTGCTGGCTCGTGGTGCTTTGCACGGATTGCTCTGTTCCGAATCACTTGAAGTGGATTGTATACTCCTTGGACACCTGGATGATTATTAGTCTCGCTTTCATCCGCCGGTTCTATGCTGCGTTCCATCCAGTGGTACTTGACAGCTATCATGGCCTTGACAGCTTCTGTTCTGTTACGTGTAGCACGTGAAATATGGATCTGCTCGCTTCCACTACCTTTTGACTCGCCATTGCCAAGGGCATCTACCACATTGAACTTCGAATTAATCACCTTTCCAGAAGTTAGGAGTACACTGGCCAACCTTGAAACTCGACTCGTCATGATGGGTATCTTTTCAGAGTCTTCCGTATCTTCGCTTAGCGAAGTAGTTGGTAGTTCATAGTCAAAATCGAACCCAGGGTCCTGGTGACATTTCTGGAATTCCTGCCTCTCTTTCTTTCTCGAATCACGAGGTGGCTTCTTGGATTTCGATCCAGATTTGCGAGGCTCAGTCCGCCTGGTGGTCGAGCTCATACGCAACGGGGTTAGTGGAGAGGTCACATTTACGCTTTCGGAGCTGACATTCTCCATCAACATATTGGTAGCCACCACCATTCCAGAAGAAATATGACTGAAACTAAATCGTTGATAGTGGAGTGCACATGGTAGACAGGCTATCTAATGCCAGGAGGCTCGCCCTAACGTATAGGGGCACCATATCAAGCAGAAGGCAAACGGAATATCTATTCAAAGGCAATCAAATTTCGATAATAGATAATTATTCAATAAATTGCTTTTCTTCTTGTTCTTTGACTCTGTTAAATTTATTGTCTTAAACTGAGTGAGTCACGTGTCAGTATCCACACCCAGTCTCCTACATAGTCAAGATTGAAGTTCTACATTTTACACACTAATCACCATGCCGATCCAATTCGTCAAGGACTCAGCAGACTTCAATTTGTATTTGCTGCAAAACAAATATGTGGTAGCCAACTTCACGGCCGCGTGGTGTGGTCCGTGTCAGGCTCTGAAGCCCATCGTTGATAAGCTATATGAAGACGCTAAGTACTCTAAGGTTGAGATTATCCGTGTGGACTTGGACACCAACGGAGACATTGCCAGCGAGTACTCAATTACCAGTGTTCCAACATTTGTATTTTTTGAGAGCGGAAAAGAGGTGGAGCGCCAGACCGGGTTTCTGGTACAGTTCAAGTCTACACTCGATAAGTATGCTGTGAAGGCCAATTCGGATACGACAATCACTGGCAGAGGAGCATCTGCACCCTCGGAATTCAGTAAGGAAATCTCTCCTTTGTTACCCAAAGGATACTACGTGTTGAATGACGTGATCCATTTTGGAGAGATGGTGGCGTTGAATTCGCTTCCTTTGGTCAAGAGCGACGAAGCTGACGTGAAAAACGTGTTTAAGACGTCAGTCAAGGGCGATACGACGGTACTCACTGATGCAGATTCCCAGGCCCTTTTCTTTATTCCATTGAACAACATCTGTAAGTTGTACTCGGTGTTGATTAAGTTGTCCACACCCAAAGCCGGAGACAACTTGGAGTTGGACGAAGATGAGCTCACGGACGAGACCCAAGTTCCAAGTGTGGTGAAGTTATGGACCAACCGGCCTGGTATTTTGGCATTTGAAGATGCTGCTGGAGACTCGGATGCCTCACATGTTGAGAAAATCACCGATGCTGGCGACGGTTGGTACGAGGTGAAGGTGAAATATGTGCGGTTCCAGAACGTGCAAAACTTGAACATTTTCATAGATGGATCAGACGAGGATTTCCATACATTGGTGGAGAAGATAGTGTTGGTTGGTGTCTGTGGAGACTCCAAAGAGCAGGGAGCCATCAATGCTGGAGACGACGAGTAAATAGAATAAGAATTAATTAAAAATATAGGATTGAACAACATGTTTTTTGCGATTGTCGGTTGTGTTATTACTCGAAGAGCTTTCGAGGTTTACCTCAACCGAATAATTGGCCAAAGATCTACAACTAAGCTAGTTATATGGGGCTATAGTTGACTTCGATTACATGAGGGAATGAAAAATGACGATGTGACATAGTCAAAATTAAATTGCATTCCAGAGACAACAATGGCTCACAACTCTTCTCATCTGAAATTTCCTCTTCCTACTTTCAAATACATAGTATTGTAGATTCTACATACCTCAGGGTGTGACATTACATGTGCTTACCACATTCCGTCACCCAGAGGAGAATCGTGAGAATTCTCACTGGCTCAGTTCATCCATTTATAAATCTAGTCAACTACTACAAACCCAAACAAAAGCAAAAAAGAACCTCAATAACACCATACAGTAAACTTAATTTTCCAAAGCATATAAATAGCGGTCCATTTCCCCCCTCTGATACCCAAAAGAACTGGCCATCGATGGGCCATTACACTGGGAGGCACATCACGTGACCAACACCAGCCTGCACAAGTGGCCACCACCACTCCAGATTTTCTTCAGTCAACTTCCTCTTCCACGGAAAATCCAGTCTTTGTCGTATCATGGTCTCCAGAGTGTTATACCGAGGTACCATTTCTCGACACTTGCTCGCTGCATCGAGGGTACGGGTCCAGGGACACGTTCCGGCCAATTCCGTGCTTGCCGTTTTTTCCACTTCTTCAGTGAGATTCCAGTCTTCCACCACAGTCAAGTCTGAAACCAAAACTGCTAAGACAAGCGAGACAGCTTCAAATACTACTAATGGTGCCACCGCATCTAAGCCGAGCGAATTAACCGCCGACAAGGCTGGTGAAAGCAAGGAGCTTCTCTTGAAGAAAGACATGCCCACCACAACCGTGGCCAAGGTGGCCACCGAACCTGAAGTGGTCAAGCCACCCCTTTGGGACCGTATCAAGCACGAGGTTGCTCATTACTGGAGTGGAACCAAGTTGTTGGGATACGAGATAAAGGTGAGTACCAAATTGTTGGTCAAGATGATGTCAGGATACGGGTTGTCCAGAAGAGAAAGTAACCAGTTGCAGAGAACGTTGGTAGATGTGGCACGGTTGATTCCTTTTTCGATGTTCGTGCTTGTGCCATTTGCCGAGTTGTTGTTGCCTGTTGCGTTGAAGCTCTTCCCCAACTTGTTGCCTTCCACCTACGAGCTGTCTTCGGACGCCAAAAAGAAGAAGGCACGGTTGTTGAAGGCCAGAACGGCGTCATCTGAGTTTATCAAGCAGACCATGGAGCAAAGCGGACTCAAGTTGCTGAAGAAAATCTCCGAGAAGGAGAAGCAGGCGTTCGTGTCGTTTTTCGATATCATCTCCAACGGAAAGACTCCTACTCGTGAGCACTTAATCCAGGTGGCTCGCTTATTCAAGAACGATCAGGTTTTGGACAATTTGTCGCGTCCGCAGTTGGTGGCTATGGCCAATTACATGTCGCTTAGACCATTCGGTACTGACTCCATCTTGCGGTACCAAATTAGACACCGTTTGTTGACCATCATCAAGGACGACAAGGCCATTGATTACGAGGGCGTCGAGTCGTTGACTGTTCCCGAATTGCAGATGGCTTGCTCCCAGAGAGGTATCAAGACCCAGGACGTGTCACCAGGCAGATTGAGAGAAGACTTAGAGACATGGTTGGATTTGAGATTGAGACAGAAGATTCCTTCCACACTTTTGATTCTCTCGTCCGCATACACGTACGGAGAGCACACCCAGGGCATTGACACTTACTACGACGCATTGCTTGCAGTGTTGTCATCCATTCCAGATGAGGTGTACAACGTGGCCAAGTTGGAGTTGTCACACGACGCCAAGTTGAAGTTGAACATCTTGAAGGAGCAGGAAGAGTTGATCAACGAAGAGAACCAGAGAGAGAAGCATACGGTTAACCAGATTAAGGACAACATCAAGTTGGATGAGTTGGAAGAGGCCCAAAGCGGAGGAATGAAGATTGAGCAAGACGAGCCTACGGAGGTTTCCGAGTCTAAATCATCCGAATCTGAGTCATCCGAGTCCCAGCCATCTGAGTCGAAGGCTTCTGAGTCCAAGTCAACTGAGTCGGAGCTGGAGAAGCCAAAGTCCAGCTAGAATCCTACATGAAAGAAAAAAAAAACTTGAAGAACGAATGAACGACACCTCTATTTATTCTAAACCTGACAATTGTATGCGCAAGTGCAATGTATCACGTAGCAATCCATACTATTAAAATTGTCCTTCATAAATTGCCTATATTTAGTTCTTGCCAGATGAACCGAAGCCACCTTCTCCACGCACAGTCACATCCAATTCCTCCGCCGTGATCACCTTAATGTCAGCATTAATGATCTGTTCCAACACCAACTGAGCAATTCTATCTCCCTTTTCCACCTTGAAGTCTTTGTTGGAGTGATTGAAGAGAACCACCTTGACTTCTCCACGGTAATCGGCATCCACTACACCGGCTCCAGTGGAAATTCCGTGTTTGACAGCGAGTCCTGAACGTGGAGCAACACGTCCGTAGGTTCCAATGGGAACAATCACCGTCAAGTCTGTGCTAATCAAGCCTTGCCTTTGAGCAGGAATGATGCCATCCTCAGAGGCATAGATGTCATATCCAGCAGCCAAAGCGGAGCCCTTAGTGGGGACAGTGGCATTCTCAGAACGGAGAAAGACTTTGAGTTCGTCGGAGACTTTGAGCTTTTTTTCGACGGTCATAATGTAAAATATCAAGTGGGTGGTAGATGATTGTCAGACGCGTCGATGTAGGAACGATGTGTAGGTGTATGGAGGAAAGGTGAAGGATTCTAATACAAGCTATAAGAAGATGAAATACTAGGAACGTAATGTTATCATGAAAGCAGAACGTGTGGGTAAAGTAATTAAGACAAGATTTATAATCATTTTAAGCAGCAGCAACGTAATAGTTTAAGAATATTTTGAGCATGTCAATTGATGAACCATGAGTTGAAAATTCCCTAAGAATTCGTATGGATACTTTGACAAATCGTTGATTAAACCTATTTTTTATTTTTCTTTTAATTTTTTTTTTTCATTTGCATTCCATTTCTATTCCAATTCGTTCCATTTCTATTCCAGCTCTATATCGATTCTATTCAGATTCGGTGTTTGTACATCTCAATACCTGACCCCCTCTTCTGGACTATGTATGGAAAGTAAATCTTGTCAAGATAATACATTCCGCCTCCGACTTCTCTCCTCCACTCTCGCCAGTCACCACTCCAGCCTTCCACGTATCCTCCACAAATATAATCCATCACCATCTCTGTTTTCGCGTCGAGTAATTTCTCTCGATGGATTCGTCCTTTGGCTGAAATTTCAGTTCCTTTGAATTTTGATTTCTCATCCTCGCTTAGACTCTTCCATTTAACACCGAGAAACTTGCTCTTCTCTTGTAACGACATACCAGAGTCCAATTGCGCAAATTCGCTCTTGAAGAAAGTCTGAAACGGAGTAGTGGGCACTTTCCGGGCCGAATTGAACTGTCGAAGTCGCTCACAGTATTCGGTCTTCCGTATACTTCGCTGTATGTACTCATTCTTCACTTTGGTGGGAAGTTTCCTAAACAGGTCTACCAGAATCATCTCGTCAGACTGTACCAGTCCTAGGTCCTGTTTCTCTTCTCTCCATTCTACATCTCCCCTCCACAACGCTTTTGGGGTAATCTGTGATTTGGTTAAAGTTAATGCCTCGATGATGAGAGTGTCGTATATGTCTGCTCCAAACATCCATCTCATTCGCAACTTGTCCTTGATGATCTCCCATGGATATAGCCACGCATTGTAATATGGATTGTTCCCAACATGAGTGTCTACATCTTTATATGCTTGCGCAATCCTCTGTAGGTGAACATTGACCTGTGGATGTGGGCTGATAAACTCCTTTTGCTGTTCCGGAGAAAGCAATTTCCACGCTGTATGGTTGGCATTTAATGAGTGATATCCGGCGACCTTCACGAATAAGTCGACCCCAGAGATTTGTGACCCCGCACCGAACGCATGAGGATCTTTCTCCCTAAGTTTAGGGGCGAACAACGAATATGGCTCGGGAATTATTCCTCCTACCTTGAGTTTTCGGAGACTTTTTGCCTGGAGCATATAGTGGTTTTCATCAGAGTTTATGAGCATGTACAGGAGAAACTGGGGTAGAGATAAAGAAGGAAATGCAAGGCAGGGGCCAAGTTAAATTACCACTTTCTTTTGAAAATACGATCCGTAACTTGGCATTGCGCTTTCTCTGCCTGTTACTGAAGTGCGATTTGTTACCTGATATCAAAATTGAGTCATGCTACATAAGGATTGAGACAGACCCTTGCAAGTATTAACGGGCCTCACATATACGCCTCTCGATCAAACAATTGAAACAATTTGATATGCAAAACATCCATCCGTCCCTCCAGGTCCACTTTGACCTCTCCTGATCCACCCTGCTGTGCCCGCACTATGTTCACCTCGTCCTCTCCCAATGCTAGACCCCGGGGAGAGATTGTCAGCTGCAAGTATATGCTTTGGAACACACAAAGTTGAAGCACGAGAATGACCACGTCGCATACCAAAAGCTCCACGAGCCCCAACTTCCAGAGCCGGAGCCACCATGGATCCAGGACAAGGTAGCTAGAAGGATAGCTCTCGCCCATGAACGACAATGAGTACCACAGACCGAAGCTCAAGTTGGCTAGTCTACCGCCTGCAGCCTCCCCTTGTAAGAATATCACCACAAACAAGGTGTGCCACACTGCCACAACAAGAAATTTCCAATATATAAACTGAGTTAAACGAGACTCCAAGAGACGAGCCCAGCCTCGGCGGTCGAAAGGGATTCCTGTCAGTTCGGCTTGCCGTTCCTGTAGAGCTATGGCCTCGCTAAAAATCGTGCGAGAGCTTCTGTTGTTGCCGGTGATTTCCTCAACATGTAGCAGTTGCTGGATGAGTGAGTGGAAGAAGAGAGGCGGCAAGCATGACGAGTAGCAGTATTTCACAAACTGGTAACCAATTACGAAGTAGGTTAGCGAGTTGAGTTGGCCAATGAGATGGCGCTGGGCGGCGGTTTTGGTACCGACTTGCTCTTTCTGTTCAAAGAGTATAGGTGGTGGAAGTTCGGCGCGAGCCACTGGAGTTTGGGACTGAGCTACCGTATTATATCGAGGGTTAGACAGCGGTGTTCCAGGAAACGATCCTGGCATCTGAGGCCAGTCCATGATTTGGTGGCTAGAATGATTGTAGTGTAGATAATAACCTGGGAGGAGGTAGTGTAGATAAGGTAGTGACCTGGTGTTGTGAGAGCGTCCGTGTTCTGATTTAAAACGTTTAAGTTTTGAGTTTTACTTATAGCCTGTCAATATTATTTGTAAGTTGTCATGATTACTTGCATATTATTCCAGAAGGAAATGGATTTTTTGTCTTCGTGCCATAATTAGCATTAAGTGGAGGTGGTGTATGTAGTGCATCTTTATATGGGTTATGCATTTCACAGTAGACACGAAGACATATGAGTAGGCAAGATTCTGGAAGTCCGTAATAGGAACAGAAAGTTGATTGGATCTTGGATTGGAGAGGTTTCAAGTCAAAAATTAGAGGATATTTCGTCCATCTGGCTCGACAATTGCCATTGGAGAAAGGTAATCATCGAATTGGGAATAGAAACTATAGGCACATCCAGTTGATCGTTATCAATGGAATTAATAACCTCCAGAAGACCACAAACACGAGTATTTAGTAACATCTCCGAAACGGATACGGATACCATTATAGCTACTTGAGTAATCCAAGATCTCCTATGTGCATAGATCGTTTGCACAAAGACTACCACATCCAATGCAGACCTAACAGTACGGCTGATCAGCATAACTGATCATAACCACTTATCGTCACCTATCAAGATCGTCGTTGTCAACGAAACATCCAAATAGGGGACGAACCTCAATTGGGACAAATTCATTGCAAAGACCTGGATCGGCCATGAGTGCTCCATCAGGCTGGCTGCTACGTAAATCATGTTTGTCAAAAGTACAGGAAGATGAAGCCACGCACTGCAATGCCAGGAATTGAAACGAATGAACATTCTGTCCAAGAGAGACCTAATGTAAACGGAACGATCGCTCTTTAGGTTCGCGCAAGGTAGTCCGGTGTTCATGAGATTTCTGCACAACGCATTGACGATCTATGCCAACTTAATGAGGTAGTCGTAAATCTGGAAGCGAGTTTAAAGAGTCAGATTCAAAAGGTTGAGCATTTTGACTTTTTTACTTTTACAAATGAAATATATGGGAATTGAAACTTCAATGTCCTATCATTTCCGTATCTTCAATCGCCACACCGGCAGTGCTATGTTCAAAATGATGTGTACGACTATAAGCAAATGCGGAGCATATAGACGCATACCGTTGTGACTGTAGAGTAAATCGGCGAGCAAATCTCAACATCAAACTTTGCTACACTCGCCCAAACATACTTTTGAAGTTGGAAGTCAGGCCGTAATGATGACAGTGAGATGTTGAATTCGCAAGCGAGTGGAAAATGAAAATTGTCAACAATAGCAAAGGGGGGTTGTGAAGAACAAGTACAAATGACCAAAAAAACTGGTAGGAGACCAGAAAACGCGACCCATACTTGGAAAAGTCCACAATCAATCTGGAAAAGCGGGAGTGTAGGAATTGGATTGTTCAGATTAAGTCGGGAAATCCAGTTAAGAGGAGATGCGGCTGCAGAGACAAGATCTTAGAGTGAAAAATGTGTGAAGTGAAAAATTCTGAAATTAAAACGTTTCAAGTGAAAATATGCCTTTATACTTATAACGCATAACACCAATATAAGTTGAGGCATGCATGTAAATGGCCAAGTTCCACAACCATCCACATCTGTAACAAATCGACTTATTTTCTTTCATTACTCTCATTCAATACCAAATATTTTTTTCCCCGGGTATTTCGAAATGGATCTCGAAACAGATCTTAAAATATCGCTAGTAACAATGACCTGCTTGCAAATCCTCTCGGGCCGGATAGTCATACGGATCACTGATTTGTTCTCAGCGACTAGTTGTGGTAATAAATTGACTGTAGACTCAAAGTATACGAAGAACGGAAGATATATTAAATCTTCCACGCCAACAGTGGTATTATCAATATCAACTGAGTCATATCAGTGGCTCAAATAGCAGCGCCTACAAATTTTTGTCGCAGGACGCCCATGAGAACGATCTGCGACAGATCCTGTTACCGTAAAGAGCGGTTTGCACACCGTACTTTTACAGTTAAGCGTAATTATGATCAGCGACCTTAGTAAAGTGGACCGTTTCGTCTCGGTCTTGCCCGGAGAAAAACGCCTGTGTGTTGATAAATGGCTAAGCGATATGGCCATTTCATTGGTCAGTCTCTGCTAGTCACCTCGACGAGGCTTTGACTCAGAATGCAAGAATGCTATGATTGATCCCTCAATGCGTCAAATAAGGCGTCGCCAGCAGTCTCGTCGTGACCCCGCCCCTATCCATATGGTTTGGGCTACTGGTATAGTTACGTTGGAGGTTGCTCGCATCACTGGTGATACAGATGGTGCCGATAGGTGCTTCACTAAGGTGCGAAAGGTGAACTCAATTTACGTGCCTTCCTCACGTCAAACAATAGGTATGCATCACCGACTAACTTAATGCTTGTGTGTAATTGAGCGTAAATGTGCGTATATTAAAGTGGATTGGAGTACTTGAAAGGATTAAGATATAATTGAGTACTTCTCTGTGTAGTTCGGACCTCCACAAAGTGACACATATCTCTCCAGCGTTTCGAATGTTTTGGGAACAAATGATCGACAGATGGTGCCGGCAGATGGTGTGAAGATCTACGAAAAAACGCTGTAATCATGCGCAACGCCCCACGCCCCATACAAGACGCCGCGCATATGTTCATGACACTGTACATGTGGCCTGCATTACTGCCGTATTTCTTTCATGCCATCACATACGACGGTTGCCCCGGTTCTGACGTTAAACGTTATCCAATGGCAAACTTTACAATGTTTAATCCTGCAGTACATTGTCTTGTTTCCGCGGAGAAGAAGAGAATATTCATGGAAGCTCACTGTGTATGATCAGCGCCCTCCAGCGAATTTTGAAGTGAAAGTTTTCATCCAGGTAACTTTGCCCAATATAGGCAGCCGCATTGACACTTCCAAAAAGACATGTTTCTTACCCCACTCTCCTTTTTAAATTGCACGCCTCAATCGTTTTATTGATCATATACAGAATGCATGTCTGACTTGCTCATATAGCCTGATCTGCGAGTTTAGGGTTGACCTGTATCGGTTGACAGAGTACGGGAGAAGGGAAGGACGAAAAAGAAACTCTACATGGCGTCCTGAACGTAAATTGGCAGGTACCACATTTGGCGAAAATGGAGACGACCTATACATGCAGCGTTTCAGAATGTGAAAATTACATACGGTGGAATACCTGGAACGAAATCGACGATACGTCAATCATAGTTGACGAACGTTTCAATTATTTGATTGAAGAGCTTTCAAAATTGGCATCACGCTTTTTCTCCTTCCAAACGCAGGAGCAAATTTTTACGCCAGCGAAAACGGTCAGCGCCTCTGGGCGGTCCATGCATGGAACCATCTGACCGACCAAATTACGGTGGGCGACTCGCTATTGTATGCAAGATGCAGAAGTTTCATGCAGCCGATCATTCCAATTTTTACTTGCGGACAAGTTAAAGATGCTGATTATAAAAAGGTCTCAACTTTCCTCCATTCCATTTGTTAATCATCAAAACTCTCACCCTCACATCACATATTCACAATGAAGCTTTCTGCTGTTTACACCATTCTTTCGTGCGCACTTGCTGTGTCTGCAATCCCAGTTGAGGCCGGTATGGACGAGGCTACCAACGCTATGGTTCAGTCTTCCAATGCTGTGATCAATGCTGTTGCCGCTAACGTGGCTACTCTCATCAAGAGAAAGGTCGAGCCTAAGGTTGATGATTTCCCACGTATGGTTGGTGAGCCAACCTACTTCATTGTTGAAGAGGCATAATTGGAGATTGGAGAATATCCATAATCCTAGTGACAGGACACTAGGTCTTTGCATGGCGATTACGCCCCCTATTTATCATCACATTTTTGCATTCATAGATCATAGATTACATAGTTAAAATTATTTGGTTACAAAGAGTTAAGAATGTTGTAGTATTTGCTTAACAGGGTAGACTGTGAAGTGAGAAGTAAGTCGTGAAAAGTAACGAGAAAATTTCGAGAGAGCGTATTGAATCAATGTATAGACTTACACAATAATATCTACAATATGAAAATGTTCGAAAGAGTACAATATGGAAATTGCCAGAAACAAGATGCAAGACTCTTGTGCTTTAGCAAGAATGGAAGTTGCTGGAACTTGTAAATGGAAGATGGTGGAACTTGTGGGGCACTCATCCCGGAGCCATTTTCACTATTTTTTCCTCTAAACATCGAAGTCCCATCCATCCGTATCTACCCAATCTTGCATTGCTTAGTGCACGGTTGCGGCGGTACATCAATGTGCATTCGAACATCCTACACCTGAACACACTTTTCGTTCTTATTTGATTGTGAAACCCATTTCATTGGTCAATAGGATCGTATAACGATCTTGATAGAGTACAGAAATCCTGTTCGTTGAGATCCGCAAGCAAACAGAAGCTACAGCATGCAACTAAGGTACTGCACGAATGAATTTCTAGGAGTGAAAAATTTCTTTATGTATTTTGTTCAACGGTGAACATCGTAAATCTCGATGAGGTTTGCCTGCACAAGAAATCTTGGGCCATTTGGTGCGGACTTTGGTGCGAGCGGACTTAAGGTGCACAAATACCTAGAAGAGTTTTTTTGCCACTAACTCTTTTCAGTTCCCCTAGAAAAATCTACACGAATCCGCAAGATTATTCGTTTTGGAGAACAAAAATCAATAGGATTCCCCTTGAAATGCCAGTTGTAAGCTCAGAATTTGAATTATTTTTTTGTGCGAATGAGTTACCCACAGCCCACCAATAAACACTGTTGTGATGACTGCATGGGACTCGCGGATGCGGTAAGACCTCATGTGGTTAGAATCACAGGAATGCAGATCTCCGATATATACGCGTGCTGAACGCTCTTACCGGTGCACTTATCTTACCAGCATTACTTTCTTCACATATTTACTTTTGATTTAAGTTGATATCTCCCATATGAGATGAACATGCTCCCTCGCAAACTAGCCGGGTTTGTCTAATATTTCCGAGTAACTGACAATTTACATAATATGTTCATGCATTCAGTAATGCGAGGTATCGTTTGAACAACCTGCAGTATAACAATAACGGGTGCTTCATATGATTTATTCTGGAAAATATCGCCTAAGCTCAACAATGTGGAGGTACGGCATATACTAGGTGCACCACAGATTTCTCTTTCTTTCCATTGCAAAGATTCGCGTTGCTTGATACCGTTACTTCGATCGACGATGTTCAATCTTAGAAGGAGGCGCACGGATGGTATTCCGGTAATAATCCGCTGCTCGGTCTCAATCAGTCCGGGTTTGGCGGCCACTAGTGCATCTAAAGAAAGATTAATGTATCCTAAGATTTTTGAATCTGTTGGGTTGAGGACCGTTGAGTTGAAACAAGCAAGCAACTAGAGAGTTCATCTCCAGTGCATGATGACTGCTTAGTTTTCTGGGTTTGTCTTCAATTTTGACTCTTCTGAAAAATTTTGTAAACCGTAGGTTAAATGAACTTAAACATTTACAGATTTCCGTCATGTTCAAATCTGGAGCACCTCTTAATGACAGTTTTTCATCTTCAACAACCAGTGAAATCTTGCATATAAACACATGATTAAAATGAGAAATCTTTTCTTAGATTGTTCCTATAAATCAAAATCGATAGACCAAACTTCAATTAGAAACGTAGGTGTATAATTTATGCCATTCATGTGACCAGCAAAAATAATACAATACTCTAGACTATATATCTTTTAAGAAGAATCACGTGACCATACCCACGTGACAATCTCACGCAATATCAACGCGTCTTCACCACAACTCATCATTTGAATGTCTCAATTCTTCCAGTCAACGCCATCAGCTCGGGCATTGACACCCCTCGAAATGGAAAATACAGTTCTTTCTGTACCTTCTGTCGAAACATCGGCCTCAAAAAGGCACTTGGAACACACTCCAGATCCAAAGAGACTCAGGCTAAACACACCAGATGCTTCTATCCATAATCTGTCTCCAGGAGCTACTGACCGGCCTCAAATGAGTCCTTTGCTTGCGGAAATCAGCGGGCTGAATGGAGGCAACTTAGGTCTGTTTGGGATGTTCAACAACCCAATCATCATTGGTAGTCCATCCAAGCCAGGATCTGCTCCTTCAAGTGAAACTGGTGGAGCTGCTAATGCCTCGAGTTTTCAGAATGCTTCGGTGTCTGTGAACCTGACCATTTTGCCTCAAAATGGATCATTTCATTCACCCATGGCTGCAATCCACGGACCGCTTTCTTCAACGCAAGCACCTCAAGCTACTGCTCAAGCACCTCAAGCTACTGCTCAAGCACCTCAAGCTACTGCTCAAGCACTTCAAGCAACAGTTCAACCCTCTAAAGCTACAATTCAATCTTCGGCCCATACTTCAGTTCATGTCACTGATCTGGCAACCGGTCAGGTGCCTTGTCAAACAAGTCAGACTCCAATCCAGTCTGTTCCTCAAGCTACAATAGCTATTCCAGCCAATCACAATCGGGTTCCTAATAATCATGGAACGAATATTCAAATATCTAAGGAAATTGGTGAAATAAATCCTGATCTCCCTCCCCAGGCTAATACGACTAGTGGTGCTACCAAAAAGCAAATTGAGCGAATGGAGAAACAGAAACAACGCGAGTTGGAAAGACTAGAACGTGAGGCTGCTAAGGAAGTGGAAAGACAATTGAAGAAAGAAGAAAGAGAGCGTAAAGATCGTGAACGACAATTGAAACGTGAGCAAATTGAGAAGGAAAAGGAGCGGAAGCGTGAAGAGGAGAGGGCTAAACGCGAGGAAAAGCGTAAAAAGGTGGAGGAAGAGAGAAAACGGAAGGAAGAGGAGAGAAAACAGAAGGAGGAGGAGAAAAAGCAGAAGGAAGAGGATCGTAAACGTAAAGAAGAACAGAAAGATCGGAACCAAATGAAAATTTCTAGCTTCTTTGCTGTGAAACCGATCAAGCCAGTGTCACGTCCAGTTACTCCCAAAGAAACTACCGTGGAGATAGAGAATACTGAAAAGCCACTGATGCTGTATAGTCGCCAGTTCCTTCCTTTTTTTATTAAGCTGAATGTGGTCATGGCAGCGGATGGCGTACTTCTGGCAGAAGAACTTTCTAAGAACATCTCCGCCTTCGATTCAGAAATGAAGCAGACATTTCAGAGAGCAGAACTCTCTGCTATGTTTCCAAAGGCGCGAATCCCCACACCACATTCTTACACTAGTGCTGAAATATTGCTGGAGGCACTCAATTCTGCTTCTACCACAGAGAAGCAACTCCACCTTCTTGTCGATAACTTGCCACCTATCAAGTACTTGCAGTTTTACGAAAACTCCAAGCCTCCTTACGTAGGAACATGGTGTTCGGAGAAGCACCTACGCACTAAAATCACACAAAGCAACCCCTTAGATACAAGTCTCACAGGCTACGACTATAATTACGACTCCGACCTTGACTGGCAAGATGGTGATGATGATGAGGGTGAAGATATCGATGATTTGGAGGATGGTGATGATGATGATGACGAGGCCAATGAAGATGACGACATGGAAGACTTCGTCGATGACAATAACGAAGTGTCCAAGCGCCGTATACCTGTGGGAACACTCAAGTCTGTGAATAAATGGAACTACAACACGGAGGAAGACAATGCACACTTTGATGATATCAAATATGAGCGTCTTGATTATGATATTCAATTCCCCATTGATCCACATTGCAATTACTGGAGCACAGCCAAGGTTTCAGTGAGTGTTCGCTCCACCAAGGACAAGGCCGCAGAAGCCGCCACGCCAGTGAAGACAACAAATGGCACTAGCAGCCCCAATATTCTCACTCCTCAGAAGCCTGCCATCAAGGACGCCAAGGTGGTTGCCGAACTCATAAAGTTCGTAGAGAAGAACAGCGACTTTACAATTGGAACCCTTTCAGAATTGGCTAAGAAAGAGTTCAAATCCTATACTAAAAGCATGTTGAAGCACACGATCCAGGAGGTTGCGAGCTACAACAAAAAGAAGAGCATGTGGGAGATAAAGCAGACGATTTGATCTCTGAGTATTGGTTTCCGACTACGTATTTAAGTTTCTATAATGTGAAAGGGTGCAAAACTTAACGTGGTCGTTTCATCATTTTGTGGGCCTCTTTAATTTCCTCACAGAGGCCAAACCTCGCGACTCATCACAATGCGAAGTACTTACGCGTTGATCACCAAAACCACCAAGCCCATCAACTTAACATTACATAATCTACTACATGTCTCAAGAACAAGAGGGTTCCTCCTCACTACATTTTCTCTCCACACAGATCCAATCCAGATACGATGACGATATCGAATGCGACCGAAAGACTTCACTTCTACAGAGATTCAAGAACCCCACTTCAACCTTTGAGCCACCACCACAGAAAATCACGAAAAAAGTGAAAAGAAGCAGGAAATCCTCCAAGAAATCTGCAGCTAGCAGCAAGAGGGCCACCAGTTTGAGCGCTTTTGTTCGAGAAACAATTGGAAATCGCAACAAAGGCAATACTCAAAGTATTCTCGACTTCTTCTCTGGTGACAAGGACAAAGCCGAAGACTTTCTAGGTCGTATTGAAGCTGCTACTTCCAAGCCCCACCCCCTATCCAAATCCGGGAGCTCTCCGCTTTTTTCGGAGTCAGAATGGCGCAGTTTTCTAGATTCTGTCAAGTTGAAGTTTCCCAGTCTTTCTAGGACAAACCATAAGACCTTGAAGATGCTTACGCGAAGAATTCATGAAATGAGACAGAATGAAACTGTCTCCAACTCTCAAAGCACACAAGATCTGGATATGTGGTCTCAGGCTTCCAGGCAACCCAGTGATCAACTATCCGCCGAAGATATGAAATGGCTATACGATCTTGATGAAGAACAGGTTGCCAACGATGTTAGCGAGATATATGAGGATGAGGATGACCAGGGAAAGGCGTTTTTCGTGACGCTTTCCCAGGTTTTAGATGGAGATAAAGAATACGAAGACGAAGACGAAGTATATGACGAAGAGTATGACCATGATCACATTTATCCAGAGCAGTTGGCTCTGGTTCCCGATTCCGAGTCCGAACCAGAAGAGTTGGATCCTGAAGAATATTCTAGACTTGAGCTTACGCAGAGCCAGCATGGTGACAACTCAGGCCGAGTAGTCCAGGTGCTGTCTCTGCCTCAGATATCTCCCCCAACTAAGCCTGATCATACTCAAATAGGCACACAAATTCCCTCTCATCAGGTACCAGAATCGCTAGATATCCTTACTAGCATATCTTTTCCACCAACATGCAAAAAAGAGATGAAAGCCACTAGCAAAGAGACGGAGATCTTCTCCTCGCCGCCGAAACTGGCCGAATTCAAGACGCCTCAAAATTGGGCTAATAACTTAGCCATTACTTCGTCTCCGGCAACAATCAATGAGTCTCCAAGGAACCAGAAATCACAAATTGACTCCGAATTCCTCTCTCCTGTGAAATATTCACCTGAAGAGTTCCTGACGGCCCCTACAGGATTGGAGGTGGAGATCACATCGTCTCCCAAATCCCCATCGCCAGGTGAAAGGTATGTTGATGTTGGTACGCCTACACGAACTAATGAAACTGTGGATGTCTCGATTGAATATCAGCATTTTGGTTCTGAAATATCTCCAGTGGTTCCTGAATCCCTAGAAAACTCCAAATATGCTGAAGTTTCTGACCAAGAAGTTGACCACCATACTCCGGAAGTCTCCCCAGTATCTCCAGAAAGATTGTCTACACCCACTCCAGTTAAGGCTCATGGACCTACCAGTCTCCTGTCGCCTACTCAAGACTCCGATTTCTCACTCATATCACCTATAAAGCGCAAATCATACATCACTTCTAGCATGCAAGTATATGGGAAGGTGGAGTTTCAGACTCAGACATCTAGATTGCGGCTAACTACTGTTCCAGATGTTTCGCTGGATGATGTCATTCCAGATTCAGAAGATGAAGAGGGAGAAGTAAGTATCATTGAGATATCAAGACAAGTTCCAGATTTACACAGACAGACGTCGATCTTACAGGTGCCATCAAGTCCATGAAACGTCCATTTGGATTTTATTCTTATCACATTGATCTCTACAAGCTGTCGTGTTCTCCTGTCTTAACTATGAATTGAGACGTTTCCTTATTCCTATCTGCCACTTTCCAGATACATTCATTCGCCCAAACGACCAGTCTCCAAGTCTAGACCCACTTTTTACCGTCTCTTTCTTCCGTTCCTGTTCTGTGATTTAGTTCTGTGATTGAGGTCTCACCGTCCTAGTTATGGGTGATCATCAATCTAAAGATACTTCTTGTGATCCGCATCAATCTGGTCGCTCAACAAACGCGTCTCAAAGAATAAAAGTACCTTTATGGTCACAAAAAGATTCAATGCGAGAGTACCAATCACAACGGCCAACGAGTTCAATTTTCCTCCAAATCTATGGGAATAGACGGAGCTAATGGCCCAGTACGCATGGTACAACAATTGCAAAAACGCGACCACAGTCATGCCCGTAAGAAGCGACGCCTTAGCTGCACGCGATTTGGAAATTACGTCGGCGTTTTTTCTGTTCTTATGTTTAAGCTGGGCCATTGGTTGTATGATGGTTCAGATTTAAAGATTTCAATGCATGTATTTGACAGAAGGCGCGATCCTGCAGGAGGACGAAGGACAAACTTCATATTTGCTCTTGAAGATTTCATCGATTTGGCAGTGATCTACATTTTATTTCTTCAGATTACTCAAGATTCACGATAAATTTTGAACAACTCGACCAATTCTCAAATGATATGATTTGAGACACAATAATTACAAATTCACTGCAATAGGTACTGGTGTCATTCACGTGCGCTAGTTCCTGCAGTTGGGTTACCGACTCGCTCTTCTGCATGGAAACCATCATGGTCCAACCATGATTATCAGACCAGAAACAGCCACCTAATGGATCACATCTACAAAACAGATGCGCAGCTTCATGTACACCCTGCGTACTACTCGGGTGGAGTACCCGTGTTTACTCCAACAATGACCGAGTTTCAAGATTTCTATGCGTACAATAAGGCCATTAATAAGTTTGGTATGCAATCTGGAATTGTTAAGATTATACCTCCGCTTGAATGGACACAGCTGTTAGAGGGAACTTACACGCGTGATAACTTAGAAAATGTGCGCATCAAAAATCCAATTGTCCAGAACATGAACAGTTCAGCGGGCCATCAAGGTGTCTTCTCACTGCAGAATGTTGAGAAGCAAAGAAGCTATAATATTTTTCAGTGGAAAGAGCTATCGCTAAAACCGAATTTTGTTCCACCCGCAAAGAAGACTCGACGTGCTCTGTCTGCACCGAGCTCCAAAAGTCCTGAGCCGAATAAGACTCGGGAAATCACAGATATCTCGAATAAGTACACTTCCAAACTACTATGTGGCGATTTTAACATTGACGTTTCTGAATTCACACCAGAAAGGTGCGAAGAATTAGAGCAACTCTATTGGAAATCTTTGGGTTATGCAGAGCCGATGTACGGAGCAGATATGTTAGGTTCACTTTTCCAACAGAATACCAGCTGCTGGAATGTTGCACAACTTCCTAACATCTTAGATCTCATGGAAGAGAAAATTCCTGGTGTCAACGATGCCTATCTCTATGCTGGCCTATGGAAGGCGTCATTCTCGTGGCACCTTGAAGATCAGGACCTATACTCCATCAACTACCTACATTTTGGGGCTCCCAAACAGTGGTATTCGATTCCACAAAGAGATAACGCTAAATTTTACAACTTGATGAAAGACGTGTTCTCTGAAGACTACAAGAATTGTCTGGAATTCTTGAGACATAAGACATTTTTGGCCTCGCCTCAGTATTTGGCGAAGAATGGTGTTGAATGCAACCATATCGTACATAACCAGGGTGAATTCATGATCACATACCCTTATGGCTACCATGCGGGCTTCAATTTTGGATTTAACCTTGCAGAGTCGGTGAATTTTGCTTTAGACGATTGGTTTGAATTTGCCCCAAAGACACAGAAATGCGAATGTATTCATGACGCTGTGGGAATTAACTACAAACAGCTCTATTGCAAATTGAAGGGCCTTCCCTACGTCCCAGAAGCACCTCCTCAAGAAGACAAAGAGCGAACGCCACAAATTGAACCCATATATACACCCACTTCACAACCGGTGCCACGAAAACCAGCGAAGAAGAAGTCAAAAGTTGAGTTGAGAGAGTCTGAGTGTGCTTTGTGTCCTAACAACTTACCTGATAGCTTGACCGTGTTCAACCAATTCGAACTTCTTGATACAGATGCTTTGAATCCTCATACTCGCAAACCACTTCAAGTTCACAGAATATGTGCTAGGGCATTTCCTAAGTACTTACGTTTCAGACGACCATCTCGGACCTCGAAAATCGCATCTGAGCGTGTGTCTGGACTCTTGAGCATTCCAAGATCTATGAGGTCTGTGAAATGTAGTGTCTGTCACATTCCTAACCGGATTACCCAGTCGTCGAAAGCACCTCTTCATGGAGCTTGCTTCCAGTGCCGAGTACCAAAGTGTAATCGGTCATTCCATGCGACATGCTCGTTGGCAAATGGTGCACTTGTTGATGATTTTCTCTGTCGTCAGCATCGAAGTTCTGTTTCACCCTTTTATCTCGCGTGTGACTCTTTGGACTTAGTTAAAAAGTTGGGAACAATACCACCGAATTCTATGATCCAGTTCACTTTGACACAGATTGCAGGCAAACCTCATTCAGGAGACGCTTATTGTGGACTTGTCACTCAGAACTCCAAGGAAGATGAGACACTACAGGTCGTTGTTTTCCCAAAGATGGACGACGAGTTGGAGGTCCAATATAAAAATGTGCTTATGGGAAAGGCCGAAACATTTGACAATTCGCAATTGCTTGGAATGACGGGAACAATCAAAAACGGAACTTCCCTCCCTTTATCTGCGAAGAAGCATGTAGACGGTGCTATTCCACCAGCCAAGAGACCCAAAGTTCAAGCTTACGTGGAAAACATGGAAGATCTACTGTTTCAACCCAAGTTTCCCACACCTATTCTCGAACATACCCAAGACAATCTGGCGCCTCTTCAAAACCAAAAGTGGCCACAAGATCTACACAACAGTCCCCACCAACATCCACAACATCCACAACATCCACAACATTCACTAAATTTACAACATTCATCACCTTTGCTTTACCAGTTTCCTGCGCAAGGTCCGCAAGTTATCGCACTGGGTTCTCAATTTCCTTTGCAACACCCTCCAGGACTTCAAAGCCAAGTTCCTATGGGAGGACCTCTTCCTCCTGATATCCGAATTGCACAACATAATGGATATGTGCTGCAGAACCAAGGAAGTACTCAGAATGTGCAAACTCCGCTTTTTCATCCTGCCGGTGTTCAAATGGCTAGCGAGAGTTTCCCTTCTCATGGTTCTCCCCAAGTGTTTCACTATCCACAAGGTATACAAGATCAAGTAGCCTATGGTCAACCATTTTATGGTCGTTTACCTCAAGTTTCCAATGACCAAGTACCAGTGCTTGCAACACATGAAACTCCAGTACAGGGTCATTTTCCTCCATTTGTTCCCCCGATGTTCATGGGCCAACCACGGCTGGTGGGACCGAATTCCACGGTGCAAGCCAATAACTACTCTGCCTCTGTGGGGCAAACTCCTCAATCGAGTCGTTTCCGGTTCGTTGAGGAGCCTTTTAATGATTGATGAAAATTAATGTATGGGCTTTCTGTGACGTGCATAGAAGTAGTAAACCTCAACAGTAGGTAGCTTGAATTACATGGAGCTCACGTAACTGCATGCCTTTCTATGCCCCCAAAACGGAAACAAACACCGTTGGATGACGAGGATAGTCTTAGCGAAGAAGTTGAAGATGTTTCGGAAGATTTTATCAGGGTAAAAAGACCTCGAACAGAGTCAGTTAAGACAGCTGTTCAAGATTCTTGGATAGACAAGTACTCGCCTCTAAATTCTCTGGAAATCTGTGTAAACCCACGAAAATTGAAGGAATTGAGGGAGGTGTTGGAGCCAATGATCAGAGGTACCCTGGAATGTAGATTGTTGGTTGTCACGGGACCTGCTGGCTGTGGAAAATCTACTTTGATCAAATGTTTGGGAAATGAGCTCGTGGCGAAGGTAAAAGAGGCATCACTGGGGAAAAGTGAGCTGAACAAAAGTCAAGAAGGAGATTTTCCGAATATAGTGGAATATTTCGACTCAGAATTGCAAGATGTGAGCCATATCCGCCATTTTTCAGAATTTTTGGATGCCAGTCGATACAGAATTGGATCGAACCTTGCCTTGATAGTGGTGGAAGAATATCCCAACGTCTTTCACCATGAGACCCTCCAGAGCTTTCGGGATTGTATAAGAAATTGGCTCTATCTGCCTGGAACATTGCCTCCCTTGGTTTTATGCTTGACTGAAATAGAAATCGAAAGTGAAAGTGGCCACAGAGGCTACTACAATATCGAGAACAATTTCACAGCGGAAACTTTGTTGGGGCGAGCCTTGATGACCCATGGAATTAGTTCAGGTGTGGTTCAACGGGTGAAATTCTTGCCCATAGCCAAAACTTTCATGAAAAAGAGCATTTCAAAGGTTATCCAGAAGGAAAGGGTGAAAATTCCTCCTGAAAAGCAGGTGCTGTTTTTATCTTCACTTTATGAGTCGGGTGATATCCGTGCGCTGCTCAGTAACCTTCAACTTTGGGCGAGAACTGGCAGTTTTGATTCAGACCTTTCGGGCAAAGAAAACCAGATTTCACTTTTCCATGCCGTGGGGAAGGTGGTCCATTCCAGTGCTAAATTCGCTAGCATGGACGAAGAAAGTTCAGACTCTTTTTCTATTCGTGCTGTTTTGGATGGATATAACAACTTTGGATTGCTACATCTTGCACTTTTGGAGAACTACCAGATTTACAGTGGTCTGCAATACGAAGTCGCTGTGGCTGCAGATTTGGTAGATGCTCTTAGCATCAGTGACACATTAGGAGGGCTTGAAGAGTCTCATGAGTATGCCATTCGAGAAGTTCGACATCAACTCCGGAATGTCGGTGAAAGTCGTGGAAGAACACAACCAATGAAATTCCCACGTCATTTCAAGATGTTGAAGGCTGCCAATAAAGTTAAACGAGAAGTCGACAACTATTCTCGGTACATTGGGGATTCCAGAGTCTCCTTTGCGAATGTAAACCTATTGGATGGGTATTTTGTGCCCTCGATTTACAACTCTTTCCGGTACAAGCTACAAAATGGGAGTAAACCCTACTCATACAATCGAGTTGGTGGAAAGTTCCAGCAAATATTTGCTGATGACGAAGTTCCGGTTATGGAAAGCGAATTTGAGCACGAACTGGGTGTCAAGGACCAATTTGCGATGGAAATCGAAGCGAAAATGGGAGGAAGTGAAGATAGAAATGATGGCTTAAGCGAAGACGACTTGAGCGACGAAATCCATAACACTACTGACGATGACAATGATAATGATTTCAATGACTCCCTTGATGACAAGCTAGTCAGTTTAACTCAGAGACATGATGAGGACGAATTGTCTGATGATCCAGAGTTGGATTGGCTTGTGTCACAAGGGCGACTTTAAAAGACATTTATAGATTAAATTATTTATACACTAAGCGGCCACAGCACTAGCGAAGAAGTCTGGGTCTTCTTCAAGCAGCTCCTTAATAATATCCAAACCTCCCTGGAACTCACCATTCATGTACAACTGAGGAAAAGTTGGCCAATCGGAGAAAGTCTTCAACCCCAGTCTGACTGTGTCATCCTTCAAGATATCGAAGAAACCGAATCTAACTTGATGTTCTCTCAAGATAGCAACCATTTGTCTCGAGAAGCCACACTGAGGTGACGATGGAGATCCCTTCATGAAAAGCATAACTGGAGCTGCAGTTGTCAACTTCTTTAAGCGCTCACTCAACTCCTCAGGAGTAGGATCCTCAGAAACAGCTGGGGGTGCTGAAGATGGTGCTGAGGGTGATGCAGCCGGCTCGGCGACGCCATTAGTGGCGGGTTTAGAGCCGGAGAATTGGTTTAAAGCTGCAATGAACTCCTTAGGATCTGCACCACTCAACTCCTTCAAGATTGTTGAATTGCGGATCAAAATTATGTAAGGAACAGCCGAAACTTCAAACAATTCACTGATATCCAGCTGGACATCGGCATCGATGGAAAGAAAGGTCACATCAGGATTGGCTTGGGCTAACGTCTTGATGACTGAATTCATAGTTTGACAAGGAGCAGCCCATGGCGTGTGGAAGTAGAGTGCGATAAGACGCGTTGGCTCTGCCTTGGTAAGTTGCGAGAACTGCTCGTCAGACTCGATTTCGATCACAGACATTGAGTTCGATGGCTAATCACTAAGTGTGGTGAAGTGATATGGTAAGCATTCACGTGACTATAACCACCTGATGAACAACAGAATAGAACGAGAAAGAAAACATTTGAGAATCTGGAACGTGACATTATGTCACATGTCATACCTCCCTGTACATGAGAAAAATATGAAAGGCATGACCCATTAATCACGTGGATATTAGTCACATGTTTGACACGCTGTGGCAGGACGTAAGGACTACCTGAGAAGGGAAAAATAGCCGCCCAAAAAGTGGGGTAGACCCCCTGTATGCATCTACGTTGAGTACCCAAAAGTTGACTGCAAAGTTTCGGTGAAGCATTGTAGGGAGCGCCACCTGCCCCTAAAATCTTAATAGTGTGAGTAATTGAGCCAATTCTGCAAGTAGCGACGATCTCTTCTGGGCTAGCCCATGTTTGTCAGCCGCTTTCCAACATCGGTCTGGGCATAAACGGCGGTATTTGCGCAGCGACCAGCCTTAGGAGTGCAATCTTAAAGGTAAAGTCGGCGGCTAATTTCCTGATGAGCGGCTATCGTTTGCAGAACGGACAAGCCCGAGCAGAAGACAAAGGATCACAGGATACACAATTGCAGCCGATAACCTAACAAGTAGTGTAAAAAGTCAACTGTTTGACGTCGAGAATGTTAGGACAAATCAAAGATTTACCGAAGAGTAAGCTGCAAACGACCGAAACAGGGGTCACGATATGAATCATGTAGTAAAATGAGCCCGCTAAACAGGAAACGGCATACAAAATGCACTGATCAACTGTGACCAAGTGGACTACAACCTAAGTAGGAAAAAGACAGCAGCCAAACCGCAAAAGGGAAGCAAGAAATGGCCTACAATGACCAAATGTTGGCTGTAGAACGATAAAAAATTTCAGAGACAATAGCGTCCAGAGGAATACCAAGGACAAAAAAGACAAATGACCCGCGAAAATGCTGACTGAAAATGACCCAAAGACCAAAGAAAGAGTCTATACCAAGTCTAGGCTGCACACATAAATTTTGGGCCGTGCAGCGAATTACCAAATCCCAGAAGGCAAGACCATCTGGCTCACGTGTATGCAGTATTGAACGAGTGCCGACCGGATGTGGATGTGACACTACCCTTTATCCCAACCCCAGAAAAAGATAATTACCAGGCTTATACTGCGCTAAGAAACAAATACCGCGGAAAAACAGACTATCTCCCTCATTTCAGTGGAGTTCAATTGATTCGAACGAATAATCCCCCGGTAAGCTTTATCCCTTCACCTTGTTTGGCTTCTTAACTTCGCGGACTTGTCCAGGAAGTTTTTTTCCGCTCCCTGTTCCCCCGCATTTCGTTGCTCAAACAAAATCTGTCACCAACAACTCCAGGATTTTGCCCTAAAAAACTGCTGCTCGACCCCAGCTACTATACAAAAGTTGCTGCCCCTGTTGCCATCTTCTGGCCGTCGCTACTTGACTCACTGAATTGCGGCACTTGGAAGATTTCTCCCAAACAAGTAAAAAGGAACTGAATTCACACCTATATTCTGGAGAATCTTCACCAGACTTACGTTCCTCCTTGCAAATCTTCGGTTTTTTCCGGCCGTTAGCCAACATTAAGTGTTGTGGTACCCCATCAGATTATCTATTAGGACCACTTCCCACCTTCCTGTGCTGGTCACTACGCTCCTGGTCCGTGGTTAATGACGTCCCATCTTCCCTTCACTGTACCTATGGACTTCCCACTTGACGAGGACTCGCCTGATATTGGTGACTTGTCCAAGAAAAAAATCCCCAAAGAGCTCACCGCCCATGGCACTACACCGCTGGGAAAACCCCGTGTGTTTGTTTGCAACACTTGTACTCGTGCCTTCGCGAGACTCGAACATTTACGTCGGCATGAGCGTTCTCATACAAAGGAAAAGCCTTTCACGTGTGGTGTATGCCAACGTAAGTTTTCCCGTAGAGATTTGTTGTTGCGTCATGCCCAGAAGTTGCATGCTGGCTGCGCTGATGCTATTACCCGGTTGCGCCGAAAACTGATCAAAGGAGGCTCTATAGGCTCTCAGGACATGTACGATGAAACCATGTTTCGAGAGCTGGCTGTCAGTACTCCTGGCCTGATTCCTGACTCCACTCCAAAGCGTAGTCAGGGTCCTCCACCAACGATGCTTACGCCGTCATCTTCACAACGCGGCTCCATAGACTCTGTGAATTTCAACTTGAACTTATTCTCGAGGAGCAAAGATCCAAAAGAGAGGTCCCGCCAGAACTCTCTTAAGGATCTGAACTTGCACAAGCAACTTTTTGATCGTCGGAAACTAGGAAGAAATCGTGGTGCGTCATTTAGTGCTCAGTCCGGGGCAAACTATGCCCAGGCAAGCTCTGATTACGCTGATGTCTATCCTGGTACCGATACAGTGGAGTTCCTGACCCCACAATTGCTTCCTACCACTATGGGTGAGGAACAATCTTGGCTCAGTAATCTTCTGACGATTCCGGGTATGTCCGATGGATTCAAGAGCTCTCAACGTGTAGACCTGGTGGCTCTGTTGAGCTTGGATAATGAAATACCAACTCACACATCCATGTTTGGTGCACTCGGCGGAGGTCTTTTACGTTCAGATAGCGTCGCATCAACTAACTCGTTCACTACGGATGCTGGAGTCCCTCCTTTTCCTGGAATGTCTAGAAATGGTAGCGTGAATAAGACCAATGGCTCGACTCCCGGCAAAAGTGATGTCGGTGAGTATGGCTATTCGTTCTATGACATCCCCGACTCCATGATGTCTAAAGGTTACAATGGAATCAAGATGAATGCCCCTCTCTCGCCAATCAAGCAGGAATTGGAAGACGAGTTGATGGACTTGGATAATGGTGGTTTCAATACAACTGATAATAATGCGATGATACCGGCTGCAATTACCAATGGAGTCAATTTTGACTTCAATTTCTTGAATGATATTGATGAACTTGGTCAGGATTTTGACGGTGGCTCGAAGTTTTTGCCCAATGGCTACTCCTTTTACGGCGACAACCCTTCTGTTTCCTCTTCAGGTATTGACTCAACTTCACCTCCTCATGTTTTGTCTCCGAGCTACCATACCCCACTGAACGCCTATGGGAAGACACCAACAAGTCAAAACCAAAAGCAGATGTTGCCTAGTCATTTGAATGAAGTCCATTCAATTAACGAGAAATTGTCTCAAGGAACTTCTGGCTACAGCACCACTAAACTTTTCACTAAGAACATGCGCTACATGATCAACAAATCGTTGAGCAAGTATCCAATTAGTGGTATTATGACACCATCTATTCCTTCCAATGAGAAATTGGAGTTTTACTTGACCCACTTCGTCAGAATGTTCTTATCACACTTCCCTTTTATTCATCCTTCAAAGTTAAACGAACAGGAAATCATGAACATGACAGCTAATGAGGAGATGAGTAATGAGAGTGCCCGTGTCTGCATGCCACTTTTGGTTGCTACGATTGGTGCTTTGCTCACCAATAACAAGAATGATTCCGAAAATTTATATGAGGCATCCCGGAGAACAATCCATATTTATTTGGAAAGCCGGAAGAACTCAGTAGGAGAGGGTAACTCGGCCGCCTCCAGCCAGTCAGTCAACCCTCTTTGGCTTATCCAGTCACTCACTCTCTCGGTTATCTATGGTCTCTTCTCGGACAATGAGAACAACGTCTACATTGTGATTCGTCAATTGAATGCTTTGAACTCCTTGGTTAAAACTTCAATCAAGAGTAACAGAGTAATACTTTTCTCAATTAACGAAGAGGAGGAGAACAACTACAAGGAATTGTATTCCAAGCCTTCCGCATTGACAGGAAATTCTGAGATCAGTAAGGAAATCAAGTTCAGATACAACATAAACATGCAGTCTCAAGTTAGAATTGTCTTCATGATTTACAAGTTAACTAACTTTATTTTGATGATGTATAATGTGCCTCTCACATTAAGCATCAATGATTTGGGAAACTTGTCTTGTCCTAACATCTATGATGAATTCTTATGGCACTTTAACTCCTATGGAGACTTCAAGAACTATTTGCATTCGGTCAACAGCACAAACGATCTTGAATTCTACTTGGCAAGAGATGATACTAATACAATCGTCTTCAAAGATCTTCTTATTAAGCTTTCCAGAAGCGATTTTGTTCCCTCGCTTGTGACTCGTTTGTCTAATCTAAGTAAGTTTGGATTCTCTTCTGCCGTCCATGGTATATTTGAGATCAAACAGTACGAGGAAATGAAATATGTTGACGTCTATGCGATTCTAGATAACTTGACGCAATTCATTGACAACGCTAAGAATAACAGCAACACGAGATATCCTTTGGCCTCAACTGACTACGAAAAGCTAGATTACGCACTCATTGTCTGCTTTGTGAAGATTTGTGCTACCATTGATTTCAAGTTAGTCAAAGAACAAAGTTGGCTCCGAAATTATGACGAGCTTACGAATAACTTCCACAAGTTCATGGTCACAATGGAATCAGTTGATGAGTTCGAATACTTGAAAGTGATCGACTGCTGTATTGTGATTATTAAACTTGTGTTGTTCCGTACAGATGATGCTGAATCCGACGCTGATGGGAAAGCCGAGATATTCCACCCAGAGCTTTCCTTTTTGGCAAACAACGGCAGTCCAGGGAATTTTGGCAATCTCGTTAATGACTCATTGCAACACCAATACAACACTTGTGTAAATTTTGAGAAGTTAACTAATTGGAAGGTTTTTGATGAGATTGACTGTTCCAAAAACTCGATTCACTCGCAGATGTTGTTCCATGTGTTTGCAATTCTTTCAATCTTTGCCATTTATATCGCAAAGAAGAACAATCAAGAAACTCTGTTTGGAAGGGAATCCAACAGCAGTAATTTGAGACAATTTAATCAGCGATTCATTATTGTATTGAGGCTCTTGGCGAAGATCGAAGGATTTTTGAGGGCTAAGTACCAAAGTTCCAAAGTGGATACTGATCTTGCTAATCTCTATCTCTTCTCTTCTTTCAACAATGACGAGACGCTACTAGATCAGAGTATTGACATGAAAGCAGATGACTCTGTGATGAAGGTGTTACTCAACAATCAAAATTACTTTGCATACAACTTGGAGAAGTCACTTTATGTGTTGAAGATTGGAGAGTTGATGTTACGCTACTTGTACGATACAAACATTAAAGTGTGCATTTTCAAGAAGTTGAGTGGAAGTCTCTCGCAGATTCGAAAGTACCTCGTGGATGAAGAGAGCAGGGTCCTCTCGTGATGTTGCGAGACTCATGACTGAAAACGAAAAATTAAGGAATAGTCCCCTATTTATTCTATTTATTGATTATTTATTACCGTTTTTGGTTTGGTTTTTATTTATGTCGAATACGAAATCATGAATATGCAACACTAATGTAGAACATTTAATACTACGAAAAGGACAAAACATATGACTAATTACATGACAATCGTTGAGTATCAACCTCAATTGCTCCAATAACGACGTATTAGAGTTTACCGTTAAAAACGCTTGGATAACAAGAAGCCGTATGCTCCAAGGGTGACTAAGCTCACCAAATTGAGCAAGGATGAAATTCCGTGGTACATACCAAATTGCTTGCTCAAATTGGTGAATTCCTCGGAATTTACGGTCTCACCATCGACGATTTGCTCGTGTTTCTTGTCAGCCACCAACTTGTTTCTGTCCTCCTTGATCTTCTTGCAAACTGGTAAAACCCAGAAGTAGTTCAAGGCTCCTGCAACAGCAGAAGCCAACAACACTGGACCAACGGTTTTGGGGCACAAAGGAGAAGTCAATCCAATCAAGATGGGTGCAGCAGTTTGCCCAAGGAAGTATAAGGGGAACACCTTGTTTTGCAAGTTGCTGAACTCTTCCCTTTGCAAGTGTTTGAAAGCGATAGGCGAGACAATATATGAGTGCATGATGCCACCACCAAAGGCGATGGAATAAAGAAGAAGGTTGACGGCACTCTTGACAGACATTTTGAGTTGAGTATAGATTCTGTTTATGGGTAGGTTAACTCGTGAATTCTCATACTGGGACAAGTTATCTCACTATATAGTACAGGATGGTGGCACGACAATGCGGTGATATCGGACATAATTGCCATCTCACGGTCACCAACTATGCTGCTCAAGGAAATGGCGTAACATTTGCCATCATCAAAGCGTGTTAATCATGCGGAAGACACTATTCAATGCGTTCTGCTTGACTTGCTCATCGTAGCGAAGAATGTCATTTTCGAGTAATGTGTACTTTCCGTAGTACCATGAGAAATCGCTCTGGAGACCAAGTGACAATTTATTTGCGTTCTGCTCTTCGAGATGCAGCTTCAATTTCTGAGTTTGTTCATACTCTTTGGCAGCAACCTCGGCATTGTCTACGATAGATTTTGATATACCACACATGGCTGCCACGTTCATACCGAAAGAGCCAGGTGCGCTACCGTCTTCCAACTTGTAAAGGAACGTGATGTTTCTAGATCCTTGGTCCACGATGATTCCCATTCTCAATGGTCTTATTTGGGGATGGTTCAGAAATGAGAGTCCTAAGGACCCATAGTGGGTAGCAAAGAAACCAACTGGCTGAACATGCGAAGCCAAATGGTGAAGGACAGCTTCAGCAATAGCAAATCCATCACTAGAAGATCCACCTCGTCCCAATTCATCGAGAATCACAAGCGAATTTGCGGTGGCGTTGCTTAAGAGTTTCTTTGTTTCAGACAACTCCACAAAGAACGTCGACTTTCCTTGCATGATGTTGTCATTTGCACCCAAACGAGTCATTATCTTATCGATTGGCGATAACTGTGCTTGTGACGCAGGCAAGTAGCATCCAATCTGAGAAAGAATAACCGCGAGTGCGGTGGTACGCATAAGCGTGGACTTACCTGCTGCATTTGCTCCGGTCAATAAACCAAAGTTAGCATGGTCCCCACCTAAGTTGATATCATTAGGAATAAACTCGGTCGCACCCACAAAGCAAGGATGTCTCAACTCGGAGAACAGCAATTTTCCACTAGGACTTTCTTCAAATGTTGGACGGCAAGATGGGAAACCAATTGTTTCGGATGTTTTCGTTATTGCAATAAGACAATCGATATTACTGACACCTTTGAGAACCGACACCCAAGTCTTGTAATTGACATCGAAGCGGGCATACATTCTGGAGATTAAATTCTCACAAACGGTCTTATGTGTCTCTTTCTGTTCCATCAATTCTCTCACAAGCTTCTTGACCTCTGGTGACCAGTATCTTTTCACTTTTGAAGTTGCTCCCATTTGCTGCCAGTCATTAGGAATGTTCTTGATCTTGATTGGAACCTCGATCAAGAAAAGCTCCTTTCCAGAATCTTTGTAGCAGATTTCATGCGATTTGAATTGCTTCTTGTATGTCTTCAAGTGTTCATTCAATTGCGACTCCAACGAGTTCAAAATTTCGGTAGAGTCATCAAACTCCTCATCAACTCCTCTAGCAGGCACAACAATATTGTTCAAAGCTTCTTGTCTGTCGAACGCGTCTTCCCACGAAGAAATGATACTGTGAAGCTGGGGAGGAAATTGAGAAGCATACTTTTTAAGTGCCCCTCCTTTCCCAAGCTCATAATTTGAGAGTCTTTTGAACATGGTTGAGATTCTCTCGAATCCTTCAACAACACGTAAGAAGTCCTTGAATCTCAAAGTTCCACTATGAACTCTGGCAATGAGTCTTTCCAAGTCGGGCAAGGATTGAAGGCATGACTCCAAATCAACTCGCAATTCAGGTTCATCATTCATGAGAAAGTCGACTGCGTCATATCTAGCATTTATTTCATCCACTTTCATAAGCGGATGAAGAACCCACTTTTTGAGCATTCTCTTGCCAAATGGTGTAATTGCACGGTTGATAAGCTTTAAGAGCGTGCCCTTGTCGCCACCATCAAAATTGTTGTTCAAGATCTCAAGATTGTTCAAGGTGATACCATCTAAGAGCATATGAGTAGAACCCTTCTTGGAAATTTTGTATTCATGAATGTTTCCAAGACTCATAATGCTAGTATCCAATTTCAAAGTCCTCAAATAGTAGAGAAGACCTCCAAATGCATTGAATGCGACTGGATGGTTGTCTTTTGCATCCAAAAGGACTTTTGGGAAATTTGAGTAGTCATCGAGGTCTTCAGCATCGTAATACTTCCCCTTAACTAAGTTTTCCAAAGCAGTATCGTAGTCCCAAAACTCAGAGAAGGGATTCAAATGGTTCCAAATCTGATGAGAATTATGAGCGTTGAATTTGATAATCTTAACTGCTGTAGAACATAAATTATTCTTCTCACACAAAATCTCCTTTGGCTTGATCTGCGTGATCAAGGTATCCAATCTTGTGCACTCATCGTCGTCCACTAATTCAATGAAATTCAACTCTGAAGTGGATGTATCCACGAAACATACACCAAATATCTTTTCGCCCTTCTCAGTGGTAGATTCTTTAATTGCCATGCAGTAAGTTGCCATATCATCAGTGATCATATCCAAGTCTGTTAGAGTTCCTCCTGTTAAAACTCCAGTCAACTCTCTGCGGATAATCTTCTCTTCCTTGGTCGAGCCACCTCTCATTTCTTTTGCAAGCAAAGTCTCCACCTGGTCGACTTTGGCCACCTTGTATCCATGACTGATAAACTCCTTAGCCCAGTATTCAAAAGACATTTCTGGGATACCAGCCAACATCATATTGGCTCGTCCTCCCCCAGCGATCTTGAGATCAAATTCTGTGTTTGCAATTTTTGCATCGTTTTCGTAGAGTTCATAGAACTTACCCTTCTTGAAAAAGACTACCGTATCCCACATCTTGGCCTTTATGTCCCAGTACTGCTTCTCAAAAGCAGTGAATTTAGTCCAGGCCGATGAAGGAACATACAATGTACGAGGATCGTACTGTGGGTCTTCTGGCGAACGTTTCTCTGCGTCCCTAATATTCACAAGCCATTGATAACGTTCTTCGTTTTCTTTTTCGAAATTTTTCTTCGTTGGTTTGGCTTTTGCAACAGGCTTGCTCACAGTTGCGCCAGTAGAGGTGTACGACGAATTAGCCATGAATTTGGAGCCTAAGCTGGTCGAGGCTCCATTACTGGAGGAAGCCATCTTTGAAGTATGCGATTCGGCTTTGGGGGACGATCTTCTCTTCTTGGACCTTGGTTCTTCCTCTATGCCTTCTTCATCGCTGGCTTCATCAGGAGTACTAACCTCCTCATCACTTTCAGCCACAAAGTCACTCATGTGGTCATCGTCATCGTCATCCTCTGGTTTGAAGTCATCCTCATCTTCAGACTCCACCACCTTCCTTTTTCTCTGGATACGTAGTCCGTCGTCAGAGTCCGAATCCTCGGCATAAGATATCTTTTTCTTCCCTCTGGCCTTAACAGGGGCTTTGGCGGGCAGCAGCGACTCTGATGGAGTCAGATCAATATCCATATCATCAGAGTAAGTGATTTCCTTATTGGCTTTGTCTTCGATTTCAATTTTCCGTTGCAGACCTTCCAAGACATTTTTCTCTTTCTTTTCTTCTTTCTCCTTGTCCTCTTTCTTTTGTTCCTTCATTTCCTCTTCTTTCTTCACTTCCTTGCTCTCGACATTCCTCTCCTTCTCTGGCTTTACTGGCGAAGAATGAAGTCCGGACTTTGCAAAACTACTAACAACCTCATTCGTCTCAGACGTTAAAGGAGTATCGATCATACTGGTGTCATTTTCTTTGTCGCTCTCTGGGTGTCTTTTCAGAGGAGAAGACGCCTGTTTGGCTGGTTGGAAGAATGACATCAATGACAGTTGCTTCATCTTCAGCCCGGAGGCCGGCTTGAGGGCTTTCTTTGGTGGTGTCTTGGCCATAATGGGGTTCTCTCAAAGAAGAGCGGAAGCCACTTGGTGTGAAATATAAAAAAAGACTTAGGTGTAGAATGATCGTAAGCCAAACTATTTAGAATGTAGGACTAGAGATTTGGGGAGCGCGGTCGCGTCGTGACGCGGTGATGCGATATATAGTATAGATATAATCGAATTTTAAGGTATGATTAGCTTTGAGCATTCAGATGTGACATCTTAACGGAAATTTTCCGATGTTTTTCTGTGAAGTTTCGGTGCTGGGAAAGCACGGCGAGTGATTTAGAACACAATCGAGGGTGTTTTCGCAATAGATGAGTTTTCGCAGCCATGAAATAGACGACACTTTTAGAGGCTATGAAGTGATTGAATTTTCTTTTCAGGTTTCGAGTCAATCCTCTTTAGAATTTCCTTCTTATTCTTATTCCTTTTATTACTGCCTCTTTTATTGGTGGCATACACTCCGTTTCTGTCATTGAATGTTGTATTAACTGAACTCATGCACTAGTGAACATACCTCACGCTTAAAAGTAAGTCGTCGGTCTGCTTGGTAATGGTCACACAAGGAACAAGATGCTCTTCATTATGAGGGTTACGTAGAGCTCATACTTTACGGTATCGGTTTCCCTTCCATTAGCAGTCGTATTTGGGGTATCTTTATCTCTACGTTATTGGTGTATAGTGTTTTTTTTTGTATTTGGAGCAGCTTCGGTGTTTACTTCGTTGTCCTTTTGCTTCAAAGAGATCCGCCAAATGGTTAATCTTTCCATTGATTGGTGGACCATGCATTGATTGTTGGTACTTGAAGTGACTGATGGTAGTTATATGTTATTGTTCTTTCTCTTTCTCAGAACAAGCCAAAGCAAGAAATGTTGTAGAACGACCACCATGCTGAATCGATCTAACTCTGGTACAATAAGTTCAATACATGTTAGTTATAGTATATAAGTACCTCACATTCCAGTAATATCAAATAAACTTTCAATATAAATCTCTAGTGTAATAATTATTTCCTTGTGCTATTCACTTCTCCATCTCACTGGTACACTCCACATCTTCTAACTTGAAAAATGTCATCCAATTTGCACTATACCTCAACAACAATACAATTCAAATTAAGTAAGTGAAAAACGATTCATGATCGAATTGAAACTGAACTCGTCTCAACTGTAAGCTGTCATCTAATCAATGCACCTACGGTGATCTTTACGCAATGACAGCTCCCTCTATTATCTTAAGGCTCTCACAGACAAGGATAAAACAAGAGATCACCGATTCAATTTTCCCAAAAGTCAGATCCACTAGATACCATTTATAGGCTTTTTAGTCTCTATATTCACCTTCTACACTAAATGGTTGCAACTACATGTGGTCGTGCAAAACCCATTACATCCACTAAAAATCTCGTCCACTAGTCTTTCATTCTTCAAACAATGTCCGCTTCTCCGCAAGAACAGCAACCACCCGTGCAGGAGTCGCTGGGCTCCAACGCCGAAGACTTGTACTTGGAATCGTACGCATTCACAACCGCCGCCGCCATTGTTGGTTCTGTGGACCGCAAGATCTTCGTGTTGTTGCGAGATGGCAGAAATGTGTTTGGAATCTTGAGAACATTCGACCAATTCGCCAACCTCGTGTTGCAGGACACCGTGGAGAGAATATATTTGCCTAAAGTCGACGAGCAGGCTCCTGAACGCTTTGCTGAAGCACCCAAAGGTGTATTTATGGTGAGAGGTGAGAATGTGGTTATGCTTGGAGAACTAGATATCGACAGGGAAGACGATCACTTAGTCAATATGCAAAGAGTTGGGTTCCAGGAAGCCGAGGCTGAACTCAAGAGCCGCCAGGCCGCCAGAGTGGCCGACGAGAAGATCAAAGCAAAGAACTACTTGAACAGGGGCCTCATTCATGACTTTGTCAAGTCCGACTTGTACTAGGGTTTTATTTCTGCATATGTATTTAACGAACAAATCTTCATGAGCCATGTAGACCAACTACTGCAGTCGGTTTGCGAGTTGGAGTTTCGGTGTTCGGCCTAATAGCCAACTTAAACTGACAACCAAACCTACATCTTTGCAACTCTGGCCCGGTTCTCCTCCAACTTTCTAAAGTAATCATCTACCAATGGGAACTTCTTTGCCTCAGTACGTGCCAATTGGCCCAAATGGGCCTCGTCGGGTCCATCTGCGATTCTTAAGGTTCTCAGGGTAGCGTAGAGCCAAGCCAATTCAGTGTCTTGAGAAACACCTTCAGCTCCATACATCTGGATGCCCCAGTCCAAGACCTTAAGTGTGGTGCGTGGAGTCTCAATTTTCGCCATGGCAATCTCCCGTGTGGCCAGCTTTGGGTTAGAGATATCGATCTTATGTGCGGCGTTCAACACCAACAACTTGCATTTCTCGATATCTATCTTGGACTGAGCAAAGGCATTCAAAAACGATTCCCGCTGGTTCATGGGCTTGCCGAAAATGAGTCGATAGTTTGCCCTCTGCACAGTCTTCAATAAAGAATACTCTGCCACACCAATAAGTCTCATACAGTGGTGGATTCTACCTGGACCCAATCTGGACTGGATAATTGCGAACCCCATCCCGACCTTAGCCAACACAGAGTTTTTCTGTTCCTCGGGACTGAGCTCATAGTTGTCGAAACGGATCTCGAAGTGACCATGAGGGGCGTCGTCATATCCAAAAACTTGCAAGGGTCTAACCAAATGTGCTTTGCCAGACTCAATTGCCTTTTTCGCATCCAATACCAACACCGAATGGTTGAGGTATGGGTTGGACTCGTCATCGTTTGTCTTACACATCACCAACCAAACCTTACAACGTGGGTCGCCTGCGCCCGATGCAAACCATTTGACACCATTGATCACGTAGTTGCCTTTGTCATTCAATTTGGCTGAACATGAAATGTTCAACGCATTCGATGAAGATGTGCCCTTCTCAGTCATCAAGAAGGCCGACCGAATCCTGCCGTCAAGCAATGGCTCCAACCATGTCTTTTTCTGATAATCAGTCCCGTATCTAGCCAAAATCTCCATATTTCCCGTGTCTGGTGCATTGGTATTGGTAGCCTCAGGTGCAACATGTGATCTTCCAAGATACTGAGCCATGAGTCCATACTCCAAGTTTGTGTAGCCTCCACCTTCCTCGTAGTGTTTGGATAAAAACATATTCCACAAACCAATCTCGCGGGCCTTTGCCTTGAGCTTTTCGGTAATCGCAGGCGTGGACTTCCATCTCAATTCTGGATCCTTGGAGATCTGTTCGAAGTACACCTTGTCTGCTGGAATACAGTAATCATTGACAAAGTCTTTGCACTTCTGGATAGCGTCCAAGCCTCTTGGGCTGATTTTGTCCAAGAAAATAGCGGGAATGTCGTCTTTGGCTGACATTTTTCAGGTGTTTTGATTACCCTTCGAAAGATTGTGAATCGGGTCCATTATATATCTTTCGGTACTATGTTCCCCACATTATCAAGCCGAGCTACCTGCAGATTTGTGGAAAAAGGCAGGAAGACGTTGGATTCTCCGGAGGGTTGAGTTGTGGAGTTGTGCGTTACGGGAAGGATTGTTAAAAATTGAAAGGTTTCTACATGTTGGTTTCGGTCCCAAGTTTGTAATCCGACAATTTCAGCTATTTCCTTAGAAATTTCGTTAATTGTCCGTGCAAGTTAACATTGGCTCGAGTCAGAATAACTAAAACGGGAAAGTGGACCAAAGGCCGCCAGTACCACACAAAACACGATTCTCTTGTTACTCCCTAAAATACCCCTCTATTGTCTGATTTTGTGCAAATATCAAATTCAGCAATTTTTCCTTAGTGGTCTTATTAACTAGTCCTGGAGGGGGCCCTATTATGAGCATACTGCAGGTAATCCATTGACTGTCTCTCACTCAGGTTCAACTTTGGCCACCTTTGAAACCTCACTAAACTAATAATGAGTGAATTTGAGTCTGACGTGCCAAACATCCCGGACCATACTTTGTCCGAGAAGGAATTTGTGTTGCAGCATTCGAAGGACATCGATAAACTGCAGTTGGCTGAGGAAATTCTCGCCACCATCAAGACAAACAACTTGGCGCCATATTACAAGTACTTGACCACTGAATTGCCGCAATATTTTGCCTTTGATGCCGACTTGTACAAGTCTATGAACGATGTGGCAGAGGCTAAGATTTCAGAGTTGAAGAAAGTCGTCCAGGAGGCCGAAAGCGAGGAGGAAACTGAGGTGGATGTGGTGACAAGCACCATCAAGCTTGCCGAGTACTACACTGAAATCATCGACCGCCACAATGCTATAGAAACGTATAACAAAGTGTTGCAGTTGTCTCCCAGTACAGGAACTAAGATTGACGTGTTGTTGACGTTGGCAAGACTTGATTTCTTCTTCAGAGATTATCCAGGAGTTTCCAAACATTTGTCGGAGGTGGAGTCGTTGATTGAGAAGGGGGGCGACTGGGAGCGCCGGAATCGCTATAAGACTTACCAGGGAGTGTACTACTTGGCCACGCGGAACTTCAGCGAGGCTGCCAAGTTGTTGATTGACTCGTTGGCCACATTCACTTCCACTGAGTTGTGTAGCTACGAACAAGTGGCACAGTACTCCATCATTGCTGGTGTGCTCACATTGGGGCGTGTTGACTTGAAGTCTAAGATTGTTGACTCGCCTGAAATCTTGTCGATCTACTCGCAGGCTAAGGACTTGGAGCCCTTGGTGAGCTTGACCAACTCGCTCTACACATGCCAGTACAACTACTTTTTCCAATACTTGTTGCAGACCCACGACCAGTTGTTGTTGACCAACAAGTACCTTCGCGTGCACAGCAACTACTTCTTGCGGGAGATGAGATGCAAGGCGTATGCTCAGTTGTTGGAGAGTTACAAGTCTTTGTCGTTGAAGTCGATGGCCCGCAACTTCAGCGTGACCGAAGAGTTCTTGGACGAGGACTTGTGCAACTTCATTCCCAACAACAAGTTGAACTGCACAATTGACAAGGTAAATGGCATCATTGAGACCAATAGACCAGATAACAAGAACAGCCAATACCATCAGTTGGTGAAGCAGGGAGATGCGTTATTGACGAAGTTGCAAAAGTACGGAGCGGCTGTGAAGCTCAGTGGAGCCGAGAGGGTAGCTTAAGTCTAATAGAGTAACGACGGACCACATAGAGGGCAGAAGTAGAGAGCAGAAGTAGAGAGTAGTGTAGGGAGGAAAGTGCCTTAATGAGACCATGTTCGTCATTAATCATCAGATATTCTCAATCTAAACATAATTAACCCCACTTCAAATAGTCTTGATCAAAATATTCTCATTCCGATTTTAAGAAAGTTCATTCATGTTTGTCAATTTTTTTTCTTCGTTCAGATTCGACGTTTATTCTTTCTCCAGAGTCTTGTGCACCATTCCCGCAATCGCACTTATCAATCAGTCACGTTACTCATAGTGCGCCTCCTCCCACACTTATCACCCCTCCGTTACCATCTAACAACCACGCTTCTTCACCATGAGTTCCAAAAGACGCATGGAAAAAGACGTCATGGACTTAATGATGAGTGACCACGACGTTAACCTCATCGACGACTCTATCCAGCAATTCCACGTGATATTCAAGGGCCCAAAAGATACCCCATACTCTGGCGGCGAATGGAAGGTCAGGGTGGAGTTGCCGGACCAATACCCCATCAAGTCGCCATCCATCGGCTTTGTAAACAAAATATATCATCCGAACATCGACGAGAGCTCGGGTTCTGTTTGTCTTGATGTGATCAACCAGACATGGTCGCCGATGTTCGGACTTTTGAACATCTTTGAGAACTTCTTGCCCCATTTGTTGCGCTATGCGAACCCCAGCGATCCCCTCAATACAGAGGCGTCCAACCTCATGACTAAGGACGAGGCCCGCTATACAGAGACTGTCAAGAAGTATGTGCAGCAATATGCACTGGAGTCACTTCTGGGAGTAAATGGAGAGAAGTCTGAGGATGAAGACGAGAACGACGAATTGAGTGATGTTGGCAGTTTGTCGAGCGACGATGACGATGATGAGTAGTCAATTATAGTGAAGAGTGGTCGGTGACACTCAAGAGTAACTGATGAAGGTTACATGGGCGGTGCAGCTTTCGACCACAGCGACTACACAAAGAGCAGGCGATTTGCATAGGGACAGGCTCCCACTACATAGTCATAGCTACTAACATGAATGAGAAGTGGATAGATATTTTCTGTGGATCTTAGAGAGGTAGAAGTTGGGTAAGTAGATGGAAAATCAGCCATAGTAATATTCCTTTAATGGTTCAAGATAGATGGCAAAGACGTCTACCTGTCTTGTTTACGTATACTCCAGTGATTTATCTGTAACAGATTTACCTTGCGAATAACATTTGCGATGTCCCTGAGACAGATCAAGATGTTCTGTTAGCAATTTGGACGAAATTCAGGCTTTATCTCTCATGAATTACACTTTATCATCCTCAAATCAGATCAGTGATTCTGTTCTATCAAAATTGACCCGCAGTTTCCCTGCCACCCGTATTTACTTGTCTTAGTATAACTTGTTTTCAAGTCGGATGTTTTTCGCACCCATTTTCTGATTCTCAGATCTATCACTATCGTCCAGATAACGGCGAATTACAAAACTTTCCTTGAAATATCGAAAATCCTGAGAAGTAAAAAAAAATCAAAAGAAAGAAAAAAACAGAAAATCATAGATCCCAAAAATACCAAAACCATTTGAAATACCCTCATAACTATGAACTCACACCAAAATTACTCATTCTTTGAAGATCTCAATACCCGCAACTATATCTGAAGTGTTTCAATCATCTGGAGCCCTGGAATCACAGCGATCTCCAATCTACCCACCCTTCAACCTCTACGATGTTAGGCTCCATCTCGTTTATATACTTCCACAAACTAAATATATACACCCAAAGTTTTTAATGCTCCAACTTTCATTTCAATTAATTCCTCTTAATGTTTTCCCCAGACTTCGCTTTTCTCATTCCGCTTTCCCACTATCATAATCTCTGTGTGCCGGCTTAGCGGGTTACCAACCTTACATCTCTAATAAGGAGTCCGAACCACCCGGTCTTTCTTTCTTCAATTGTCATGTCCTCTCTCATCAGAAGATACTCGACAGTGTCAAATCGTCTCAAGGAGTCCTTGCACAACCAAGCTCTACTTAAGACCGCCGCATATATCAATGGCCAATGGGTAGATGCTAAATCAACCTTTCCAGTGTACGATCCAGGCTTTTATCCCAAGCCAGAGGCCAAAATCGCTGAAGTAGGCTCGTATACGCCCGAAGATTTTGACAATGCTGTAGAAGCTGCCAATGACGCTTTCAAGCTGTTCAAGAAAACCACGGGCCGGCAAAGAGCGGAATTGCTTATGAAAATGTACACCTTGATGAAAGAGAACCAAGATGACTTGGCCAAGATGATTGTGTTTGAGAATGGAAAACCATACAATGATGCTTTTGGTGAAATCAACTACGCGGCGTCATTCTTCCAGTGGTTTAGTGAGGAGGCTGCGCATGTCACTGGAGATATCATTTCTTCTGCCAACTCTCAGAATCGGATCTTATCGATTCGTCAACCTATTGGAGTATGTGGAATTTTGACACCATGGAACTTCCCTGCTGCAATGATCACGAGAAAATTGGCTGCAGCCACCTCCGTGGGATGTACCACCGTTATTAAGCCAGCGTCCGAGACTCCATTGACTGCGCTTGCATTGGCGCAATTGGCCGAGGAGGCTGGCTTCCCTAAAGGTGTGGTCAATGTAATACCCTCTGAAAACAGCTCCGAGGTGGGTAAGGCCTTGTGTGAGCATCCAATAGTCAAGAAGGTGTCGTTTACTGGATCTACGAATGTGGGTAAGATTTTGATGAAGCAATCGGCATCCACATTGAAGAAGTTATCGTTTGAGCTTGGTGGAAATGCCCCCTTTATTGTGTTTGAGGATGTCGACGTGGATAACGCCGTTGATGGTATTATCGCTTCCAAATTCCGTAGTAGTGGTCAGACATGTATCTGCGCCAACCGAATCTTTGTTCATGAGAGCATTTACGACGAAGTTGCCAGCAAGTTGGTTGCCAAAGTCAAGGAAACCACCGTGTTGGGCCATGGTCTCGATAAGGCTACCACACATGGTCCGGTGATCCATGAGCGCTCATTGGCTAAAGTTAAAGAGCATGTCAAAGATGCTACTTCTAAAGGTGCAGAATTGCTTCTTGGAGGCCAAGTTAGACCCGAGTTGGGCGACTACTTCCACGACTTGACCATCTTAGGCAATGTAACTCCAGAAATGGATATCTTCCACGAGGAGACATTTGGTCCTGTGTGTCCATTGATCAAGTTCTCTAGTGATGAGGAGGTGTTGAAGTTGGCCAATAATACCGATGTGGGCTTGGCCGGCTACTTCTACACAAAGGACGTTTCACGAGTGTTTTCTGTGGCCGAGCAATTGGAAGTGGGCATGATCGGTGTGAATACTGGAGCCATCTCGGAGGCTGCGCTTCCATTTGGAGGTGTGAAGGAGTCTGGATTTGGAAGGGAGGGCTCTAAATTCGGAGTCGACGACTACACTGTCGTTAAGTCGTTGGTGGTCGGTGGTATTGCTTAGTATACATTCTAAAATACATTACGGGTAGTGCTTGTTAGTAGGGACTCTGAGCTTGCAGATATGGTGAGTCTTGAACTACTGGTGAAAGCTGGTCCATGCTGGGACTTGCCGAGTACGACAGGTAGTCTTCGTCAAGATGCATGCGTGTGTCAGCAGTTTCGGCTACCACAAGGTCAGCAGCAGCTTGGGCAGCTTGGGCAGCTTGAGCAGCTTCGGCTTCCTGGCGTTTTCTCTCTTCTTCCAAAATGCGTAACGCCTCTTCCTCCTGGCGTTTTTTCTCCTCCAACTCTCTACGTTCGGCAGCTCTTTCGTAAATCGACTTGTCAAACCCCTCCACGTCCTCCATTCTGGTGATATCCACGGGACACTTGATCTTGGTGACGCTATGGGTGCTGTTGTTGAAGCTGACAGTCATATCAGGAATCATGTCCAGGTAGTACTTTTTGACTTCACTACTGTACTGTTCGCTGACCAATTTGTTTGTGTCAAGCTCGGTGTCCAACGAGAGGTTGAACTGCAGAATCTTTTCGTCATTTGCGTGGTTTCTAGCTGTTTTGGCGTTCTTAACCTCTTCGATCTCCGAGTGGAGCTGCTGCACCCGTTCCAGCGAGATCACATCAAACTCAGAGATCCTCAAGAGCTCTGGTGTGGGCTGTATAAGCGCATTTCTCATTGTATCCAACTCTTCCACGAGTTTCAGTGCATAGATGGATTTGTATGTTAATGACCGAAGTCCTCCCTCGATGGTGTTTCCGTTGAGGATGGAAGACGCAAACCCGAGACCAGCATTTCTCTCCGCTGGTTCTTTGTACACTGTGGGCTTTACAGGCTGCTTGAGGGCCGTTGAATTCATGGTGTTAAGAGATTAAAGAAATAGTTGAAGGTTGATTAAACAATCGCGCTTGGAGTGCCTGCACCAGATTTTTGGGAAGAGTTATACTTTTGACTACATAATGGTCTACTATTGCAACTAATCTTATTTTTTAATTCTTTTTCTTTGTCCCTTATATTTTGTGCCATCTTACAATACGTTCTTTATGTCTTTGTAATCTCATCCCTATCCTATTGTGATTGTCTATACATACTATCCTGTCACATTGATCCTTCCATTAATGATTCGCCGATTCCGTCAATTAACCCGTCGATGTCCTCAACTCGTAACCCACAACTTAGACTGATCAATTTTCTGTATTTGTTCATTTTATCGTTGATCGCAAAGTTCTTCACGCTCTCTGCTACCTTGTTCACCAATTCGATTCTCTGTACTTGCGCTCGCGACAATTCCACTCCTTTCTTGAATCTCTCTTCCATGTTGTCATCAATTTCCCCTTGCGGCTCCAATTCACTTTCATTTTCTTGCACGAGATTGGCAAGATCAAACGCTTGTCCTTTCTCGATCGAGCAAACTAATTGTGTCTCTTTCTGCTTGAGTTCCTGATCAAAGTTGCGAACTTCTTGCTCAACAATCTCTTTTGCTCCTTCAAACAGTTCCGCAACAGCCAAGTCGTTCTTACCTAAGAGCACGTTGACTCTCTCAATGCATTTCTTGTTTTGGACTGTCTTTTCAACAAGAATGCTCTTGATTCGCTTGAACTCAATATTTAAACCGCTTAACTCTTGCGAGTAAGAATCGGAAAGGAGATTAATCATACCATGCATCATAGACTTCACATCTTTCATGGGTAATTTGACATCAGCAGTTTCAAACTTCTCAAGTCTAGGTGGCTCCAGAATTATGCCTCCCTCACTGTCTAGCTTTGGTGGGTTAGGAAGGTGTGACTTGGGGCCCCCAACCTGTCTTGGAATGGGAGTGCTTTCAGGCACTTTTTCGGGAATCATTCTGAGAATGTTTTGTCTGGTATTGGCCAGTGGACTTGCCATTACATGCTTTGGAGTAGATACGGAATCATACGGAGACTTGAAACTCTCTTCCAAGAATATGTTCTCTTTGTTGTCTTCAACAGTACCAGCCTGTTCCTCCAATAATGTTCGTAAGTGTTCTTTGCTGACACGATCGTTGACTTCTTCGTCATCATCGTCTTGAATAGTTGTCCTTTGTGTGTCGGGTGTCTCAGCGCGTCTGCTGGCAAAGTTCTGAATTGGGGTACCCAACCCTTGGATAGACTCTCTTTTTAACTCAGTATCCGCCCGCTGGAATGGCTGCGATTGGAACAGATGGTTTGACTGGATACTCTGTGCATCAAAATTGTAAACTAAAAGATCGTTTTGCATGATAATGGATTTAGCGGTTTCATTGTTCAGATTCATCAAGTCATCCCTTGCTCCCTGACTTAGAAGGAATTTAACGAACAGAGTGCTTCCAACTCTAGCAGCAATATGGAGACAGGAGTCACCACTGACATCTTGGTGGTCAATGACGATTTTAGACAAGTTGGAAGCATTGCTCTTATTGCTATTGGACATAACCGTCAACTTGTTGACTATGACTTGGAGATAATAGGACAATGCCGGAAGTTTAGACTCCACTTTCAGATACTGGCAAAGATAATGCAAAGGTGTGCGGCCGTTAATGTCAGTGTTGATCAAGCACATTTCAAGCACATCGATCATCATGGGGAAATTTCTGAGGTCATAACAGTTGGTAAATGCAATACATTTGGAAAGTGGATTCAATCCATAGTTGGAGACAGTCAAAGCATTAGCGTTTTTGGAGAGCACTAGCTGGACCAAACTCAAATTGCCAACGGAAGCGGCCCAGTGTAAAGTGGTGTGACCCTCGTCATCGATGGCTTCGTTGATGTCAAACTCAGCTGGAGGATTGTATAAGAAGTAAGGAATGGGTGCACTTTCTTCGTTGAAAAATCTCAATAACTGCGAAGCATATGAGCCATCACCCTCCAAAGGAACTTTTCCACCTTTCCCATCACCAGACGATAATGAAGTGTCCGAATCTCTAGTGTGTTCTTCCTGTGACCAATTCGTGTCATTTGTGGACGACAGATTGCCTTTTTGATGTTGCTGATAGATCAATTGCTGAGAGACTTCGTCCATGTGTCCGTGGAAGTTTCCGAACAGTTTAGCTTGAGGAACCATCCCCAGGTAATTCTGCACTGGAACCGGCATTTGGTTGTATGGTTGGTAGCCGTTGACCGGGAGACGCTGGCCACCATTCATGATGCCGTTGGACATGAATTCCAGCTGCTGGAACGTTGGTGGCATGTGCGGAGCCAGCATCTGTTGTTGTAGTTGCATAGAAGGGTTTACTTGAGATAACTGCGAGCCATTTCTCGACAAGGCCGGAGGGTAATCCAGGCTGAACATGGCACGGGGAGGAAGCCCGGAGTCGAACTTCAACTTCTTTGGGGTGGTTTCCTTCTTCGGTTTCTTGGCGTACTTTCTCTTGATGGGGGTTCCATCCTTATTGGACGACCCGGACGGAGGCTTAGACTTTTTGGGTATAATCAAGGCGGGATCATCAAGGTCGAGGTACAAGACAGGCACCATTTCTGCAGTGATTCCATACTCGTCTGCCAATCGACGGGCATCAGGCAATGGTATCCAAGTACCCTGAAATCTTCCGTAACCTCCTTGCACCTTTTCGTGCTGGCCCTGTTGAACGCCTTTTTCAAGGATCTTTGTTCTTTTCGCCTTGGGAAAATTGCATAGCTTCAATATTTGCGTAGCATTCACCCAGTCATCTTTACACCTTCTCATGATAGGGGAGTCCCCGACCGAGCACTCGTATACATCAACCTTCATTAGTTAGTACAAAGGGTCACTATAAAAATTGGAGAAATTTTGCTTCGGTGCTCAATCGGTCGATGAGGTTCTATTAGATATATTTCTGTTGTGTGCGGGTGGAATCCATCAATAGATGTCGACGATTCCCCCAAACATACCAACGAAATGGCTAAATGGAAAGACAGTCTTCAAACCAGACAATGTCGGGACCAAAAAAAAATCTGGAGACATAGGGACAAGTTGGACATAGGTTACATACGTTGGAATACGTCGCAATGTATACGGAAGGATGTTCGTATGACATTGTAACGGCAGGGATTAACTTGACGGCTAGGAAGAAAAAGGTCTACAGCGGACAATTTAACCATTTAGGTGATAATTCCACGCGTAACAGGAGGCACGGGTGTGGTGCAACCTAACAGCCCTGGTTAAGCAAACTGGAGCTAACGCGTAACTTAGGATGGTAATTTTATGGGTAGTCAAAGGAACGAGCTCCCAACGTAAGTATGGTTCTGTTGATAATTTTACGGTATTGGGAATCTAGCGGAAGTTGTGGGTGTTCTACGTTTGACTAAATGTTTGATGAGCAAAACGCGGAACCTAGAAGGAACAGAGATAGTAAGAACAAAGATAAAAGTGAACTCAAGAGAGAAAGAGGGAAAAGTGAACACGAAAGAGAGAGATGATATAGACGTGGTTCCGAGGAAGTCACCGAATGTTTTGATACGATGAAGAAATCAACGGGGGATTATCGAGGTTTCTCCTCCATTTGCTGGTTCTGCTGGTTCGGCATGTGGCTTCCTTTGGTTGTGCTGGTTGCGGAGATGATGAAATGGGGCAATCCGAGATTTTTGGGTGCAATGTGAAATTTCCTACCGTAAGTTTGTTTGGAGTGCTTGAAAATTCTTGTTTTGCTTTTGTGTTTGTACATTTGGCCTTGGTAGAAATCCATTAAAAGTAACATCAATTTGTTACGAGGTCCGAATCTGGAAATAATATTTCGCAGCCTGTAGCGCTTCTGTACATTCTAAACCCCATGGAACCAGTTTTCCAGGAATACTAGCATTTCATTTCTTTCGATAAACACATTTTTCATTGAACATATTAAACCTCTATAATTAGTAATGACCCTCAGCCGTCAACTTCTTCAAAATAGTATCACAGGCAAGCTTGGCCTTCTCAACAATCTCGTGCACGTCATCCTCATTGATAATAAATGCTGGAGCAAAGAGTACATGGTCGCCAGCGCCCTTGTTAGCTCCCTGAAATGCCATGGTGCTGATACCTGTGACAAGTGCGATGTCTGAGTAGAGGTGAGCAACATCCAACTCCTTTGGGAAACTCTCTTTGGTGTCCTTGTTCTTGACGAACTCAATGGCCCAGAAACCTCCAGTACCACGGACATCTCCAACAATGGGACTGTCTGCCAACTCCTCCTTCAACAACTTTCCCATGAGGTTACCCATCTTGTACATGTTAGCGGACAAGTTCTCTCTCTTGATCTTTTCCTGGATCTTCAAAGCCACGTAGGTGTTGATACCATGCGAAGCATAGGTCTGGCCACCGAAAATCTTGCTTGAGCCAGCGATAAAGGTGTTTCTGATCTTTGGGGAAACTAGAACACCTGCAATGGTCACGTAACCCGAACCAAGCGTCTTACCAATGGACTGAAGGTCTGGACCCTGACCTGGTTCCAAGAATTCCTCCCAGCAGTTTAATTTACCGTTCGAGCATCTACCGGTGCCACACATGACTTCATCCAAGTGGAAGAGTATGTCGTACTTGTCACACAACTTTCTGAGACCTAACAAGTAGCCTGGTGGGGGAGGGATGGTACCCAAAGTGGAGCCAGGCAAAGTCTCAATGGTGATACTGGCCACGGTCTCTGGGTCATTCTTGAGAATGGTCTCCTCGGCCTCGTCAATCAACTTCTGGACGTATTCTTCAGTGGTCAAGTCACCCTGGTCTCTGTATGGGTTGCAAACGGAGATGGCAGGACACTGCTCATCAGACAAGGTGATGTCCTTGAAAGCATCGGATCTGGAGCCGCAACTGATGGACATAGCACCAATGGTGAAGCCATGGTAAGAGTACTCTCTGCCCAAGAACTTGGTCTTCTTTGGCTTACCTTTCTCAACAAAATACTGTCTGATGATCTTCATGGCATTGTCATTGGCCTCAGAGCCTGAGGTGACAAAAAGAGCAGCAGCAAAGGCTCCTGGGGCAGAGTTGTCGATCAAGAACTTGGCAAGAGCCTCGGCGTTCTTGTTGGCAATCAATGGTGTGAAGGAGTAAGTGGAGTTCTTTAATGCGTCAGCGAAGTAGCCTGGCACGTCAGGGTCCTCCCAACCCAAAGCTCCGACAGCCGCACCGGTCATGGCATCGAGACACTCGATGACTTTTCCAGTTTCAGGATCCTCAATCTTAATTCTGGTGCCCTTACCCTCGATAACATTTGGGTTTGGCTTGGAGACATCGGCCTGGAAGATGTAGGTAGATTGTTCTGGCACAGTCATTTGTAGATGATTGCAATGAGGAGTTTAAATGTCAATGGAGTTGAAATCTCAGTACAGTTGAATCTCAAAAGACTTGAAATCTCAATGGATAGTTGAATGATTGAGAGAAACTTGAGAAGACATAATGTCCTGACTTTATAGTTTTCTAGTATGTCTGGAGATAGATCTTGGTGACCTAGAGTCGGAAGTCCCAAACGGATCAGTGGTGTCAGTCATCTGTAAATGGCTGCGAAATGGCTCATTGACAGGTGGGCTAATGTCTAGAATAGGCAGGTGAGTGCGTCGGGGCCTGCGCACTGGGTAGCTTCGGAACAATTAGGTGATCGCAAACACTAGACTGTAGGCGAAAACTAGTTCGAAGTGCGCCTGTCCGTTTTGGGCCATGCGCCACTATGCCAGTTTCCGGGACCCTGGTGGGACCACCAGATTTGGCTAACCAGATAACTGATCGATAAGATTGAACTTGGAGAGTCAACATTCTAACGGAATTACGCCGGTAGGTTATTCCCTTATCTTCCGTTTGAAATTCCGTCGTAACTCCAATTGTTACTCCTTTCAACACTATTTTCTTTTTGTCCTCCACCATTTTCATTTTTGTTGTTGTTGACCTTCTTGGCTTTTCTCTCACAGGCCTCTCTCATAGTCGTGGAGCCAAGTCCTGGACTTGATCTGTGTACAATGTGCCCCACCTGCGAGGAACGAGGCTTCTAGACGAGGCTTCTAGACCGACCTTCACTTTGACCCACCAATATCTGGAATTTCCGAATCGTAATTCACAGATAAAGCTCAAGCCTCTCCAAGCTCCATCTTCGACTCGCCAAATTCCCCTTTCTCACATTTCTTCCCGTTCGTTCCTCTACCCCTCGCATCAGAATGACCAGTGTTTGGATTTCGCACCGATGACGTACACGCTGGTAATTTGAGCCATCACATTCCAAGTCTTTTCTTGACTTTCTCCCAAAACACAGCCTTTTTTTTTTTCGAACTCCCAGACTTTCTTCATTTCATGACTCGTCTCGGAATCGTGCTGCCGTCGGTGCGCAACGTCACTGGCACCATCGTCATGATGGACGACGAGATCCGATCCGATGCCACCACTACTGATTCTCTCAAGAAAACAGATACAGGGATCATTCTACATCCTCAGCCCCATGACGACCCTAATGATCCGCTCAACTGGCCCGTTATTCGGAAGGACTTGTGCTTCTTGATCATCGGTTGCCAGACATTCGTTGGAGGTGGCCAGACTGCCATCTTGGCTGCGGGCTTTTCGGGTTTGAAGGAAGAGTTCCACAAGACGCTCTCTACCATCTCGTACCTTGTGGGTGCATTTATGTTATCGCTTGGTGTGGGTTCGGTACTTGCCAGTCCTACGGCCGTGTTGTATGGCAAAAGATTGGTGTATATTTGTGGCATCTCGTTGTTTTTGGTGGGTGCCATAGTTGCTGGTGCCTCAAAGACTTACGGCGCCCTCATGGCTGGAAGACTCTTAACGGGTATCGGTGCATCACCCACGGAAAGCTTGGCGTCGGCCAGTTTGAGTGAGCTCTATTTCCAGCACGAAAGAGCTTATCGTACTGGTCTTTATACATTATTACTTCTTGGAGGAAAGAATTTGGTGCCTCTCCTTTCGTCCCTCGTGTTTCAGCACTTGGACAGACATTGGCTCTACTGGATCATTGCCATTCTTTTGGGCACGAACTTGGTGCTCACCTTCTTGTTTGTTCCTGAAACCTTCTGGGATAGATCTCCAACTCCGAGTAAGCGTTCCATCGCGGAAACCGAAGCAGCCCGCCACGTCCAGGGTTACATACCTCCAGAAAAAAGACCTCATGCATATGCTCTTCCGTCTACCAACAATGTGTTGGATGTTCAGAGTTTGAACTCGTCCATGTTGGGCACTACGCAATCACGCACTCATCCAGTTGCACTTACTGGAGACGACCCAGCAACAGATAACGATCATGCGTCAGTGGCTTCGGAACCTAAGTCCTTTAAGAACAGACTAGCCTTGTACTCCGGTCGTCACACATTGGACAAGTGGTGGATGGTGGCCCTTAGACCTTTCTATTTGTACTTGTATCCCTCTGTCTTATACGGCTCGTTCGTTTACTCGTTTGGAGTGGTTTGGTTAATTGTGATTTCCGAGACTATCTCCGAAATTTTTAAGGGCCATGGCTATGGCTACTCGCAGCAGGCTGTTGGTTTGTTCTACTTGGGCCCTTTTATTGGTGGAGTATTAGGCTCCTTATCAACCGGATTATTGGGCGACAACCTCGTTAGATTTATGGTCAAGAAGAACCATGGAGTGTACGAGCCTGAATTCAGGTTACTTATGTTAATTCCCTCCTCGTTCTTCATCTGTTTTGGATTATTTGGCTACGGATGGTCTACACAAGAACTCAGCCCATGGATTGCACCAGTCGTCTTCTTTGGTTGTTTGAGTTATGGCTCTTCCATGGCATGCACTTCTGCCATTACTTATGTGGTTGACTCATATAAAATGTTTGCCTCGGAGTCGTTGGTGTCCTTTAACTTCATGAAGAATTTCTTGGGTTTCATCATCTCGCTCTTCAACACTGATGTTTTAGAGTCCATTGGCAGCAAGAAACTTTTCATCATTTACGGTTGCATTCAGATTGCTCTTAGTATTGGTGGTGTCGTTACTTATAGATATGGAAAGCTTGCAAGAGCATGGACAGATGAAAAGGAGATTTTGAGATCTCTTTACGTTCCTAATTCGCCGCTGCATCCAAGTAAGGCAAAAGAGGCCAGAGAAGCCAAGGAGGCCAAAGACAATGAAGAAGCGCGGGCTAGGGAAGGCGATCAAACTCGTCGTCAGGAAGGCGAAAGCTCCGAGTTCGTGTCTGCTGACACAACTACTTCAGATGATTCAACTTCAAAAGGTAAAACTGAAGAGCACAAGGGCGAATCTCAATCTACACCAGAAACGAAATAATCGAATGAATTATGACTTTCAGAATGAGAGTTATGACACTATGATAGTAGGTTTTCCCATTTTGTTAAATCCAGGTCTTGAAACAATTGCCCGTTTTCTTCCACATAATGATTGAACCGTTCCTTCACTGTCAGCCCGTTCCACTTCTCATTCTCCAACTTTGGTACTCCTAAGTGCTCTATTGCGCATCCACTAGCCAATGTAGCCAAAATTCCAGCATAAATATCATCATCAGAAAGTCGTAAGGCTGTAATGTAAGCTCCACAGAACGTATTGCCTGCTCCAGTCACATCCACTACCTTCGACTGATCTTGGTGGAACGCTGGAAGAAAAATTTCAACACTATCATTCAAAATCAAGCTTCCAAGCTCTCCACACCTAAGAACTACACTACCTCCTTGCATATGAGGGAGGAAAACAAGGGCCAATTGGCGGATTTCGTCGATTGTCTGTGGCAACTTTTGAAGTCCAGCAAAGCCAGCAGCTTCGTTCAAATTAGGCGTGAAAACAGTAACTTTGTGAAGCATTCCAGTCAAGCTTCCAAAGTTTTGTGCAACACATACTTCTGGAAACGGTTCGAAAACGTACATTGGCTTGACCCCAGAGTCCACATTCAACTTGTTGAAGATGTCGATTGACTCCTCACATCTTTCAACAGAACAGCAAAAATGAAAGCAGCTCAGGTGAACTAGCCCTGTATCGATCACATCCACGGCTTCGATTCTTTTCTTAGTAGATCTGTATACGAACTCACGGACTCCATCTTCATGATATACATTTGCACCCCGTGTGGTCAATCTGGACTTGTCTTCTCTAAAAAGCGTTCCAGTACCCCATGAGCGAATCTCTTCTTCTACTTCATTCGGAAAATCGGAACCCTTATCTATAATACCATAGATATCTTTGGAGTACTTCGGTCCAGTGACAAATCTGGACCCGACAATAGCATAGGATGCACCACCGCCAATTATATTATATTCTGACTCACGACCCCATGACTTTGGGTAAATATTCTCGTCAATAATGAAGAGCCCAAGAGTGGTGAAGAGTGGGCCGGTACCCTGTTGAAAACCCATATGCTACTAGGGTAGAATCAACTAAAGTCGCACATAATGTGCACAACAAAGACTAGAGATATTCTCTGATTCGTCTATTGTAGGTACTACCTGGAAGTTTTGACTATATATCACGCATTACAAAATCAAAGATGTATTAGTTTTCCAAAACATTTCGCCAACGAATCTGTTCTATTTGAAAATTTTATCAAATTACATTATTAATCACGTGATATGCGTTCATCCTGTCTAATATTTGTTTTCGTGGCTAGCTACCAATACGGGCCCGCTTGGCCAAGTGGTAAGGCGCCTCACTCGTAATGAGGCGATCGTCGGTTCGATTCCGACAGTGGGCACGTGTTCATTCTTTTTTTTGATTTCGGTCCTTGAGCAACGACGATCTTTATTTTTTTTTTTGAATTCTACGTTCTATCTTGTAATTTTTTATTTTTTTATTTTATGCATACTTATCTTGCTGATTTTGGTGGAGGTGGTGGTGGAGGTACATTTGCAGTATCAGAGTTAGGGTATTTGACATCACTATTCTTCGACTTAGTCAATTCTTCATTCATGAAATCAGTCAAGTTACCTAGGCCACTTGCTGCGAAATGCTTCTTCTTTCTGTGAATTTTAGGTGGCGCAATGGATGGAGGTACTCCCACCCTTGGGGCGGCCGAATGAGGAGGTGTGGAGGCGCTAGTAAATGTAGCATTCTGAATAGGGGCCTGGGGAGTCTGGTGAAGTGGTACATTAGATGCACCGATTGGAGAAGCTGCAACTGGAGGAGTCGAAACTGGAGGTGTCGAAACTGGAGGTGTCGAAACTGGAGGTGTTGCCAGGAAATCGGCAATCAGTGGGGTTCGGACTTCAGCATTCCTAGATGGTGGAAAATGTGCCTGGGAAGCAGAAAGTTTCGTATTGTCAAGATCAGGCTCGAAGGCTACCATTCCCATCAGATTTGCCAGAGAAGGAGGCACAGAGACGTGGTTAGATACTGGAACATGAGGTAATGAACCAGACGTAGAAGCCGGTTTCGATGCTGTGGTAGAGACGAGGGCTGAAGCAGGATTAGACAATGGGACGGATGGTGTGAAGGATTTGTTAGTTGTTCCAGGGGCCCTCTCATCGAATTTGTAGGAGTAGTCAGACTTACTCTCAAACAAAACATCATCAATCGTCTCTTTGGCGTCAAACTTACCAACTACCTCTGGAATCCGATGTAGAAGACCATAGCCCACATCGCAGCCCAAGATTCCACGATTGCTGCCCACGGCCCATGATTTGGACAAATGCACAGTCACTGGTCTTAAGATATCGTAATCATGATTATACACATACAAGGTAATAGGAACGTTATCCTCACCAAGTATAGCAAAATGTTGGTTGTAGTGATCCATAATAGTCCTGGAGAGTAGTTTTTCTCCGCCTTGCAATAACAAACCCTTCCCATTGTGGTCTGTTGGAAATGCAGAATCACATCCAATCACATAGTCCAGATACGGGATGAGTTGAGCCTGGAAAGCTGGCGAGTTGGGATGAGTGTTTAAAACACGCCAAACGTACGTAGCCGTGTTGATATGTTGTGATTGCACAGTTATGCCAAGTTGTTTGAACTTATCGTGAAATATCTCTTGTACTTGATCATGTTGCTTGTTGGCAACATAAGTATACAGATCAATTGGCAAATTCACTTGGCGTAAAATGCCACCCTTGGCACTCCAAACGTCCAATGTTACGGTTTTGTTTGCACTGGTTGCTATAGCAGCCAATTCCTGAGCCAAGTTATCGTAGTCAATTTCACCAGCACGAGCATCCACAGTCCGACCTCCGTAGGAGATAGAACCGTCGTCATTGATTCCATAGGTTGGTGTTGAAGCCATTGAATATTTCATTGGTAAATCGTGGTTATTAATCCGGACAATATAGTCAAACCACGCTTCAAGGCCAGCCAGACGGCCGATCGAATGTGACTGGACGTGCAATACTCGAAGAGCATAACCATTGTTGTTTGCGTGGAGAAGACCTTTGAAGTATGTTTCGTCTGCCAGGCTGGGGATGTTTCCTTCGAGCCTGTCGACTAGTTTCTTTGCAAAAGAGAACATGGTGGTTGAAGAACTTGGATGGGTATGCAGGTGTGACTGGAGTAGTTCTACTAGCTAGTGACTGCTAGGAAGCAAATCTGTTATGTGTCTGCTTTCAGAGAAGTATTTTGGACAGTGACCAAGGATTAATGGTTTGATGAATTTCTGATTATCTTGATTTCCTTTTCTTTTGGCTGCTTTGAATATGATTGTTGCATTGGTGAGTGTCTCCTCACTATCTACAATCCACCACAATGGACTTGAAGCTCATGTTATCCAGTTATTACATCCTACAATTTTTCAATTGATCAACGGGTTAAACTCGACATCTTATACCCGATGTCTTCTCATCAAAATCTAATGATATACTTCTCGGTGATGAAGCCTGGCCCTCCTATCTGGTGGTGAGTCTACCTGTGCGGGTTTCAATACTAGTTGTTATTCCGCACTAGCTAATCGATCCACAATTAATTCCACCTTCACTCCCCATTTTCAATATTACGTTGTTTTTTTTTGTCTCAATGCTGACTCCTGTGGTTGTAGTAGGTGCTGGTGTGGTGGGTCTCACCACTGCCCTTCAATTGAAACGTTCAATTCCATCCCTCGATGTGACTGTGGTGGCTAACTACTTGCCTGGAGACGATCATATCTCTTACACTTCACCTTATGCTGGCGCCAACTGGCACTCCTTTGCTGATACAAACAATAAACGGTTGCAAGATTTGGACGTCGTGGGCTATCATGAGTTTATGAGGTTGGCTGACGACCCAGCTTCAGGAGTTTGGAGAAAGCCAAATGTCTCCTTCAAGACACCCAACGCTTTGGCTCGCGTCAATGGTGATCCTTCGCAATTTAGAGAGTGGTTCCATGAATTGGCCAATACTAGAGTTTTGCAGAAGCATGAATTGCGTCCTGGAACCGTGTATGGTGAATCTTTTGACGGGGTAGTGATATCTGTCCCCATCTACTTGAGTTATTTGGTGCAGAAATGTCTTGCGCTCAACATTCTGATACGAAGAGTTCCTGCCATCAAAGACATCTCAGAGGCCAGGAGCTTGCACTCTTCGGGAAAATCAGCCAAGTTCGTGGTCAATTGCACAGGTTTGTTGGCAACAAAAATCGGAGGATTCACCGATCCCAAGAGAAACTTCCCTGTGCGGGGTCAGGTGGTGGTTTTGCGTAACACAGTGGATACTGTGATCAGTGTAGACGGCCACGAAGAGCCAAACGAGGCTTTGTACATCTTCCCCAGAAAGGAAGGTGGTTGTATTGTCGGAGGCAGTTTCTTTGCAGACAATTGGGACTCGAGTGAGGACCGAGGCTTGACACAGCGGATCCTTCAAAGAGCGTTGAAGTACGTCCCCGAATTGGTGGATCCCAACTTCAAGAATAATCCTGCCTTCCTTGACATAGTGAAGGTCAATGTCGGACTTCGGCCATTCCGCGATGGAGATGTTCGGATTGAGATCGATGACTTGAAGCCATGGCTCATTCACAATTATGGAGCAGGTGGTGGAGGCTACCAGGGAAGCTACGGGTTTGCCAGTGAGGTAGTGAAGCTTGTGGAGGTAGCGTTAACGAAGGCGAAACTTTGATACATTGATAAAAATTAGGTAATATACAGAAGTACATGAGTCTATACCACCTAGTGGCAACAAATGCTGTTGTTACCAACAGGATTGCCATAATTATGGTTGCAAGTTCCATAATGGCAAGGCGAAGCACTAGAATGTGAAATTGATCTATAGACCTATTGCAACAGGTCAATCGCTTGAAAGTTGAGTTCTCACTACAGTTGTGAGAATGAAGTGGCAGATGTTAATAAAATTTGAAAATTTATCTCAATTGGTACTCATCGACACGCAGCATTGATGAGAAAGTTGAATAGCTTCTTTCCGTATTTTTTCTGGTGCTCCCGGTCTGTCTTGGAATTGATGAACTCTTGAGCTTTACCTTCCTTACGAGCAAGTGGAGTTGGCTTGTCCAGATATTTCTGGGTCTTGATCTGGATATCATTGTAGCCGTGCTGGGCACTGAATGGGCCAGGGTCAGCCGGGTGTTCTGGAATGGACATTCTATGGAGAAAGAAAGGTATACAATAGGGAAGCAGCCATGGCAACCATTAGGTTATATTGGTGCAGGACGGTCGTTATCATTGCTGATACCTGAATGTGAGAAGGGTAAATTAGAAGAGGCTTGGAAAACGGCTGGAGATGAGAACTTATTGCCAGTATGCATATATTGTTGGGAGAAGTTTGATATTCTAAAACATGTTACAAAAGAGTGTAAGTATGATTCAAGAATGAAATATTCTAGAATGTTAATTTTGATTTTCTGGAGTTTTGCCAGGATCTCGAATAAATTTCTCGAAAACCTGTGTGATCCTTGGATAAATATGAAGCTGAAGGTTCTATACTACGAACGAAAAAAAATTAAGAGCCGAACAAAAGCAAAAAAAAAGAGCATATTAAATTTCATGATCTAAAAAAACCCCAAGATTATTCTTGTTTTTATTTAAACTCTCCATCTTCATCTCAGTTATCTACCTCTATGTTCTATTCAAATAGTACTAATTACACTCCTGCACACCCTCCTACCACTCACAAAAATTTTCCTCACTGAGAACACTACCTCACCTTACTGGAATCTTAGTCGCTCACACGCTCGTGTTTCAAACGTATTCCGCTTCGCCTTTCGGCTCATAATCAAACAAATAACAACACCAAATAATCTCAACGGCCCACCATGAGATCATCTGCGGTTCTCCACTTCCAACAGTCTGCGACCGCCAACTTGAGAAGACCTTGGCAGACATTCAAGGATGGCCAGATATGGTACGGTCTTACCACCAGAGGATCTAAAAGACACCCACTCACATCCAAACAGGGTAACAAGCACTATTACAAGGGTACCGGCTCGTCAGGATACGGTAAGTTAAACAAGGCTGGCCAGTACATTGTCAACTGGGAAAAAGTGAGAACTTACGTCGTTCCTGCTGACTTGCACAACACAGACTTGAGAGCATTGGTTTCTGGCAATGTTCCACAAATATACCAGCGTTATGAGGGCTACAGCGATGAACTGAAGAGTCCTGAGTTACTCTGGAACAATGTCAAGGACTTCATCGAATACGGTGAGAACTACAACGACCAGGACTTGGAGAAGAGCAACTACTTGGAGGAATTCGTGCATCCTGATATTATCAAAGCCGAGCAAGAGGAGAACACTGTCATTACCAAGGAGTAGGGTCACGCATACCATTGTACATAGCGAATTCACGAATAGAAGAGACGAGAAGGACACGATGTAAGTAGAAAGCGGCATATGCAATAAGGAATTCTGAACGGAATTAAAATAATTGTATTTAGACATCAAAGTTTCATTCACCAGATCCAATTCAAAAATACCTGCAGACCTTTAGTAACTATATCGCGCGTCTCAACTCTCAGATCTAGCTCAATACAAACCATGTCTTCTCTTCCCAGTTCGCAAGTTGGTCCCTCAGAAACACCTGAAACTACACCTGGGCCAGAAGAGACCTCTCCTGTTGTCACAACTAATGCAGAAACCACCACACAACCTTCCAATGGAACTGCAGAGGCAGAGGATGAAATTATGGACGAAGTGGACGAAACTATGATGAGTCTCCCACTTTCAAAGATCAAACGTATTTTCAAGATGGATCCTGACTACTTTGGATCCTCTGCGAGTGCAGTATACGCTACCGGTGTTGCCACCGAGTTGTTCGTCCAATACTTGACTGAACATGCCTCGATGCTTGCGAAGATGGACAAGCGTAAGAAAATACAATATAAGGACTTCAGCAACGCCGTGTCCTCTCAAGAAGCACTCTACTTCCTCAGCGACACGATACCCAAGACGCAGACAGTGGAACTGGCCATCAAGGAAAGAAAAATTAACTTGACTGAAGAAGACAAGAAGAAGTATGGTGAAGATGAAGCTGGCGATGCTGAAGAGGTGCAGGCTGCTCCTGGCTCGAGACCTGCGCCCGTTCTCCCCAAGGGCCAGTCAAGTCTACCTTTTGAGCCTGTAGCCAAACCAACCATAAAAAAGGCAGTTATCCATGACCTAATGTCCAATGATGATGACGTTCGCGAAAACGATGCCATGATTGTTGATTAATTGGCTCTTCAAAGCATCTATTAATTCTATTAAACTAGTTTCTGTGGTTCTTGATCACCCAAAGAAGTGCCCTAGTATTTCTACTGATACTGGCTCCCTTGGGAATTCCCAATGCTATGCAAGCCTCACCCATCTCGAGTGCGGTCAAGGCAGGAATCATCTTTTCGTATGTGTTCATACCTGTGAGAAGGACTTGTGTATAGAGCTGACAGGTGGTGTGTGGCACGGTATTGGTTGATACTGTGAGGCCCTTCTCTATACCCTTCTTTGAAAGATTAAACATCGCCGACTTCTTTTTCCAGAAGTCCCACATATCCATGAATCGTTTGCTCATGAAAGCTTCGTGCTTTGAATCCTCGTGTAAAATTTCCATAGTCAACCTCAATGACGGTTCAATCGTGTGTTGCAGAGCCACGCTGACTTCATACTCTGAGGTTGTTGAAACTCCAGAAGTCAATACAAGAATCATTGGCCAGTATTGGGCAAGAAGTGGCATAAGCACGCTGTAGTTTGTGCTCATGAGAGGGTAAGCTTTATGTAGTGTTTTTAAAACTTGAACCTTCAACTTCTCCGACGAGTGGGAGAGGAATTGCAAACCATAAGTGAAAATTTGTTGAATTAAAACGTACACTCCCTTTGGAATTGGACAGTCCCAAGAATTCTCGTCAGGTCTTTCAACAGGTACATCGTCATCATCCTCGTCATCAGAATCCCCATCCTGATCCCCAAATGGAACACCCGGCTTTCGGTTAAAATATTCCTTTGACGGATCAAAATCTTCTGCTTCCCCAATAATTCGCTCATTGTCACTAATTAAACTGAGTAATTGATGTCTTGTTGTCATTCCCCAAGGCTTATATCTCGAGGCGTTCTGTTCCTTCTCAATCTTGGATTCATCTGACAATACCGAGCCATAAATCTCTCTAGTTATTTCCACAATGATTTCGAACACAAGGAAAAAATTCTCCACGAGAACGGAGTATCCATGATAAGAATCAATTACAAGGAAAATCTCGCTCAAAATATCATTGAGCTGATTCGTTTGCAAAAGTTGCCTGCCGGCGATTTTCAAAATCACCAATAGAATACCAGGAAGTGAAGGAGTAAGTCCGCTAGCAGTGGAGAGACTCATACTAAGTGAGTCTACTAAATAATCTGCGTTGTCCATGATGAGGTTTCCAAGAGAGCCATCGTAGTAATTTTGAACAACGGAATTCAAGGATTTTCTTGCCTGTAAATAAACCTCTGACTGTGAAGGGTATGTCAATGCTTCAAGCAACAGGAATAAATGGTTCATCAAGATATCTGTCTGGAAATCCTCTTTTGCCAACTCGAATGAGAGAACCTCGATGGATTCTAATGCAGTAACATAAGCCATTTGACAAATTGTTGCTTGTTTGGTTGTAAGGCCGCCTTTAATGAATTTATCCTTCGCTTCGCCTATGAGGTCAAGTGCATGTTCCAAGATAATGTAGCCAGTTTCATCATCTGTTTGTTCTTCGACATCAATGTCTAAGAAATCGTTTATATCGAATACTTTGGCTGATCCAGAGGTTATTGCAGACGTCCTTAACAACTGATTGGAAGTCCAGAGTGACACCGACTTGATTAATAAATCATCATCAACAAAATTTGAAACTGGTTCTATTTCGTTGATCGAATTGATCAAAATTTCCATGTCTGCCTGGCTCTGAAGTCCGACAAAGGTCAAGAGGCCCTTAAGACATTCCTCTGCACTATCAGATAATACGGATTTGAAAACAATTACATTCTTATCCTGATAATCATCCGTCCAATCTGTTGCGAGCCTTCTCAAATCAGAAGATCCTTGCGCAGAGCTCATGCTCTTGCCTTCTTTCTTCATCTTAGTGAGTGCGTTTGCATTGATATGCAGAGGAAGCTCAACGTCATCCAAAGTGTTACTTTTGGAAGAGCCACCGTTGAGTAGTCTTAGCAACTCATCATTGCTAGCATTGCTCTTACTCTTTCCAGAGTAGTCTTTACTCGACATCTGGGAAACTAGAGTTTGCAATATGCTCTTCTTCATTAAAAGTATTGACTCTTTGTCTGATTTGGTATAATCCAGGAGGGCCTGCAAGATGAACAAATGAACTTTGATGGCTGCCACACAGACACCGATCTTCTCTTCATTCAATAGTGCCAAAACTGAAGGAAATTGAATGAAAACAAGATAATTAGTCTTGATAAGAAGCTGCTTAGACAAGAGCTCTAATTTTCCGTATTCAAATTGGAGATACACGTCAGTAGCTTTCCTCAAAAAGTCCTGTTCCAGAAAATGAGAGGAATGGGACGTTATCACGAATATTAAGGCGGAAAAGATATCCAAACCTGATTGTACGACCTCCGTAAATAACGATTGTAAACATTTGCTTGTGATAATAGCAACAAATTCAAAAATAGCTTCGGACACCTTAAAGTTAACTGCCACCTTTGTCCTCATTGTGGAATTGAAAAACAAATACTTGAACAAGGTGAGGATTGAAAGCTTTAGCTGTTTGGAAGTGGCTCGAACCCACAGTTCTGTTCTATGTTCGTGTTTTGTCTCTTTCATCTCAATCTTTATTGGTATTGATCTTTGATCAATAGTTTTGTCTTCGTCCATGAGGTCTTGGAATGACTGAAGATTCTCTGAAGTGACTGAGGCGTCGGAAATGGATATGCTCAAACCCTCATCCTCAAAAACCTTCACAATGAGCTCTTGAAGAGTCTTAATAACTTTTGTGATCGTTGCAGCATGGAGGTTTCTTGTCGAAATTGAGAAATTGACAATCTTCGACACCATACCAGGAAAAACGTATGAAGTTTGCTCTGCAGTGACCCGCGTGGAATATAGCCATGTTAATATGTCTAATGTGTCGATAACCATTTCATTTTCCTCTTGATTTAGTGGAGAGTTGAGGCTGCCCATTACGTCCAAGAGCAAAGTTGTGATGTCACCTAACATCGACAATCTTTTAGGGCCGCTTTTTTCATCTGTTAAGTACAGACGAGGGAAGCATTTAATTAACTGGATTAGGCAAGTCACTGAAGACAACTTGAAGGAAAAGTCCTTGTCTCCAATTTGCGATGTTCTGGCCACCAGGATTGACGGACCGCCACAGAGAAATATCACCAATGGACACAATTGGTCAAGAAGTTTCTCGTCTAAATTGTTACTCCAAGACCACTGGAGAAGAAACGACATAACATCAAGCACGTATCGAACCACTTGCTGATGTAGATTGGAGTGCTTCAAAAGATTCGACAAAGGGAAGAACACATAGTCCGCCAACTTGGTTGATAGCAAATAATGTTCTGTATTGTGTTCTTGTTGGTGTTTTTTCGTTAGCTGAGTGAGCTCTCGTAGATTGTAGATCAAGGCAGTGGTATCTGACTGGGATAGTTCCCCTCCTTGTAGAGCAAGCTCTGAAATTCGAACGCAAGTAGGTTTGATTTGCGCAAACAACGTCAGCGATAACTGACGAACCTCTGGAGAGTCCATTTTCGGTAGATAACCGTGTACCTCTTTGGGATTGATAAAAATGGATGCTCTTGAAAGTTGGAAAGTGCCTGCACACGTTACTACTTGATCAAGTTATGCTATCAGATGTATATTTACAAGGATGCCTACAATTTATATACATTGGTGTTGTCCCATGACTTACTTCCAAGAAGCCCCAGAACATTTCCCTGTTCGTTAGTGTTCAAAAGTTTGCCTCCAGCGACATAGTCGATGTAGCCATCGGGACCGCACACTATGGCCATAGCTGACGGTGCTTTCGGCTGTTTGGAGGTGACCAATGCTTGCTGAAGAGCATTTTCAAAACGTGGAGCTCTCTCTCTTGCCATGTCCTCGGCTTTTTGCTTTGCAGATTCTTGCTCGTCCATAATGGCCATACGAAGCTTAAGTGCCTCTTCTGGAGACAAACCAGTGGTGGCTTCGTTCTTCCCCTCTAACTCTTGACGCATCGGACTAACATAGTTTCTTGCGTGCGGCTTCACCACATCCTTAGCGTTCAACATAGTCTTGGGCTGTTCGTCAATGTGTCTGATGACCTCGATCCTATCTAACTTCTCCAAGAAGAAAAGGAAACGTTCGAGTGGCCCTAATTCCTCCCCTGTACGTGAGGAGTAGTGGAGACGGACAAATCCTCTGAATGGATTTCTTGAAAACAAAAGTTGCAAGGCGGGAGCAATGCCAGTACCAGCTGCGTAGAAGGTCAAGTTGTCAAAATCAGGAATCTTGTTGTCCTTCTTGATAGTCTCAACAAGTGACTCAGCCTCAACTTTAGAAGGTAGGTCTCTGAACATTGGTCGTTCGTGTAGCTGTTTCAATGGATGATGGGGAAGAGTATACTCAATATGTGGACCTCTAATGTCGATCTCATCGCCAACATCTTTGTCCACAATGTATCTGGAAACTTCACCCTCGCCATATCTCTTCAAATAGAACGTCATAACACCGCCTTTATCGTAGTCTCCAGCGTCGTTGTCGATGACTCTCAAAAGTGGGTCTTTTTCTCCAGATCTAGTTCTCTCCGATTTCATGAAGTAAAGAGGCAAGGGAGTATACGATCTGACGACCATAATCTGTGGCTGCTTAACTTCAACAGACCAAATCTTGTCTCCATTCCAAATGGACTTGTTATCATAATGAGCATAGTAACTGTACTGCCAATTTTTGAACTTGGGCTTGACTTCGATAAGATAGTGTTCGTCATCAATTCTGTGCTTGTGAGTGATGATAAACTTGTGAAAAGTGTCTGGATCCAAAAGCTCCTTGCTGTCGGCGCCTTTCTCCAGTGGAAAGTACCACACCTTCACGGTGTATGCTCCCCAAAGAACAGCCAATGCGGTGAGCAATTTCGGAACATGGCGACTCCATCGGTTGACAGTCTTCGGTTTCTTAACCTTGCTGCTATGCTTCGTGAAATCATCTTCGTTCGGTAGCCCTGGATACTCGTACGATAAACGCTCATGCTTGAGCTTTGGAATGTATGGCTTGTTGTCTTTCTTCATGAGAGCTTCGAGACCTAAATCGGGGCTCATTGGGGCTGGAGCAGACAGCGAAGTTTTCGACTTCACCTTGAACAAAGCATCTCTATTTTCTTTTTTGGAGACACCTTCATTCTTGTCGCTTCGCTTCTCTTCTTTGTCCGATTTCTTGGACTTTGTCACGATACTGGTGGAAAAATGAAGGAGAGGGACTTTCTGAATAGACGCTGTAATGAAATTTTGCCGCTTTATTCCCCGAAAGGGCCGCAAGGTCCCATACCTTGCACAGTGAAGCATTGTGGATAATAAGTCAAGTTAGCGTTGAAATGATATTAAGTGGGTGTACGGGTGTAGGGTATAAGTTTAGATTGACGTCGATATGGAATGGGAATGGAAGTAAAAAATCCATAATAATGACGAAATATGATAAGCAGATGGTGAGTTGATTTTCAAATTTATCACTTGGCAATTCTCTTTTTATAATTCTTACTCCGATGCTTAATGAAAGTAGCTTTGGCTGGAACCAATTGAGCTTGATCGCATTACCTACACCCTGTTTCTTTTTGTTCCACCACCAGAAGGTGCTCCCCTACAAACAGAAATCAAAAGTACGCATATTAACAAGAAATGAATTCACTGAACATATAATTCAATTCGCTATGGTATCGTTTCGATATTTCTACCCTAAGTCGTGAAACCTGCACATGTTATCCTGCACGCACCCAAGTATGAAGCCGAAAAATTTTCGCTTTTTCCTCTCTTCAACTACTTACTCTTTACCTTAACCAGTATGTACGATTTTCGTCAGACAGCTGGGTGATTGCTCTACTACAATCAGCAAAACATTGGTACTAGAATTTGGTATCTTGGGTGGATTTTCACAGATGTGGTGGCGTTTTCATTTTTTCCCACGAAACCTACCCACTTATGAAGACTCACTCTATGGATTCTATTATTTCTATAGGATTCGAGATAACAAATACCTCGTACCATTGGGATCGCTCTGCGATTCTTTGCTCATGACTCCCTCAAGGGATACTCATGCTGCTTTTGTTTTGTGTGATTTCTACTAACATTCCAGACATGACTAGAACCTCTGTTTTGGCTGACGCCTTGAACGCTATCAACAACGCCGAGAAGACCGGAAAGAGACAGGTTTTAATCAGACCTTCTTCTAAGGTTATTATTAAGTTCTTGCAGGTTATGCAGAAGCACGGTATGTTTTAATATTCTACACATGTCACACCTCCCACTCGTTACCCCGAAATGATAACTGGATGGATTGATCGGTGTTCAGTCCCTTTCTGTCTTTTAAGTTTTCGGAATATCAAAGAGGAAATGCTTCTTACACGGTTCTGAAATACCTAGTTTTCTTAGCCGTTTACTTTTCCTCGACATCCCTTCGAGTGTGGACTTTTGTGTCCATTTTAACATATTACTAACGATTCAGGTTACATCGGCGAGTTTGAGTACATTGATGACCACAGATCTGGTAAGATTGTTGTTCAGTTGAACGGTAGATTGAACAAGTGTGGTGTCATTTCTCCAAGATTCAACGTCAAGATCGGTGACATTGAGAGATGGACTGACAACTTGTTGCCAGCCAGACAGTTCGGTTACGTCATCTTGACCACTTCTGCTGGTATCATGGACCACGAGGAGGCCAGAAGAAAGCACGTTTCTGGTAAGATCTTGGGTTTCGTCTACTAAGCGACATATATACTGGGATAATAAAAGGTGTAATTTGAGTTCGTTTCACTGCAACCGAATTAGTCAAGTGTAAAACTATAGTTTAGAAACCTGAAGGTGAGGTTTTCACGAATAGAATTCTCATTTCAAAAAGTGTGGAGTGCACCTCAGTGGAACTAAATCAATTTCACCATCTCACCTATTACAAGTGCCATATGGTTCCCGAAAGCCTACAATTTATAGGAAGTATCCTCTCTTGGACACTCCGGGCAGGGTGTGCTGCTCACCTATTTAATGAATATGTTTACGAATTCACAGAGACAAAAGGTGAGTCCATGCTCACTACATTGCAGGCCAACCACGACTTTGTTCATGCATTGAAATCCTACCGTCTAGGAAGAAACCTAGACATTGGAGATCTTGTGGTTGCAACCAAGCCTTCAGACCCAGACCACAGAATTTGTAAGCGTATTTCGGGCATGCCTGGAGACGTTATTCTAGTGGATCCATCCAGCTCATCATCCATCACCAACAGTCCCGCAATGTGTATACAGAATGATGGATTTAACAAGTTTGTTCAGGTTCCTGAAGGCCATGTATGGGTTACTGGCGATAATCTCAGTCATTCACTTGATTCACGGTCATATTCGTGGCTTCCAATGGCGTTGATCAAGGGAAAGGTAGTTGCAGTGAATTCGATGGATAAAGGCTTGCGGGACGAGAATGGGAAGTTTTGGTTCTACAACTTCAGATGGATTGAGAATACATTTGTGGATGAACCCTAGAATTTTCTTTTAATACAGATAATGACCGGATCATGCGTGAGCAGCAGTAGTAGAACGAACCTTTGCCAACAGACCCAACGCCTTTGAACCCACAATGAGCGCAGGAACCGTAAGAACAGCAACATGGAAAATAGTGGTGAAGATGGTAGCACCCAAGTAGTACCTGATGAAGGTATACTCGAAACTGGCAAGGATAACCAACAAGGAAGTTTTCATGGTGCTTTCACCTGTAGATCTAAACAACGAGCTACCCAAAGTAGTACCCCAGGCGCCCAACAACACAATCAAAAGACCTGCAGCAACAGCACTGAAAGCCACGGGAATGACGGGGTTGACAGTGGCCTGGTCAGATCTGAAAACATGGTGAATCTCAGGTTTGGCACCCAATCTAGTAGGTGCAGTGTACCCTCTTGTTGCATCTCTAAAAGCGTCAGAAAACTCAATGTCAGCAATAAGTTGCACAAGATTAGGCACTTCATCGTCATCATTAGCAGCAACCACGTACAACTGGACCTTGTCGGCAGCCAACAATGATGGAGGTAACTTGGCAATTGGAGTGACAGTTCTTCCCATTGGCCCAGCCTCGTCGTCAAACCAACCAGGATAGACGGCGTGGTCCAAACCATTACCATTGGTGTATAAAAAGGACAATTGGTGTGGCTGGGTATGACTGTCGAACTTCACACCCAATGTAATATGGGATTTTGGAGAATCCACCGTGAGGTGGTCCACGTTATCAGAAGGACCCTCATACTCCGAGATTGGGGTGTCATCAATATAGAGAGCACGAGCCGTAATGGAGTAGGCCATTGAGCCCGATACCAAGGTTAACACAGGAAACACAAACGATGCAAGAAACCTCATGTTGGTATGTTTAAATGCTTGAAAAGTGAAAATGGAGTTGACGTGGTCGCACCTGTACAATCTGCACACCAAGGTGTGGTATGCTTAGAATTATTAGTTAGTTAGAGATTCTGATAGAATTGGTTAAATTATTTGAAAACGGATATCGGATAACTGTATTGGAAAATTGATTGAAAACTGGAATGGAATATATAACTTTATGAAATTTTGTGAAAGATTTCTTGGTTAGCCTTCTACGGTGACTTTGGGTGTGATGACATTGGAGTTTCCAAGTGCAACTGAAAGATACGCAAACAGCAGGGTATTCATGTCATCTACAACCTGATAGCCAGACGAAGTTTTTAATGTGGGCTCAGCCTTCATTTTTTCACATCGAGAGCAATAGGCTAGTTTTCTTAGCATTCGACGAAGAAGCTTTCTGGAAGTGAGTCTGGGAGTGAATGCTGAAGCTAAGTGCTGGATTCTCATTTCTCGGAGGGAGAAAACAGAAGAGAAATTAGAGTTCGGTAATTGTAATCAGTGAAGTGGCCCAAAGTTTTCGAATTTCAATTGTTGAAGCTGAAAGTTAACTAGCACAAACACTTTTCGCAGCCAAAGATTGAGAAACCTAAATGAACATTCCATCACAGTTTAATTCAGATAGTTTGACTCGACGTGTACTAATATACATCGAAAACAAACACTGCCACGGCTCCAGCGATAATATTCATGGTAATAATCTATACACTGACTGGTGGTGTCTAATTCTACTGAATCCACTTAGTCCCGATTCACTAAACTCCACTAATCGAATCAGAGTATCAATTGAAATAATTTCAAGCATTAAAATAACATTCAGGTAATATCGAAATAATTACTCCTTTTCTCATACGAGTATCAAGTACCCACCATTTGTCAGCCTTCATGTCCACTTGGACGTTTGGCTACCAAATCGCGGCATTGACATTCTTGCCATCTCCAGATTCTTCATATTCTTTACATCTCAACCATGCAATTTCTCACATCCAAAACCCTCCTATACGCCCGCGTGGCATTCTTGCTATGGTTAGCGTTCTACTTGTTGAAGAATCCTGTTGCTATCACCTCTGTTAACTTCAGCATCCTCTTGGGGCAAGCAATGAGATTACCTATCGTTGACGTTTCTCCTAACAATCCACTCTTCGGAGTTTTATCGTTGTTCATCTCCATGTTCGCCATCAGTGACTTGATCCCGGCTATTGCGGATAACATAGCTTACTTCGAGACTCTCATTCCTTCGAGACTCTTTGCTTTCTTCGCGTTGGGAGGTTTCTGCATGATCAGTGACTACTCATTGATAGCAAACAACTTGGTGTTTACGTATTCATTTTTGGAGATCTGGATCCATTTTTTGATTTTCAACAACTTGCGTGACGAAAAATACTACAGAGCAAAGCATTATCTTGAAGAGCATGGCGAAGAGTT
>Ga0160505_100021_pt1 | contig 153426 bp, 130 predicted proteins | sample DIDeMG_FD_108225 | JGI IMG/M metagenome (GOLD analysis project Ga0160505, IMG submission 108225) | Enriched chicken feces microbial communities from UW Madison campus, WI, USA - DID2874_E49_Stillage MG | ecosystem: Host-associated > Birds > Digestive system > Large intestine > Fecal ... | reverse complement strand
CCCGAGTCCAGCACCAGCTCGCCCACGACACGCCCTCCTGCCTGCGCACTGAATCGGCTCAACGCGCGCGAGGAAGCTATCGCCGCACGGTCGGTGATGGGCGCTGAACAGCAGGAATTGAGTACGCGACGAGTGGATTTGAGTGGTGCTACTCAGCGACCCCCACCACCACGGCCCGGTGGTCCGAGCTGGCGTCGTCCAGCACGGTGGCCGCACTGAACGAGACCCCACGCCCGAACACCCAGTCGATCCGCACCTGCGGGTCCACGCTGGGGTAGGTGCGTGCGTCCGGATCACCGGCGTCGTCGACGGCGCTGGTCCAGCCCTGGTCGAGCAGCAGCTCGGGTTCAGCCCACCCCGGTTCGGCGTTGAAGTCGCCGGCGATCACCTGCGGCCCGTCCTCGGGGAGGGCCGCGAGCAGGGTGTCCAGCTGCGCGAGCCGGGTGTCGGTGTTCCGGTCCCGGTGTTGCAGGTGCACGCTGGTCACGCGCACGGAGGTGCCGTCGTCGGTGGTGACCAGCGCGGTCAGGGCGGAGCGCTGCTGCGGCCCGTCGCCGTAGGGCAGCTCGATCACCTGGACGTCGGTGAGCGGGGTGCGGGACAGCAGGACGTTGCCGAACTGGCGGTCGGCGGCCGGGGCGAAGGCGACGTGCATGTCGAGGCGTTCGGCCAGCCAGGTCGCCATGTCCGCCCCGCCGCCGAGCACCCAGCCACGGGAGACCTCCTGCAGGGCGACCACATCGGGCTGCTGCGCCTCGATGGTGCGCGCGATCTGCTCCAGGTCGACCCGGGTGTCCGGGGCGACGCCGTAGTGCAGGTTCCAGTCCATGATCCGCAGGCCGTCGTCCTGGGTGACGGTGACGTCCGGCGCCCAGGGCCGCCACCAGCCGACCAGGAGCAGCAGCACCGAGGGCAGCACCAGCAGGCGCAGGGCGTTGGCCCGCAGCGGCGGGGCGACCGGGCCTTCGCCGGTGGAGGGGTCGATGCCGGGGGTGGTGCGCCGCAGACCGGAGAGGGCGAGCAGGACGGCACCGGCGACCACGATCCAGGCGTTGTCGATGCCGAGCGGGAGGTCGTAGTCGAGCAGGTAGACCAGCAGGATCACGACCAGGAGGCCGCCGACCCCGGAGGTGGCGATGGCGGTGCGGGCGATGCCGGGGGGTGCCGGGCGCCGCGTGCTGAGCGACCCGGCGAGCACCACGCCGGTGGCGATATGGGCGAGGCCGGCGGCGATCAGCGCCACCACATCCGGCAGCATGAACGCCAAGGCGATCAGGATCGGCAGGGCGACGGCGCAGAGCACGCGGATCACCGGGGTCAGGACGTCGGGGACCAGCAACACCCAGACGGTCCCGGCCGCGGCGAGGATCAGGACGGCGGCGGCGGGCACCAGCGCGACCCCGGACTGCGCGGCGACGAAGGCCGGATTGGCCAGCACCATCAGGATCAGGGCCAGCGCCGGGCCGAGCGCCCAGGTCCGGCGGGGTCGGCCCTCGGAGGTCTCGGCTCGGGTGAGCACGCCCAGACCGATCGCCGGGAGCATCAGGAGCAGTGCCCACACGATGCCGCTGAGCCCTGGGTGCCACAGCGGATCCCAGGTGCGCAGGACGGTCTGGATCCCCACCGAGAGTCCCACGCCGAGCAGGATGCCGATCGCGGCCTGTCGACCCCCGGCGGTGCGGCCGGAGGCGCGGGCGACGGTGAGCACCAGGGCGGTGACCGCCAGCGCTGCGGTGAGCAGCCCGGCGACGACGCGCGCCTGGTCGGTGAGCAGCTGCGCGGCGAGCCGGGCGATGCCGGCGGCGGTGACCGCGACCAGCACGGCGGAGCCGCGGGTGGCGCGGAGCCAGAGCGCGGCGAACAGTCCCGGTGCCAGCAGGTAGGTGCCCACCGCGGTGAGCGCGACCGGCAGGGTGCCGACGGCGAACGCGCGGTCCAGCACCGGCCCGGAGGCCCGGATCGCGTCGATGGCCAGCAGGGTGACCAGCGCGACCAGGCCGACCCGGGTGGCGATCCCGGCGTCGGGCGGTTGAGTCGAATCGACCTCGGGTGTGCTCACCGGAGCAACCTACCGTCGGCTCAGGCGAGCAGGTCCTCGATCCGCTGCCGGAGTGCGGGCCAGGCGGTGCCGAAGGCGGGCAGCAGCGGGCGCTGCTCGACCTGGTCCAGCGGCACCCAGCGGATCTCGGCGCTCTCCGCATCGGTGGGACGCACGTCGAGGTCCGCCACCGTCAGCACGGCGAGCACGGTGGTGTAGCTCCAGTCGACGTGGTCGAGCACCCGCTCACCGACGACCCGGACGACGGTGGGGTCGATCCCGGCTTCCTCGGCGGCCTCCCGCAGGGCACCCTGGGCGGCGGACTCCTGCGGTTCGCGCGCACCGCCCGGGATGCCCCAGGTGCCGCCCTGGTGGGTCCACTCCGACCGGTGTTGCAGCACCACGGCCGGTTCCGGTCCCGGGCGCACCAGCAGCAGACCGGCGGCGCCGTGCAGCCCCCAGTGCCGGTGGCCGCAGCGGCAGTCCACCCAGCCGTCGCCGGGTCGAGGGGTCATGCGATGTCGCAGATCACCGCGCCGGCACCCACGGTCGCACCGACCGCCGCGCTCAACCCGGAGACGGTGCCGGCCTTGTGCGCGACCAGCTGCTGCTCCATCTTCATCGCCTCCAGGACGACGATCAGGTCACCCTCGGCGACCTCGGCGCCGTCGGCGACCGCGACCTTCACGATGGTGCCCTGCATCGGCGAGGTGAGGCTGGTGCCGGAGACGCCGGCGGCGGCCCGGGCACCGGAGCGGCGCGCTGCCGGACGCTTCGGTGCGGCGCGGCGACCGGCGCGGGCGGCCAGCGCGGCGGGCAGCACGACCTCCAGCCGCTTGCCGCCGACCTCGACGACGACCCGCTCCAGCTCGGTCGGTTCGTCCTCCTCCTCGGACGCGGTGCCGGTGGTCGGCGCTGCCTCGGCGAGGGCCGCGAGCTGGTCGACGAACTCGGTCTCGATCCACCGGGTGTGCACGCTGAACGGCGTGCCCTCGTCGGCGGGCACGAAGGCCTCGGAGTCCATCACCGCGCGGTGGAAGGGCAGCACGGTCGGGATGCCGGCCACCTCCATCTCGGCCAGGGCGCGGCGGGCGCGCTGGGCGGCCTGGGCGCGGGTGGCACCGGTGACGACCAGCTTGCCGATCATCGAGTCGAAGGCACCGGAGACGGAGTCGCCCTCGATCACGCCGAAGTCGGCGCGCACCCCCGGGCCGCTGGGCAGCCGCAGCGTGCTGATCCGGCCGGGCGACGGCAGGAAGTTCGCCGCCGGGTCCTCACCGTTGATCCGGAACTCGAAGGAGTGGCCGCGGGTCTCGACGTGGTCGTAGCCCAGGGGCTCACCGGCGGCGATCCGGAACTGCTCGCGCACCAGGTCGATGCCGCTGATCTCCTCGGTGACCGGGTGCTCGACCTGCAGGCGGGTGTTGACCTCCAGGAAGGAGATGGTGCCGTCCACCGCGACCAGGAACTCGCAGGTCCCGGCGCCGACGTAGCCGGCCTCGCGCAGGATCGCCTGGGAGGACTCGACCAGGCGGGCGCGCTGGTCGTCGGTCAGGTAGGGCGCGGGCGCCTCCTCGACCAGCTTCTGGTGCCGGCGCTGCAGGGAGCAGTCGCGGGTGGAGACCACGACGACGGTGCCGTGCTCGTCGGCGAGGCACTGGGTCTCCACGTGCCGGGGCCGGTCGAGGTACCGCTCCACGAAGCACTCGCCGCGGCCGAAGGCGGCGGTGGCCTCGCGGACGGCGGAGTCGTAGAGCTCGTCGATCTCCTCCGAGGTGCGGGCGACCTTGAGGCCACGACCGCCACCGCCGAAGGCGGCCTTGATGGCGACCGGCAGGCCGTGTTCGGCGACGAAGGCGTGCACCTCGGCCGCCCCGGAGACCGGGTCCGGGGTCCCGGCGACCAGCGGGGCACCGGCGCGCTGGGCGATGTGCCGGGCGCTCACCTTGTCACCGAGCGACATGATCGCGGCGGGGGGCGGCCCGATCCAGGTCAGACCCGCGTCGATCACCGCCTGCGCGAACTCCGCGTTCTCGGACAGGAAGCCGTAGCCGGGGTGCACGGCGTCGGCACCGGAACGGCGGGCGACGTCCAGCAGCTTCGCGATGTCCAGGTAGGTCTCGGCCGCGCGGGCGCCGTCCAACGCGTACGCCTCGTCGGCCAGACGCACGTGCTGCGCCTCGCGGTCGGGGTCGGCGTAGACGGCGACGGAGGCGAGGCCGGCGTCACGGCAGGCACGGGCGACACGGACGGCGATCTCACCACGGTTGGCGATCAGCACCTTGGAGATACGGGGCACGGCTCACGGTAACGCGCGCCCACCCCCGGAGGGCGACCCGGCGCGGCACCGGTGACGAACTCTGGCAGAACCGTCCAAGTGCCCCCGGACCCGCCTTGTCGGATTCCTCAGCTGACGTGGTTCCACAGGTCGGTGATGGACAGTCCGAGCCGCCCGAGCAGCTCGCGCAGCAGCGGCAGGCTCAGCCCGACCACCCCGTGATGGTCGCCCTCGATGCCGGTGACGAACGCCCCGCCGAGCCCGTCGATGGTGAAGGCCCCGGCGACGTGCAGCGGCTCACCGGTGGCGACGTAGGCGGTGATCTCGGCGTCGGAGACCTCGGCGAAGTGCACCGTGGTCGAACTGGTGGCACCGAGCTGGGTCTCACCGCGGATCAGCCAGTGCCCGGTGTGCAGCACCGCCGACCTGCCGCGCATCTGCTGCCAGCGCCGGACCGCGTCGGCGGCGTCGACCGGCTTGCCGAGGACCTGGCCGCCCAGCTCCAGCATCGAGTCGCAGCCCAGCACCAGGGCGTCCGGGTACCCGGCGGCCACGTCGCGGGCCTTGGCCCGGGCCAGCAGCAGGACTGCCTCGGCCGGGGCGACCTGTCCGGCGGCCGCCAGCACGGCGGGCTCGTCCACGGCGGAGACGGCGACGGTGGGGTCGATCCCGGCGGACCGCAGGGTGGCACGGCGGGCGGGGGAGGCGGAGGCGAGCAGCAGGTCCACGCGGCGAGCCTAGGCGCAGTCAGGACATTCGTCCGGCGCGTGCCGGCCGAGCGATCCGCCACGATTGTCCGGGATTCCCCAGGGGAGGGTGCGACGATGACCGCTGTGACCGACGACGAGCTGACCGACGACCGGCCCGAGGCCCTGATCGTCGACGACGACCCCGCCTCCGAGAGCCGCTACCGCTGGCGCCGCCGGACCGCGATCGAGATGGCGATCTCCGGCGCGATCGGCCTGTTCACGTCCTTCGTGCTGTCGATCGAGGCGTGGCGGATCGCCAAGGACCCGGACACGGTCCTCGGCTGCGACCTGAACGCCGTCATCTCCTGCGGGACGGTCGCCAAGACCTGGCAGGCGAACCTGCTCGGCTTCCCGAACGCCTTCCTCGGGATCGCCTTCGAGGTCGTGGTGATCACGATCGCGGTCGCCGCCATCGGCCGGGTGCGCTTCCCCCGCTGGTTCATGCTCGGCACGCAGCTGCTCTACACGATCGCGCTGTTCTTCGCGTACTGGCTGTTCTTGCAGGCCTACTTCGTCATCGGGGTGCTCTGCCCGTGGTGCCTGCTGATCACGGTGACCACCACCCTGGTGTTCGCCGGGCTGACCCGGTGGAACATCCGGGACGGGCACCTGCGGATCGGCCAGTGGGCGCGGGACCTGGTCGCGGCTGGAACCGACTGGTACCTCACCATCGCGTGGCTGGTGCTGTTCGCGGCGATGGTCCTGTTCAAGTACGGGCCGTCGCTGATCGGTTGACACACGACGAAGCCCCCACCGGATCGACCGGTGGGGGCTTCGTCGTGTCCGGCACTCAGGCCAGGGTGTCCCGCAGCACGTCCAGCGGCAGCGCGCCGAGGTTCAGCGCCCGCTCGTGGAAGCTGCGCAGGTCGAAGGCGGCACCCTCGCGGGCGGCCACCGCGTCCCGGGTCTGCTCCCAGATCCGCTGGCCGATCTTGTAGGACGGTGCCTGGCCCGGCCAGCCCAGGTAGCGGTTCAGCTCGAACCGGATGAAGCCCTCGTCCATGTTCACGTTGGCCTTGAGGAACTCCCACGCCTTGTCGGCGTCCCAGGTGCCGCCACCCCACTCGGCGGGGGCGGGCAGACCCAGGTGCACGCCGAGGTCGAGGACGACGCGAGCGGCGCGCATCCGCTGGCCGTCCAGCATGCCGAGCCGGTCACCGGCGTCGTCCAGGAAGCCGAGGTCGGCCATCAGGCGCTCGGAGTACAGCGCCCAGCCCTCGCCGTGGCCGGAGACCCAGCAGGCCAGCCGACGCCAGGAGTTCAGCTGCTCGCGCTGGTACACCGCCTGGGCGATCTGCAGGTGATGCCCCGGCACGCCCTCGTGGTAGACGGTGGTCTTCTCCCGCCAGGTGTTGAAGGTGGTGACGCCCGGCGGCACCGACCACCACATCCGACCGGGACGGCTGAAGTCGTCGCTCGGGCCGGTGTAGTAGATGCCGCCGTTCTGGGTCGGGGCGATCATGCACTCGATGGCGTGCAGCGGCTCGGCGATGGTGAAGTGCGTGCCGTCCAGGGCGGTGATCGCCTCGTCGGCGGTGCGCTGCATCCACTCCTGCAGGGCGGCGGTGCCCTCCAGGCGGCGGGCCGGGTCGGCGTCCAGGGCGGCGACCGCCTGCTCGACGGTGGCACCCGGTCCGGCGATCTCGGCGGCGACCTGCTCCTGCTCGGCGACCACCCGGGCCAGTTCCTCCAGGCCCCACTGGTAGGTCTCCTCCAGGTCCACGGTGGCACCGACGAAGTAGCGGGACCAGAGCGCGTAGCGGTCGCGGCCGACGGCGTCCTGCTCGGGTGCCTGGGCGGCCAGCTCGTCCTTGAGGAACGACGCCAGCTCGGCGTACGCGCCCCGGGCGGCCTTGGCTCCCTGGTCGAGGGCACCGGCCAGGGCCGCGTCCTGGGCCACGGCGGCGTGGGCCTGCTCGCCGTCGATGTACTGGGTGAAGAAGGAGGTGGCCGGGTTCGCCAGCTCCTCGGCCTGCTCGATGGCCTCGCGCACCTGGCGGATGGCCGGGACGTCGCCCCGGGCGGCGGCGGCGCGCAGCGACTCGACGTACCCGGCGGACGCCTGCGGCACCCCGGACAGTCGGCGGGCGATGGTGGCCCAGGCCTCGGTGCCCTCGGTGGGCATCAGGTCGAAGACGTCGCGCATGCCCTGCACCGGGGAGGCGATGTTGTTCAGCTCGCGCTGCAGCTCACCGGCCTCGTGCAGCTCCAGCTCCAGGCCGAGGCGTTCGCGCATCGCGGCGAGCGTCACCGTGTCGGTGTCGTCGGCGGGGGTGGCGGCGTCCAGCTCGCGCAGCGTCTGCCGGGCGGCGTCGGCGCGGGCCTGGAGCCCGGCCGGGGAGTGGTCGGTCATCTCGTCGTCGTGGCCCGGGATGCCGAGGGCGGTGGCACCCTCCGGGTCGAGGGCGGCGAGGGTCTGGACGTAGGCGTCGGCGATCCGGTCGATCGCGGTCTGGGGACGAGGGTTCACCCGTCCGACTTTAACGCCCGCTCCACCGCCAGGCGGTCGGACCCGGCTGCCACCGGCCACGGCCGCCCCGGAGCGAGCGCGACCGGTCCGACCAGGCACTGGGCGCCGCCGGCTCCGGCTCCGGATCGGCGCCGCCGGCGCTCGCGGCGACCAGTCCGGCGACCAGGGCGGCGAGTTCGACGTCGTCCGGCGTGCCGCGCACCACGCGCACGTGCGGCAGGTCGGTCATCGGTCGCCGTCCTCGTCGGTGTCGTCGTCCTCGTCGTCGAAGCCCACCGGGCCACCGCGGGCGCTGCCCCACTCCTGGACGGTGAACCCGGCCTCGATCAGCCGCTCGACCAGGTCGGCACCGCCGTCGTCGATCAGCCCGAGGGCCGCCTCCGCGGTCTGGTCGGTCGGCTCCGGCGGCAGCCCGATCACGAAGCCGAGGTGGAACTCGTCCACGGACACCCGGCGGTCGGGGTCGTGCGAGACCGGCTCGTCGCCCTCCCAGATCATCCCGGTCAGCTCCGGGTGCAGCCCGAGCTGTTGGTGCAGCAGGTCGTAGAGCTGGGCGTTCAGCCCGCCGACCTCGGTCTCCAGCGCGAGCACCCTGGGGTCCTCGTCCGCCTCGGTGGAGCCGAACTCGGCGCGGACCCCGACGGCGGTGTCCACATAGCTGTGCAGGCGGGCTGCCAGCTGGTCCACCAGGTGGTGGAACGGTGCGGCGTCGACCCCGGACAGCGGGCTCTGGTCGTGGGACTCGGTCACAGCGGGATGTTCCCGTGCTTCTTGGCGGGCAGCTCGGCGCGCTTGGTGCGCAGCAGTCGCAGCGAGCGCACGATCTGCGACCGGGTGTCGGCGGGGGCGATCACCGCGTCCACGTAGCCGCGGTCGGCGGCGTCCCACGGGTTCACGATGGCCTCCTCGTACTCGCTGGTGAGGCGGGCCCGCTCGGCCTCGACGTCACCGCCGGCCTCGGCGACCTGCTTCAGTGCGCCACGCTGGAGGATGTTCACCGCACCACCTGCCCCCATCACGGCGATCTGCGCGGTCGGCCAGGCGAGGTTCACGTCGGCGCCGAGCTGCTTGGACCCCATCACGATGTACGCGCCACCGTACGCCTTGCGGGTGATGACGGTGACCAGCGGGACGGTGGCCTCCGCGTAGGCGTAGATCAGCTTCGCGCCGCGGCGGATGATGCCGTTCCACTCCTGGTCGGTGCCGGGCAGGAAGCCGGGCACGTCGACGAAGGTCAGCACCGGGATGTTGAAGGCGTCGCAGGTGCGCACGAACCGGGCAGCCTTCTCCGCGGCGTCGATGTCCAGGGTCCCGGCCATGGTGAGCGGCTGGTTGGCGACGATGCCGACCGAATGGCCCTCGACCCGGCCGAAGCCGATCAGCACGTTGCGGGCGAACAGCGGCTGCACCTCCAGCAGCTCGCCCTCGTCCAGCACGTGCTCGACCACGGTGCGCATGTCGTAGGGCTGGTTGTCCGAGTCCGGGATCAGGGTGTCCAGTTCCCGGTCGGCGTCGGTGACCTCGGTGGCGTCGTCGGCGTCCTCCACCGGCCAGGCGGGCGGGTCGGTGAGGTTGTTCTGCGGCAGGTAGCCGACCAGCTGGCGCACGTAGTCCAGCGCGTCGTCCTCGTCGTGAGCCAGGTAGTGCGCGACGCCGGACCGGGTGTTGTGGGTGGTCGCGCCGCCCAGTTCCTCGGAGCCGACGTCCTCACCGGTGACGGCGCGGATGACGTCCGGGCCGGTGATGAACATGTTCGAGGTGCCGTCGGCCATCACGATGAAGTCGGTCAGCGCGGGGGAGTAGACGGCGCCGCCCGCCGACGGGCCGAGGATCAGGCTGATCTGCGGGATCACCCCGGAGGCGGCCACGTTCCGGCGGAAGATCTCGGCGAACTGGGTCAGTCCGGCCACGCCCTCCTGGATCCGGGCGCCACCGCCGTCCGAGATGCCGATCAGCGGGACCCCGGTGCGGAGCGCCAGGTCCATCACCTTGGTGATCTTCTGGCCGTGCACCTCGCCCAGGCTGCCGCCGAAGACGGTGAAGTCCTGGGAGTAGACGGCGACCGGCCGACCGTCGACGGTGCCGTGGCCGACGACCACGCCGTCGCCGGGGATCCGCTTGGCGTCCAGGCCGAAGTTCGTCGACCGGTGCCGCACGAAGGCGTCGATCTCGGTGAACGACCCCGGGTCGAGCAGCGACTCGATCCGCTCCCGGGCGGTGCGCTTGCCCCGGGCGTGCTGCTTGGCGGCGGCGGTCTCCTCCGGCTCGGTCACCGCCCGGCGCTGTCGGTCGGCGAGGTCGGCCAGCTTGGCGGCGGTGCCGCGTGGCACGGGGTGCGTCATGGGCGCGGTGGGCTCGGTCACCCGCACGAGAGTAGTTCGACCTCGGTCGTCGGTCAGTGCGTTCCCGATGCAGGGCTGACCGGACCGACCTGTGGGATTGCCACAATGAGCAGCATGACCGGGTCGCCTGCCACGCGCACACCACTGGACACCGCCGCGCTGACCGCGCGGCTGGCACCGACGATCACCGGCGGCCTCGTGCTGCGGGACGAGGCCGGGTCGACCAACACCGAGCTGCGCGAGCTGCTGCGCGACCGACCGTGGACCGGGCCGGTGTTGCTGAGCGTCGAACACCAGCAGGCGGGACGCGGGCGGGCCGGGCACGGCTGGCAGACCCCGCGCGGTGCGGCGCTGACCCTCTCCCTCGCGGTGCGGCCGGAGCGCGAGCGCGCCGACTGGGGTTGGTTGCCGCTGCTCACCGGGTTGGCGGTGGCCCGCGGCATCGAGGAGGTGGCCGGATTGCGGGCGGGGATCAAGTGGCCGAACGACGTCCTGCTGCCCGCCACGGAGTCGGTGCCGGGCTGGGGGCCGTGGCGCAAGGCGGTCGGCATCCTGACCGAGGCGGCCGGGGACGCGCTGATCGTCGGGATCGGGATCAATGTCGACCAGGACACCGCCGAGCTGCCGGTGCCGCACGCCGGGTCGCTGCGCACGGCGGGCGTCGTCGGCGTGGACCGCACGGCCCTGCTGATCGCGGTCGTCCAGCAGGTGATGTCCCTGGTCGCCGCGCCCCGCGACCCGGCGGCCGAGCATCAGGTGCGCGAGCGCTGCGTGACCCTGGGCCTGGAGATCGAGGCCGAGCGGCCCGGGGGTGATCGGCTCACCGGCCGCGCCACCGGGATCGCCGCCGACGGCTCCCTGCTGGTGGAGACCCCGACCGGCACCGCGTCGCTCAGCGCGGGTGACCTGCGTCACGTCCGCCCGCGCGGTGAACTAGGCTCCACCGCGTGACCGACGCTACGACCTCCACCCAACGGGCCGCTCGGCTGGATGCCGCGTTGCTCGGGGGCCAGCGCACCCTCACCCTGCGTGACCTGGCCGAGCGCTCCGGTGTCGAGCTGGACCTGGTCCGGCTGTACTGGCGCACCCTGGGGCTGCCGCACCCCGACGCCGACGACGTGGCGTTCACCGACGCCGACGCCGAGGCGGTGGAGCGCACGATGGCGCTGCTGCGGGACGGCAAGGTCGATCAGCACACGATGATCTCCCTGACCCGTGCGCTGGGGCACACCGGCGACCGGCTCGCGCTGTGGCAGGTCGAGGCGCTGGTCGAGGACATGGCGACCCGGCGCGGGCTGGACGACCCGGCGGCCCGGCGCGCGGTGCTGGACGAGCTGGACGAGCTGGCCCCGGTGCTGGTGGATCAGCTGGTGCACTCCTACCGCCGACAGCTGGCGTCGATCGCGAGCCGGTACGCGGTGGAGTTCGCCGACGGCGGGACGGGGGAGACCGATCCGACCGCGCTGCCGCTGGCCCGGGCGGTCGGCTTCGCGGACATGGTGTCCTTCACCCGGCGCACCGCCGGGCTCGGGTCCACCGACCTGTCGGACTTCGTGCAGCGCTTCGAGACGGTGGTCCGGGACGTGGTGACGGCGACCGGCGGGCGGGTGGTGAAGACCATCGGCGACGCGGTGCTGTTCGTGGCCGACGACATCCGCACCGGCGCCACGGTGGCGACCGAACTGGCCCGGGTGCTCGGCGGTGACCTGGACGTGGAGCGGGAGCGGGCGGTCGGCGGTCTGGCCGAGGGTGCTCGCGGTGTCACGCCGGTCCGGGTGAGCGTGGTGTGGGGCCGGGTGCTCTCCCGGTTCGGTGACGTGTTCGGGCCGTCGGTGAACGTGGCGGCGCGGCTGACCGACATCGCCGAACCGTCCACGGTGCTGACGGACCCGGCGACCGCGCGGCTGCTGGCGGGCGAGCCGGGGATGCGGCTCACCGAGCTGCCGGAGCGCGAGCTGGCGGGCATCGGCCGGATGGCACCGGTCCGGGTCGAATCGATTCGCTGACCCCCTGGACGCCGTGGGACCATGGCGGACGAGATGAACTCCCACACCCCCGTCAGTCGGAACACCGCCAAGTACGTCCTCATGCTCGGTGTGATGACCGCCCTCCCGGCGATCTCCACCGACATCTACCTGCCCTCCCTGCCGGATGTGGCCCGCGACCTGCACACCAGCGGGACGATGGCGCAGCTCACCATCACCTGCATGATGGTCGGCGGCGCGGTCGGCCAGCTGGTGGTCGGCCCGCTGTCCGACCGCTTCGGCCGCCGGCTCCCGGTGCTGGTCGGGGTGGCGCTGCACGTGCTGACCTCGGTGCTGTGCGCGATCTCCCCGGCGATCGTGCCGCTGATCGTGCTCCGGGCGGCCCAGGGCTTCTTCAACGCCTCGGCCACGGTGGTCGCGATGGCGGTGATCCGGGACCGGTTCGTCGGGCCGGACGCCTCCCGGCTGCTGTCCCGGCTGATGTTGGTGATCGGGGTGGCGCCGCTGTTCGCCCCCTCGGTCGGCGGGCTGATCGCCGGGCAGTGGGGATGGCGGGCGGTCTTCGGCGCGCTCGCGCTCTACGGCGTGGTGCTGTGGTTCGTCGTGCTGGCCCGGCTGCCGGAGACCCTGCCGGCCGAGCGCCGGATCGGGTCGGTGGGCGGTGCCTGGCGCGGCTACCGGGTGCTGGTCCGGGACCGGCACTTCGTGGCGCTGGCCGTGATGCCCGGCCTGGGCCAGGCGGTGCTGATGAGCTACGTGGTCGGATCGCCGTTCGTGCTGCGCGAGGGCTTCGACCTGAGCGCCAACCAGTTCGCGCTGATCTTCGCGGTGAACGGGCTGGGCCTGGTCGGTGGCGCGCAGATCAACGCGGCCCTGGTGCGCAAGGTCGCGCCGATCCGGATCATCCGCGCGGCGCTGCCCGCCTGCGTCGCCCTCACGGCGGTGCTGCTCGCCCTGGTGCTGACGGACGTCGGCGGGCTGTTCGGCCTGCTGGCGGTGCTGTTCCTGCTGCTGACGGTGCTGAACTTCATCCCGCCGAACGCCTCGGCGATCGCGCTGTCCCGGCACGGTGAGCGCGCCGGGACCGCTGCCGCCTTCATCGGTGCCTGCCAGGCGGGGGTGGCCGGTCTGGTCAGCCCGCTGGTCGGTCTGCTCGGTGAGGACGCCCCGGCGATGGGCACGGTGATGTTCGGCGCGGCGGTCACCGCGCTGTTGGTGCTCGCGCTGGCGACCCCGGCGTACCGGCGGGGCGGCTGGTCGCACGCGGTCTAGCGCGACCGCCCGGCGTGCGCCTCGGGTCGCCTGGTGCCGGTCAGTCCAGCGGCAAGACGAAGTGGTGCGAGGAGATGTGCAGCCGCTCGCGCAGGTAGAACCGGTGGGCGTCGAACCGCTGGACGCCGGAGTCCAGGTCGAGGCGGGTGCAGCCGAGCGCGCGGCCACGACGGGCGAGCTCACCGAGCAGCGCCGAGCCGTAACCGCGGGACCGGGCGTCGGCGGCCGTGCTGAGGTCGTCGACGTAGAGCTTGCGCAGGGCGTGCGTGTTCGCCAGCACCCGCCACCCGGCCACCGCGCGCACCGCCCCGTCGTCGACCGCGGCGGTGAAGCGCAACCCCTGCGGCGTGCCCTCGGCCAGCACCTGCTCCAGCTGCTCGGCGGTCAGCTCCGGCCGCAGCTCCTGCAACACCGGCAGCGCCTCGGACCACAGCGGGTGCCCGGCGGGGAGGTCGACGAAGGTGGTCATGGCCGCAACTCTGCCAGGCGACGCACCGCCTCGTGCAGCACCGCCTCCTGCTTGACGTAGGTGAACCGCACCGCCGACCGGAGCAGGCCGGGGGTCCGGGTGAACGCGCTGACCGGGACGCCGACCACCCCGGCGCGCTCCGGCAGCTCCCGGCTGAACACCGCGGCGTCGTCCACCCCGAGCGGGGCGGCGTCGGCGATCACGAAGTAGGTGCCCCGGGCCGGGACCACGGTGAACCCGGCATCCGCGAGTCCGGCGCTGAGCAGGTCACGGCGGGCCGCCAACGACGCGGTCAGGCCGGCGATCCAGCCGGAATCCGGATCGGTGAGCGTCTCCAGGGCGAGGGCGTGCGCGATCGCGGGCTGGAAGGGGGCGCCGGTGGTGAAGGTGAGGAACTGCTTGACGGTCCGCACGGCGTCGACCAGGGCCGCCGGTCCGGTGAGCCAGCCGATCTTCCACCCGGTGAAGGAGAACGTCTTGCCCGCCGAGGACACGGTCAGCGTGCGCTCGGCGGCTCCGGGCAGGGTCGCGGCCGGGATGTGCCGCAGTCCGTCGTAGACCAGGTGCTCGTAGACCTCGTCGGTGAGGATCAGCGCGTCGTGCCGGTGCGCGGCCGCGACCACCCGACCCAGTTCCTCGGCGGTCAGGACGGCGCCGGTCGGATTGTGCGGGGTGTTCACGAGGATGATCCGGGTGCGGTCGGTGACCGCGGCGTCCAGCTCGTCCGGGTCCAGGCGGAACCCGTCCGCGGTCGCCCGCAATGGCACCGTGGTGTGCCGGGCACCGGCCAGCGCGATCACCGCGGCGTAGGAGTCGTAGAACGGCTCGAGGGTGAGCACCTCGTCACCCGGTCCGGCCAGCGCGAGGATGCTCGCCGCCAGCGCCTCGGTGGCACCGGTGGTGATCAGCACCTCGCGGTCCGGGTCGATGTGCAGGCCGTAGTGCCGCTCCTGGTGCGAGGCGACCGCCGCGCGCAGCTCCGGGATGCCGGGGCCGGGCGGGTACTGGTTGGCCCCGGCGGCGATGGCCTCGGCGGCCACCCGCTTGACCGACTCCGGGCCGTCCACATCCGGGAAGCCCTGGCCGAGGTTGATCGCCCCGGTGCGGGCGGCGAGGGCGGACATCTCGGCGAAGATCGTGGCGCGGGGCGTGCCGTCGTCGCCGAGCAGGCCGGTGGCGTGGGCGACGTCGCGCCAGCGCCCGGAGGGCAGGTCGTGGGTGCTCATCCCCGCCGAGGGTAGCCGGTCACAGCCCCGCGGCCGCGAGCAGTCCGATCAGCACCAGGATCAGGATCGACGACCACGCGCACACCACCCACCAGGCGGCGTGCTGCCGCTTGCGGAGGGTGGTGCGATGGGTCGCCATACCCCACGGATCGGCAGGACGGTGCCGAGCGACAAGGATTCCGCGCGGGCGATTCTCAGTTCTGCGCCGACTGCACGTCCCCGGCGACCTGTTCCAGCTTGTCGGAGAGCGCCTGCAGGGCCTCGGCGGTCGCGCCGTCCACCGATCCAGCGGCGGCGTCCAGCGCGCTGCGAGCCTCCTCCAGGTCGGTCTGGGCCTGGGCGAGCTGGTCCTGGGCGGCGGCGGAACCATCGGCCGCGGCGGCGTCCACGGCGGCATCGGCCTCGTCCAGGGCGGTCCCGGCGCGGGTCACCGCGTCCTGGGCGGCGGCGGTGGTGCCGCTGACCCGCTCCCGGGCGTCGTTCAGGGTGGCACCGGCGTCGTCGATGGCGGCGGCCGCCCGGTCGGCGAGCTCACCGAGCTGATCCACGGTGGCACCGGCGGATTCGACGGCCGACTGGGCCTGGTCCACGGCGTCCCGGGCCTCGGCGCAGCCCACCAGGAGCAGGCCGGCCAGGGGCAGGACGGTCAGGGCGAGGGCGGCAGGGGTGCGTCGCATGGCGTCAGTGTGACATCCCGCCCTGGGCAGGACCTGGGACGCAGCAGTGCCCCGTCCGCTTGCCGCAGCGGACGGGGCACTGGTCATCGGGTCACCGTGGGCGACCCGTGGTCGGACGACTCACTCGGCGGCGGGGGCCACCTTGCGGGCCTTCACCTCCTCGACCGAGGTGCCGTAGTACGCGGCGGTCATGATGTCCTTCATGTCCTCGCGCATCGGCATCCGCGGGTTGGCCGGGGCGCACTGGTCCTCGTAGGCACCCATCGCCACCTCGTCCAGGCGGGACAGGAAGTCCTGCTCGTCCACGCCCTGGGCCTGGAAGGAGTTCGGGATGCCGACCTTGGCCCGCAGCGCCTCGATCGCCAGGGCGTAGGACTCGACGCCCTGCTCCGGGGTCTCGGCCGGCAGACCCAGCATCTGGGCGATCTGCTGGAACCGCTCCGGGGCGACGTAGTGCTCGTACTTCGGCCAGCTGGTGAGCTTGGTCGGGATCTGGCCGTTGTACCGGATCACGTGCGGCAGCAGGGTCGCGTTGGTCCGGCCGTGCACCAGGTGGAAGGTGGAGCCGATCACGTGGGCCATCGCGTGCACGATCCCGAGGAACGCGTTGCCGAAGGCCATCCCGGCGATGGTGCCGGCGTTGTGCATCTTCTCCCGGGCCGCCTTGGTCTCCGGGTCGGCCGGGTCGCCGTTCACCGACTGGGCCAGGTTGTCGAAGATCAGCCGGATCGCCTGCAGCGCCATGCCGTCGGTGAAGTCGTTGGCGTAGACCGCGACGAATGCCTCGGTGGCGTGGGTCAGGGCGTCGAAGCCGGAGTCCGCCGCCAGCGAGCGCGGCATCTTCGAGGTGAGCACCGGGTCGATGATCGCCACGGTCGGGGTCAGGGCGTAGTCGGCCAGCGGGTACTTCTTGCCCGCCTCCGGGTCGGAGATCACCGCGAACGGGGTGACCTCGGCGCCGGTGCCCGAGGTGGTCGGGATGCAGACCAGCTTGGCCAGGTCACCGAGCACCGGGAACTTGAACGCCCGCTTGCGGACGTCGAAGAACTTCTGCTTGAGGTCGCTGAACACGATCTCCGGGTGCTCGTACAGCAGCCACATCACCTTGGCGGCGTCCATCGGGGAGCCACCGCCGAGGGCGATGATCGTGTCCGGGCGGAAGTGCCGCATCTGGGCGGCGCCTGCCTGCACGGTCTGCACGGAGGGCTCCGGCTCGACCTGGTCGATGATCTGGACCGAGACCTTGTTGGACCGGCGGTTCAGCACGTCGAGCACCTTGTCGACGAAGCCGAGGGTGGTCATCGTGGAGTCGGTGACGATGGTGACGCGCTCGACGTCGGCCATGTCGGAGAGGTAACGGATCGCGTTCGGCTCGAAGTACGTCTTGGCCGGGACCTTGAACCACTGCAAGTTGTTGTTCCTCCGGCCCACTCGCTTGATGTTCACCAGGTTGATCGCCGACACGTTGTTCGACACCGAGTTGTGGCCGTAGGAGCCGCAGCCCAGGGTCAGCGACGGGATGAAGGCGTTGTAGATGTCGCCGATGCCGCCCAGCGACGACGGGGCGTTGCAGATCACGCGGATCGCCTTGACCCGGCGGCCGTACTCGACGGTCAGGGCCTCGTCCTGGGTGTGGATCGCGGCCGAGTGACCCAGGCCGTCGAACTCGACCATCTGCTCAGCGAGCTGGATGCCCTGCTCGGTGCTGGTGGCGCGCAGCACGGCGAGCACCGGGCACAGCTTCTCCCGGGTGAGCGGCTCGTGCGGGCCGACCCCGGTGACCTCGGCCAGGATGATCGAGGTGTCGGCCGGGACGGTGAAGCCCGCCTGCTCGGCGATCCACTGCGGGGACTTGCCGACCACGGTCGGGTTCAGCTTGGCGTCGGCGCAGTTCTTGCCCTTGGCCTCGACCCCGAAGATGAACTTCTCCAGCAGCGCCTTCTCCTTCTTGGAGACCTGGTAGGCGTGCAGCACGGCGAACTCGGCCAGTGCGGTGTCGTAGATCTCGTCGTCGATGATCACGGCCTGCTCGGAGGCGCAGATCATGCCGTTGTCGAAGGACTTGCTCAGCACCACGTCGTTGACGGCGCGCTTCAGCTTGGCCGACTTCTCGATGTAGGCCGGGACGTTGCCGGCGCCGACACCCAGGGCGGGCTTGCCACAGGAGTACGCCGACTTCACCATCGCGTTGCCGCCGGTGGCCAGGATGGTGGAGACCCCGGGGTGGTTCATCAGGGTGCTGGTGGCCTCCATCGACGGCGCCTCGACCCACTGGATGCAGTGCTCGGGGGCACCGGCGGCGATCGCCGCGTCCCGGACGACCCTCGCCGCCGCCACCGACGACTGCTGCGCGTTCGGGTGGAAGGCGAAGATGATCGGGTTGCGGGTCTTCAGCGCGATCAGCGACTTGAAGATCGCGGTGGAGGTCGGGTTGGTCACCGGGGTCATGGCGCAGATGACGCCGACCGGCTCGGCGATCTCGGTGATGCCGTTGATCTCGTCCTCGTTGATCACGCCGACGGTCTTGAGGGCGGACATCGAGTTGGTGACGTGCTCGCAGGCGAAGATGTTCTTGACGGCCTTGTCCTCGAAGACGCCGCGTCCGGTCTCCTGGACGGCGAGCTCGGCGAGGTGGCCGTGCTGGTCGAGGGCGGCGACGGCTGCCTTCTTCACCAGGCGGTCGACGTCCTCCTGAGTGAAACGTGCGTACTCCGCCAGTGCCTTGGTGGCGCCTGCGACCAGCTGGTCGATGGCAGCGGCGACGCCGGTGTCAGTGCTCGTGGTGGTGGTCACGCGGGACTCCCGGGTGTATCCGATGGAATGGGGTGAGGGCGACGGTGACCTCGTGAGAACGAGACTACGTGACTGCATTCACAAAGTCTGGGTCACACGTCCCACGGACCTTGGGCCCGGGCGCGCTGTCCGGTTCGGGCGCTATGCGCAGGCGGCTAGATCCGGTTGATCGGGGCGGCGTCCAGCGATTCGTCCTCCAGGTCCAGTTCGCGCAGCACCTGGCGGATCACCACCTCGTCGACGTGCCCGGCGTCGCGCTCCTCGATCAGCACCGCGCGCTGGGCGGCGACCACGTCCCGGCGCAGGTCCTGCAGGGCTCGGCTGCGGTCGGTGCTGACCTTGGCCAGATCCTCGTCGCTGGCGATCGTCGGGTCGAGCATCACGACGGTGGCCCGCTCACGGCGGGCGATGCCCTCGGCCAGCCCCCGGGTCAGCACGGTGGCGCGGGCGGCCCCGAGGGTCGGTTCCCACCGGCGGCGCCGCTCCTCGATCACCTGCTGGGCGGCGCGGCCGGTGGCCATCCGCAGCTGGGCCTCCTGGGCACGGTCCCGGACGGCGTCCTCGGACCGCACCCCGAGCAGCCGGATCAGCCAGGGCAGGCTCAGGCCCTGCAGCAGCAGGGTGCCGATCGCGATGCTGTAGGCGACCAGCTGCAGGGTCGCCCGGTCGGGGAAGTCCGTGGCACCGGCGACGGCGGGGATCGCCGCGGCCGCGGCCAGGGTGACCACCCCGCGCATCCCGGCCCAGGACACCACCGCGGACTCCTTCACCGAGAGCGAGTCCGAGGTCTCCCGGTGTGACCCGGGTAGGCGCAGGTTGTCCACCCAGGTGGTGGCGAAGACGTACAGCGGCCGGACCAGGAGCACGGTGCCGAACACCGCGACGGCCAGTACCAGGGCGGGGCGCAGGCCCTCGTTCGACGCGCGCACGTCGGCGATCAGCCAGGGCAGCTGCACCCCGATCAGGGCGAAGGTGAAGGACTCCAGCAGCAGGTCCAGGGTCTCCCAGATCGGGTCCTGCACCAGCCGGGTCGCGTACCCGGCGCGCGGGGCGGTGTGGCCGAGGTAGAGCCCGGCGGCGACCACCGCCAGGACGCCGGAGCCCCCCAGGTGCTCGGCGCCCCAGTAGCAGGCGAACGGGGTGAGCAGCGCGACCGTGGACGACACCACCGAGTCGTCGAAGCGCAGCCGCAGGGCGTGCACCACCCCGCCGATCACCAGGCCGAGCGAGACGCCGACCAGCACCGCCAGCGCGAAGGTCTCCAGCCCGGCCGACCAGGCCCAGGCGCCGGAGGCGACCCCGGCCAGCGCCACCTTGTACAGGGTGAGCGAGGTGGCGTCGTTGATCAGGCTCTCGCCGGACAGCACCGTCATCAGCCGACGCGGCAGACCCAGCTTGCGCCCCACCGCCGTCGCGGCCACCGCGTCCGGCGGGGCGACCACGGCGCCGAGCACCAGGGCGGCGGCGAACGGCAGCTCCGGGACCAGCGCCCAGGCCACGAAGGCCACCGCCACCGCCGACACCACGACCAGGCCGACCCCGAGCCGGACGATCGAGTTCAGCGACCGCCGCATGTCCTGGTACGACGACGACCGGGCCGCCGAGAACAGCAGCGGCGGCAGGACGAACTCCAGGATCAGCTCGGGGTCGATGTCGTACTCGGGCACGCCGGGGATCGCCGAGACCACCAGACCGGCCGCGACCAGCACCAGGGGCGCGGGCCACCCCTTGCGACGGCAGATCGCGGTGATCATGACGGCCCCGGCGATCAGGGCAAAGATCTGGGCGCGGTCCATCGGCCGACTGTAGGCCGACGGGGCTGTGCTCAGGCTGAGGCGTCAGCTCCCCGGCGGTGTGACGGCGATGGCCGGGTGGTCCGGCACGCTGGCGGTGATGACCGTGCCGTCGGCGCGGCGGCTGCCCTCGATGTCCCGCACCGTCGGCGTGCCGATCAGGCGCGGGGCCGGTGCCAGGGCGATGGTGACCGGCTCGCCGGCGCGGACGGTGACCGGACGGTCCCGCACCACGAGGTTCGCCTGGTCGCCGTCCTCCACGGTGAGCCGCAGCTCGGTGTGCCGGACGTCGACCCGCACCCGGGTGCCGCGGATCGTGATCCGGAAGGTCAACCCGTCCCACACCTCGGGCAGTCGCGGGTCGAGGGAGATGACGCCGCCATGGTCCCGCATGCCGCCGAAGCCGCAGGCCAGTGCGCTCCACACCCCACCCAGGGAGGCGACGTGCACCCCGTCCGAGGTGTTGTGGTGCAGGTCGGCCAGGTCCACGTAGGCGGCCGAGGTGAAGTACCGCAGCGCGAGCTCCTGGTAGCCGACCTCGGAGGCGATGATCGACTGGACGACCGCTGACAGCGTGGAGTCACCGGTGGTCAGCGGGTCGTAGTAGTCGAAGTCGGCCAGCTTCTGCTCCGCGGTGAACTGGTCGCCCTGGAGGAAGAGCGCCAGCACGACGTCGGCCTGCTTGAGCACCTGGAACCGGTAGATCACCAGCGGGTGGTAGTAGAGCAGCAGCGGGCGCTTGGACGGGTCGGTGTTCGCCAGGTCCCACAGTTCCTTCTCCAGGAACTGGGCGTCCTGCGGGTGGATGCCGAGCCGGTCGTCGAAGGGGATCGCCATCCGCTCGGCGGCCCGGGCGAACTCGTCCAGCTCGTCCTGGGTCAGGTGCAGCCGCTCCATCAGCGCCGCGTGCGAGCCCGGGTCGTCCTGGGCCAGCCGGGTCACAGCGTCCACGGCGGCGCGCAGGTTCGCCCGGGCCATCACGTTGGTGAACAGGTTGTCGTTCACCACGGTGGTGTACTCGTCCGGGCCGGTCACGCCGTGGATGTGGAAGCTGCTGTCACCGTTGTGCCCGCGCCAGAAGCCCAGATCGGCCCACATCCGCGCGGTCTCCACCAGGATGTCGACCGCCTCGCGGGCCAGGAAGCCCTCGTCCCCGGTCGCGGCGACGTACTGCTTGACGGCATGGGCGATGTCCGCGTCGATGTGGTACTGCGCGGTCCCGGCGGCGTAGTAGGCGCTGGCCTCCTCGCCGTTGATCGTCCGCCACGGGAACAGCGCGCCGTTCTGGTTCAGCTCGGCGGCCCGCTTCCGGGCGTCGTCCAGCATCGTGTACCGGAACCGCAGGGCGTTCCGGGCGATCCGCGGCGAGGTGTAGGTCAGGAACGGCAGGACGTAGATCTCGGTGTCCCAGAAGTAGTGACCCGAATAGCCGGAACCGGTCAGGCCCTTGGCCGGGATGCCGTTGCCCTCGGCGCGGGCGGTGGCCTGCGCGATCTGGAACAGGTTCCACCGGATCGCCTGCTGCAGCTCGGGCTGACCGGGCACCTCGACGTCGCTGCGCGCCCAGAAGTCGCCCAGCCAGCACCGCTGCTCAGCGAACTGCTGCTCGATGCCCTCGGCCTGCACCCGGTCCAGGGTGCGACGGCAGCGGTCGACCAGCTCCTTCGCCGGGACGCCGCGCGAGGAGTGGTAGGTCACCGCCTTGGTGATGGTGACGGTCTGCCCCTGCTTGGCGTCAATCCGGTAGACGTGCTTGGCCAGGTCCTCCTCCACCATCGTCCGCTCCTCGAAGGAGTTCTCGGTCTCGATGGAGTGATCGGCGGCCACGGCGAGGGTCATGCCGGAGTCGGCGACCCGGTAGCCCAGCACGTAGCGACCGTCCTTGGCCCAGTGCAGGCTCGGCACCAGCACCCGGTCGGCGAGCGTCTCGGCCTTGCGCGGGTCGAAGCCCTCACCCATCGCGGCGGCCCGCACGTGGTACTCGTCCTGGCCGTCCTGCCGGTTGAGCATCTGGCTGGAGACCACGATCGGGGCGTCGGCGTCCAGCAGGGTGACCTCGTAGGTCATCACCGCCAGGTGCCGTTCGGTGAAGGAGACCATGCGGCGGCTGCGCACCCGGACCGTCTTGCCCGAGGGGGTCTGCCAGATCAGCTCACGCCGCAGCACCCCGTCCCGGAAGTCCAGGGTGCGCTCGTACTGGTGCAGGTCGGCGACGGTGAGCAGCAGCGGCTCGTCGTCCACGTACAGCCGCAGGACCTTGGCGTCCGGCACGTTGACGATGGTCTGGCCCACCCGGGCGAAGCCGTAGGCCTCCTCGGCGTGCCGGATCGGCCAGGTCTCGTGGAAGCCGTTGATGAAGGTGCCGTGGGCGAAGGAGTCGCGGCCCTCCTCGACGTTGCCGCGCATGCCGAGGTACCCGTTGGCCACCGCGAACAGGGTCTCGGTGCGGCCCAGGTCGCCGGCGTCGTAACGGGTCTCGCGCAGGCCCCAGGCATCCGGCGGGAACCGGTGCCGATCGATGGGGTCGGGGGTGAACAGGGAGGAGGGGTTCACAGGGAGGTGCTTCCTTCGAGCAGTTCGGCGAGGTCGTCGACCACCAGGTCGGCGCCGTGTGCGATCAGGGTCTCGGCCCCGGCACCCCGGTCCACTCCGACCACCAGGCCGAAGTCGCCGGCGCGGCCGGAGGCGACCCCGGACTCCGCGTCCTCGACCACGACGGCCTGGGCCGCCGGCACACCGAGCTGGGCGGCGGCATCCAGGTAGGTGTCGGGGGCGGGCTTGCCGGGCAGGTGCCGTGCGGCGGCGACCAGGCCGTCGACCACCACCGGGAACCGGTCGGTCAGACCGGCGGCTGCCAGCACCGGCACTGCGTTGCGGGAGGAGGACACCACGGCGACCCGTCGGCCGTCGGCGATCAGCGCGTCCACCAGGGCGACCGAGCCCGGGTACGGGGTCACGCCCTCGGTGCGCAGCACCTCGGTGAACACCGCGTTCTTCCGGTTGCCCAGACCACACACGGTCTCCGCCTCTGGGGCGTCGGTCGGGTCGCCCCAGGGCAGGTCGATGCCCCGGCTGGTCAGCAGGCTGCGCACCCCGTCGTACCGGGGCTTGCCGTCGATGAACGCGAAGTAGTCGGCGTCGGAGTAGGGGGCGACGCCGTGCTGGTCGAGCACCGGGGTGAACAACCGGGCCCAGGCGTGCATGTGCACGACGGCGGTCGGGGTCAGCACACCGTCCAGGTCGAACAGGACGGCGGTCATGCCGTCGAGGGTGCTGCTCGGGCGCGCGGTGGTAGGGGACACGATGCTCCAGGGCGGGTCACGGGCAGGGGGGCGAGAGCACCGGTCGAGCCGGTGGTATCACCAGTCTGGCGGCTGCGTCGGCGCTGTCAACGTGGCGAAACGCTCACCGGACTAGGGTGAACGCCATGACGTGGCTGACGGCGCCCGCGCATCATCGCTGGCTGGAGTCCGAGACCGACCGGTTGCTCGCCTTCGGGCGTGGGGCCGCCGACCCCGCCGGAGGTTTCACCCGGCTCGACGACGACGGGTCCGGGGAGGGTGGTCCGGCCGAGCTGTGGATCACCTGCCGGATGACCCACGTGTACGCCCTCGGCACCCTGCTCGGGCGGCCCGGCTGTGCGCCGCTCGTCGATCACGGGCTGGCAGCGCTCACCGGGCTGTTCCGGGACACCGACCACGGCGGCTGGTTCACCGAGGCGGGGCCGGACGGGCCGACGGACGACGCGAAGGGCGCGTACCCGCACGCCTTCGTGGTGCTGGCATCGGCCTCGGCGACCGCGGCCGGGCGGCCCGGTGCGGCGGAACTGCTGCGCGAGGCGCTCACCGTCTCCGAGCAGCGGTTCTGGGACGAGGAGGCCGGGATGGTCGTCGAGTCCTGGGACCGGTCGTTCAGCACCCTCGACCCCTACCGCGGGGTGAACGCCACCATGCACACCGTCGAGGCATACCTGGCGGCCGCCGACGTGACCGGCGAGCGGATCTGGCTGGACCGGGCCGTCCGGATGATCACCCGGGTGGTGCACGACTTCGCGCGCGGGAACGCCTGGCGGATCCCCGAGCACTTCGACACCGACTGGAACGCCGACCTGGAGTACAACGCCGACACCCCGGCACACCCGTTCCGGCCCTACGGCGCCACCATCGGGCACTGGCTGGAGTGGGCCCGGCTCACCCTGCACGCCCGCGCGGCGATCACCGCTGCCGGGGACGTCGCGCCGGCCTGGATGCTGGACGACGCGATCGCGCTGTTCGACGCCGCGGTGCGCGAGGGCTGGGAGGTCGACGGCGCGCCGGGCTTCGTGTACACCGTGGACTGGTCCGGGCAGCCGGTGGTGCGCGAGCGGATGCACTGGGTGGTCGCCGAGGGGATCGCCGCCGCGGCCGCGCTGCACGCCGCCACCGGGGACGCGCGCTTCGAGCGGTGGTACGCCACCTGGTGGGACTACGCGGAGGAGTTCCTGATCGACCGGGTCGGCGGGTCCTGGTGGCACGAGCTGGGCACCGACAACCGGGTGTCCCGGACCGTATGGGCGGGCAAGGCGGACCTGTACCACGCGGTGCAGGCGACGCTGATCCCGCGGCTGCCGCTGACGCCGGTGCTGGCGCCGGCGCTGGAGCGGGGGTTGCTGGACTGACGGGCGCGCCCGGGCGATCCCGGGTGAACGACAGTCGGTCGGTGCGCCGGTCCCGGGCGACGGCCCTACAGTCGGCGGGTGCTGAGTGTGTTGCGTCGGGTGCCCTGGTGGGCGGTGGCCGTGGTCGTGGCGGCCGGGTTGCTGGTCAGTGGGCTGCTGCCGGGGTCGGACGCGGAGGCGCTCGCGGGGCGGGTGCTGCCGGTGCTGGGCTTCGTGGCGGCGCTGACGATCGTCGCGGAGTGCTGCGCGGTGGCGGGGCTGTTCGATGCGGCGACCGACGGTGCGGCGCTGTTGGCGCGGGGGCGGCGCTGGGCGCTGTGGGCGCTGCTGGTGCTGGTGGCGGTCGCTTCGACGGTGGTGCTGTCGTTGGACACGACGGCGGTGCTGCTGACCCCGTTGGCGATCCGGGCCGGGCGCCGGGTGGGCGGTGGCGACGAGCGGACGGCGGTGTTCTACGCCCTGACCGTGGTGGCGCTGGCGAACACGGCGTCGCTGCTGCTGCCGGTGTCGAACCTGACCAATCTGCTGGCCGATCACCGGTTCGCGGCGGCGGGGGTGAGCTACCTCGGGGTGATGTGGCTGCCGGCGCTGGTGGTGGTCGCGGTGACCGTGGTGGTGTTGGCGGTCCGGGGCCGGGACCGGTTGCGCGGCGGGTTCGAGGCCGGGGAGCGGTACGTGCCGCCGGACCGGGTGCTGCTGGGTGTGACGGCGGCGGTGGTCGGCGTGATGGCGGTCGGCTTCGTCGCGGGGCTGCCGGTGTGGGCGGTGGCCGGGATCGCGGCGGTGGCGCTGCTGGTGGTGGGTGCCTGGCGGCGCGGCGGGCTGCCGACCCCTGTCGGACAGCTGGTGCCGTGGCGGATGCTGCTGGTGGTCGGCGGGCTGTTCGTCGCGGTGGAGACGGCGCAGGTGCGCGGGCTGGGTGACTGGGTGGCGGGGCTGGCGCCGGACGGGACCGGCACCGGGCCGCTGCTGGTGCTGGCGGGGCTGGCGACCGGGGCGGCGAACCTGCTGAACAACCTGCCGGGCTACCTGGTGGTGGAACCGGCGGCGGGCGGCGATCCGACCCGGTTGGCGGCGGTGCTGATCGGGGTGGGGGCCGGGCCGTTGCTCACCCCGTGGGCGTCGCTGGCGACGGTGCTGTGGTGGCAGCGGTGCCGCCGGATGCTGACCCATGTGCCGGTGCGCGGGCTGCTGGTGCAAGGGCTGTGGCTGGCGCCGCTGTGCGTGCTGGCCGGGGTGCTGGTGCTCGGCTGAGCCCTAGGCGCTCGGCTTCTTGGGTCGGGCGCGGACGTGCATCCGCTCGCCCTGCGGGCCGAACAGGGCGAGGGTCTCGGTCGGGGTGGTGAGCGCGTTGTCGATCAGGTGCGGGGTGCGGGTGTCGAATTCGGCGACCTCACCGGGGCCGAGCGTGATGTCGTGGTCGCCGAGCCGCAGCCGGATCGCGCCGGAGAGCACGTAGAGCCATTCATACCCCTCGTGCACCCGCAGCTCCCGCGGCGGTGCGGCCGGGTCGGCGCCGGGCATGATCATCTTGTACGCCTGCACCCCGCCCGGGCGGCGGGTGAGCGGCAGGAAGGTGACGCCGTGCCGCACGGTGGGGCGTGGATGGACCCGCGGGTCGCCGGTGTCGGCGTCGGGCACCAGGTCGTCGAGCGGGACCTGGTGGGCGCGCGCCAGGGGAAGCAGCAGCTCCAGGGTGGGTCGGCGCTGCCCCGACTCCAGCCGGGACAGCGTGCTGACCGAGATGCCGGTGGTCGCGGACAGGTCGGCCAGGGTCGCGCCCGCGCTGTGCCGGAGGGCGCGCAGCCGGGGGCCGACCCCGTCCAGGATCGGGGTGTCGTCGTCGGTCACCCGCCCAGTTTGCCGAACCGGCAACAGATGTTGTCAAGCGGACGCTTCGGGCGGGACGCTCCAGGTCCACGACGAACGGAGCGAGAGATGGACGAGGTGGACGTCCTGGTGATCGGGGGCGGAGCGGCCGGGCTGAGCGGTGCGCTGACCCTGGGTCGGGCCCGACGGTCGGTGCTGGTGGTGGACGCCGGGGAACCGCGCAACGCCCCGGCGGCGCACATGCACGGCTTCCTGGGGCACGACGGGCTGCCCCCGGCCGACCTGCTCGCGCGCGGTCGTGCCGAGGTCGAGGGCTACGGGGTGCGGCTGCATCGCGGCCGGGTGACGGCGGCCGTGCCGGAGGGCAACGGCTTCCTCGCCACCCTGGACGGCGGGACCGAGGTCCGGGCGCGCCGGGTGCTGGTCGCCACCGGGTTGGTCGACGAGCTGCCGGAGGTCGACGGCTTGCGCGCTCGCTGGGGCCGGGACGTGGTGCACTGCCCCTACTGCCACGGCTGGGAGGTGCGCGACCGGCGGATCGTGCTGCTCGGATCGATGCACCAGGCGCTGCTCTGGCGGAACTGGACCGCCGCGCTGACCTGGGTCACCCCGACCACCCCCGAGGCCGACGACCGGGCGAAGCTCGCGGCGCTGGGGATCACCGTCATCGAGGGTGCCCCGGCCGAGGTGCTGGTCGAGGCGGATGCGGTCACCGGGATCCGGTTGGCCTCCGGTCGGGTGCTGGAGGCCAAGGTGATCGCCACCGGTGCGCCGATGCGGCCGCGTCTGGACGGACTCGACGGGCTGGGACTGGTCGCCGAGGAGGGGCCGTTCCCCGGATCGAGCTTCCTGCCGACCGGTGATCGCGGCCAGACGGTGGTGCCGGGGGTGCGTGCGGCGGGCAACGTGACCGACCTCAGTGCGCAGGTGGTGGTCGCGGCAGCCGAAGGGCAGATGGCCGCGGCGATGCTGAACATGGAGCTGATCGAGGAGGACACCACCCGCGCGATGCACCGTCCGCCCACCGGCCGGGACTACTGGGAGGACCGGTACGCCGGAACCGAGCGGGTCTGGTCCGGGCGGCCGAACCGGGTGCTGGAGACCGAGGCGGCGACCCTGACCCCGGGAACCGCCGCGGACATCGGTGCCGGCGAGGGCGGGGACGCGGTGTGGCTGGCGACGCGCGGCTGGGACGTGACGGCGGTCGACATCGCGCAGGGCGCCCTGGACAAGGTGGCGGCGCTCGCGGCCGAGCAGGGCGTGGCGGTCCGCACCGAGCGCGCCGATGTCGGGGAATGGGACGACGGACGGCGCTACGACCTGGTGACCTCGCACTTCCTGCACCCGGAGCCCGGTATCCGGGACGACCTGTTCCGCCGGATGGCCGCGGCGGTGGCACCGGGGGGCACGCTGCTGATCGTCGGTCATCACCCGCACGACCGGCACCTGCGGGACGGCCTGGGCGCTCTGGAGGACTGGTTCGTCACCGCGGAGCAGGTGGCGGCGCTGCTGGATCCGGACGAGTGGCAGATCGAGGTCGCCGAGTCACGGCCCCGGACGGAGGAGCACGCGGGCCGTCAGCACGAGGTGGCCGATGCCGTGCTGCGGGCGCGCCGCCGGGGCTGACATGCTGGCGGGATGAGCGAGGACCTGAGCCGCCTGGTGGCGGAGGTGGAAGCACAGGAGCGCGAGCTGCGGTTCGCGACCTTCACGAACGACGACGCCTGGGAGCTGGGCTGCCTGCTGGTCGCCCTCGCCGCCGAGCGGCAGCTGGCGGTCACGGTGGACATCCGCCGCGGCCGTCAGCATCTGTTCCACGCCGCACGGCCGGGCACGACCCCGGACAACGACAGCTGGATCGAGCGCAAGACCCGGGTGGTGGAACGCTTCGGCACCTCCTCCTTCCTGGCCGGCCTCCGGCACCGGGCGGCGGGGACCACCTTCGCGGAGAAGCAGGGGCTGTCGGTGCAGGAGTACGCGGCGCACGGCGGGGCGTTCCCGGTGCACGTCGAGGGGGTCGGCGTCGTCGGCGTGGTCACGGTCTCCGGGCTGCCGCAGGCGGAGGACCACGCGCTGGTGGTGGAGGCGGTCCGCCGGTTCCTGGACGGCTGAGCCGTTCTGGACGGGTGTCCCGCCCGGACGGGTGTGCTGCCAGGACGGTGGGCTGCCCGCGCCGGGATGCGAGGCGCCGCGCTCCGGCGCACAGTCGACAGGGACACCCGAAGGAGGCTCACCATGCCGGAACGCGATCCCGGTCCCAGCGTCAAGGACAAGGAGCTCTACGAGGAGCTCCGGGACGAGGGGAACAGCAAGGAGAAGTCGGCCCGGATCGCCAACGCCGCCGCGGCGCGAGGACGCAGCGACGTGGGCAAGAAGGGCGGCGAGTCCGGGTCCTACGACGACTGGACGGTCGACGACCTGCGCAAGCGGGCGGCCGAACTGGACATCGAGGGCCGTTCGGAGATGAAGAAGGACGAGCTGATCGAGGCACTGCGCTCGCACTGAGCGCAACGACGGCCCGGCCCCGCGGTGGATGCGGGGCCGGGCCGTCGTCGTGTCGGACTCAGTGCTCGTGGTCCTCGTGCTCGTGGTCCTCGTGGTCGTCCCCGTGCGCGGCGCCCTCGCCGGTGGCGACGGTCAGCTCGTTCGGGGTGACCGACAGGTCGGTGGTGTTCCAGACCTCGCCGGTGAGCACATCGACGGCCAGCAGTCGGTCGTTCGCCGGGTCGGTGATGTAGGCGGTGCCCTCGTGCACCCGGATCGCCGGGCGCGGCTCCTGCCAGTTCTCCGGCTCCTCCCACGCGTCCAGCACCGGCATGGATCGGACCAGGGTGCCGGTCTCCGGGTCGATCACGTGCAGGTTGCCGTCGGTGCCGAGCACCAGGGCCTCACCGTCGTCGCCGCGGGCCAGCGAGCGGAAGGTGTAGGAGGACGGCAGGTCGACCAGGGTCAGCGCCGCCGTTCGGGTGTCGATCAGGCTGACCCGGGTCGGGCGCTCCAGCTCGGCGTCCGGGTCGGACTTGTAGTCGCCGAGCACGACCGGGGACTCCTCGGAGCCGGCCTGGTTGCCGATCCGGCCGTAGGCGTCCGGGCTGGTGACCTTGGTGATCTGCCCGTCGGCGACCACCAGGGCGCCGTCCTCGCAGCCGATCACCACGGTCTCCTCGGCGGCCATCGCCTCACCGTGCACGCCGGGGCACTGGTCGTTCACGGCGGTCTCGGTGCCGTCGGCGGCCAGCAGGCGGATGCCGGTGCGGGCGTCCTCGTCGCCCTCGGAGACCACGACGCTGCCGTCGTGCAGTTCCACCGCGACGCCGTGGTGCGCCTCGGGGGTGGTGAACGCGCGCCGCTCGGCGTCGGGATCGGCGATCGCCGCGGAGTCGACGACGGTGACCTGCCCGGTGCCGTCGTCGAACAGGGCGGTCCGGCCCTCGTGCACGACGACGTGGCCGGGGGTCTCGGCGCTGTAGGTGAGGTCGGTGAGCGTCGGGTCGGCGGTGAAGAAGTGCGAGTGGTCGCCGTGCGCTTGACCCCAGGTCCCGGCGTCGAGCACGCGGAAGCCACCGGCAGTGGAGACGAGCACGTGCCGACCGTCGCCGGCAGGGTTGACCCGGTTGAAGCCGTCCAGCTCCAGGTCGGCGACCAGGTCCAGGGTGGTGGCGTCGAGAACCTGGACGCCACCGTCGTAGGTGAGGACCAGACGCGGCTTGAGGCTGGCCGATTCCTGCGCGGTGGCGGTCGGCTCGGGGGTGGTGGTCGCGGCGGCGGTCGTGGTGTCGTCGTCGGACTGTCCGCAGGCGGCCAGCAGCAGGGCGGCGGTGAGGCCGGCGCCGAGGGCGGCGAAGGGTCGGGTGCGGGTGTTCATGGTTGAGGGCGCGGACGGGCCGCGCCGACTCCTTCCCAGGTGGGTCGATGTGGTGGGAAGGAACTTAGCACGTAATGAGAATCATTCCAGCTAGTCGCCGGCGCGGACCGATCCACCCCTGCGGCGGGTGACCGCGTTCGCTCATCCGCGGGCGGCTAGTGGCTGGTCAGTCCTGCGGCGTGAGCGCGTAGTACGCCCGATCCCGGTACACCAGCGGCTCGGCCTCCGGGCGGGTGGCGTGGTCCAGCGCCCGCACCGAGACCAGGAAGCTGGTGCCCACCGGGGTGCGCTGCACCACCCGTCCCCGCACCCAGGACTGCACGCCGTCCAGCACCGGCTCACCGGTGGGCAGCTGCGACCAGCCACCCTCGGCGAACCTGTCCACCCCCCGGGCGGCGAACCTGCCGGAGAGCGCCGCCTGGTCGTGCGCCAGGAAGCTCACCACCAGGGTCTTCGCCCGGGACAGCGCGGGCCAGGACGAGGAGCCGGAGTCGATGCTGAACGCCAGCAGCGGCGGGGACGCCGAGACCGAGATGACCGAGGTGGCGGTGAAGCCGACCGGACCGGCGTCGTCCAGCAGTGTCACCACGGCGACCCCGGCGGCGTGCTGCCGGAACACCGTCTTGTACTGCTCCGGGGTGAGCTGCGGCTCGTCCTGCTCGATCAGGTCGGCCTCCAGCTGGTGCAGGGTGGTCATCGGATCGCCTCCACGGTCACGGTCCGGCGCAGCGCCGGTTCCTCGGTCGCCCACCAGGCGGCGAGCTGGTCGTCGATGGCGGTCAGCCGTCCGGCGGTGACCACCAGGGAACGGGTGGGCACGATCGCCCCCAGCTCGACCAGCACCGGGCGCAGGTGGGCCTCGCCGACCAGGGCGTGGCCCGGGTCGCCGGGCACCACCAGCGGGACGGCGACGACCCCGGCGAGGCCACGGGGGCCGTAGAGGTCGAGGAACGCCTTGAGCAGTCCGGTGAAGGACGCCTTGTGCACCGGGGTGGCGACGACCAGGACCCCCGCGTCGGCGGCGCTGCGTAGGGCGACGTCGGCACGGGGGTGCTCGGCGGCGAACAAGTCGGCGGCCAGGCCGCTGAGGTCGATCGAGTCGCCCGGTGTCAGGTCGAGGCGGTTGGCGAGGAAGGCGGCGGTGGTGTCGGCGGCACCGGCGGTGCGCGAGCCGGGGCGGGGATTGCCGATCAGGGTGACGACGGTGGTCATGGTTCGGTCCTCTCAGATCGCCTTGCCGGGGTTGAGCACCCCGGCCGGGTCGAGTGCGTCCTTGATCCGGTGCAGGGTGGTGCGGGCGACCGGGTCCAGCTCGTCGGCCAGCCAGCGGCGCTTCAGGACGCCGATCCCGTGTTCGCCGCTGAGAGTGCCGCCGAGGCGCAGCGCAAGCGCCACGATGGCGTCCACGGTCTCCTGCACCCGAGGGGTGACGGCCCCGTCGTCGGTGAGCACCAGGGGGTGGATCACCCCGGCGCCGGCATGGGCGAAGGTGAACACCGGGACCCCGGTGCTGTCGGAGATCGCGGCGATCCCGGCCAGCGTCTCGGCGAGTGCTGTCCGGGGCACCGAGACGTCCTCGATCAGCACCCGCCCGAGTCGTTGCACCGCGGGCAGCGCACCCCGGCGGGTCGCGATCAGGCGCTCGGAGCGAGCGGGGTCGTCGGTGATGTCCACCCGCACCGCCGTGGGCCGGATCCGGTAGGCGAGGGCGGCGGCCTCGGCGAGGGCGGAGGGTCCTTCCAACTGGATCAGCAGGAAGGCGGCTCCGTCGGTGGCCAGCACCGGGTCCACGGCGGCCAGCGTGGCGCCGTCCAGCAGCTCCAAGGTGTCCGCGGCCGGGATGGTCAGCGCGGCCGCGGCGGCGGTGGCGACATCGGGGAACAGGGCGGCGACGGTGGCGGTCGACACCGGCAGCGGCTGCAGCCGGACGGTGGCCCGGACCACGATCCCGAGCGTCCCCTCCGAACCCACGAACAGGGAGGTCAGGTCGTATCCGGTGACGCTGCGCGGCCCGGCGGTGCCGGTGCGCAGCAGCTCGCCGTCGGCCAGCACCACGTCCAGACCCAGCACCGCCTCCCGGGTGCCGCCGTGCCGGGCGCAGCGCAGCCCGCCGGCATTGGTGGCGATGGTGCCGCCGATGCTGGCGATGGCGACGCTGCCCGGGTCCGGGGCGTAACGCAGGCCGTGGGCGGCGGCGGCCCGGTCCAGGTCGGCCACGATCACCCCGGGCTGCACCACGGCGGTGCCGGTGACCGGGTCGATCGACTCGATGGCGTCCAGCCCCGACAGATCCAGCACGACCTGCCCGGCGGTGGCCGAGGCGCCCCCGGTCAGGCCGGTCCCGGCGCCGCGCGGCACCACGGTGACCCGCTCGGCGGTGGCCCAGCGCAGCACCGCCTGCACCTCGGCGATGCTGCCCGGGCGGACCACCGCATCCGGCGGCGTCCCCGGTGACCAGCCGGACCTATCGCTGTGCGCGGCGGTGCGGGCGGCGACGGACCGGTCCGTGGGGGCGAGGTCGTCCAGCGTGAGCGTCATGCCGGGCGCACCACGGTCGACCCGGAGCGCAGGCGCTCCAGGAACAGGATCACGGTGGCGGCGACCGAGCGGTGCTGGACGTCGTTGAGCACGTCGTGCAACCCGTCGGTGACCACGGTGACCTCCGCGCCGAGCCCTGCCAGCACCGGCAGCGCGTCGGCGGCCGGGCTGATCGGATCGGCGGCCCCGTGCACCGCCAGGGTCGGCACGCCCAGCACGCCCGGGGTGACCGGCGCGATCGGCAGCACGAGGGTGTCGGCGCTGCCGCCGAGACCTCGTCGGGCGCTGCGGGCCAGCACGCCGCGGTGGTTCGGGCAGGCGGTGCGGGCGGCGATCTCGGTCTCCCAGCTGCCGCCCCAGGCCTGACCCAGCGAACCGGGGACCACCGGCAGCCCGGCCAGGACCACAGCATCGGCGGCCGCACCGGAGCGGACCAGCTCGACGGCGGTGAGCGCACCGGCGTCCACCCCCACCAGGACGCGGGGCCCGGGCAGGGTGTCGTCGGCCAGCAGTGCGGCGGCCGTGGCCGGGGCGCTCGGGTCGTCGTCCACCGCGATCACCCGATAGGCGTCCGCGGCGATCCGGCTGCCGAAGCGCTGGTACACCTCCGGGGTCTCGCCCCGGCCGACCAACAGGATCAGGGTGCCGCGGGGTGCGAGGTGTTCCGGCTCGGACCAGGTGCGGGTGGCGGCGGTGGTGGGGGTGGTGGGATCGGTGACGGTCATCGCAGGGCCTCCTCGGCCGTGGGGTGGGGTCCCAGGACGACGGGACGGGTGGGATCGGCGGACCAGGCGGACCAGGAGCCGGGGTAGAGCACCGGGTCGAACCCGGCGACGGTGAGCGCGAGCGCCTGATGGGCGGCGGTGACCCCGGAGCCGCAGTAGACCCCGGCCGGGCTGCCGGGCCGGGCACCGAGGGCGCTGAACCGGGCGGCCAGCTCGGCGGCCGGTCGGAAGGTGCCGTCGGCGGTGACGTTCGCCGCGGTGGGGGCGCTCACCGCACCGGGGATGTGTCCGGCCCGGGGGTCGATCGGCTCGGATTCCCCGCGGTAGCGCTCGGCCGCCCGGGCGTCCAGCAGCAGTGCCGCCTGCGCCGCACCGTCGGCGTCCAGGGTGGGCAGGTGCCCGGCGCTGAGGGTGACGTCGCCGGGCAACGGGGCCGGATCGTCCTGGCTCACCGCCAGCCCGGCGGCGCGCCACGCGGCGAGTCCGCCGTCGAGCAGGCGCACGTCGGCGACCCCGGCCCAGCGCAGCAGCCACCAGGCCCGGGCGGCTGACTGCCCGGCGTTGTCGTCGTAGACCACCACGGTGTCCCCGGTCCGCAGACCCCAGCGGCGGGCCGCCGCCTGCAGGTCCTCGATGGCGGGCAGCGGGTGGCGTCCGGCGTGCGACGGCGGGGCCGCGAGCTCGGTGTCCAGGTCGACGTAGACCGCCCCGGGCAGGTGGCCCGCCCGGTAGGCCGGTCGGCCGTCCGGCACCGGGAGGGTCCAGCGGACGTCGAGCAGCCGGACCGGCGCACCGGAACCGAGCAGGCGGTCCAGGGCGACGGCGTCGATCAGGTGGTCAGTGGTCATGGACGGTGCTCCTGGTGAGAGTGCTGAAGAAGAGCTCGAGGGCGCCGAGCGCGGCGGCTTCCAGGTCGACGTCCAGCCCGCGGCGCACCGCCAGATGGATCGCGGCGACCCCCAGCGGCGGCAGGTCGGTGCGCTCCACCAACCCGGCCGGCACCGCCCCGGCGCTGGGCAGCACCGCCACCCCGAGTCCGGCCCGGGCTGCGGCCATCACGCCCTCCAGGCTGGTGGACTCGGCCGCCAGCAGGACCCGACGACCGGCCTCGCCGAGTTCGGTCATCGCCCGCCGCCGCATGCCGCACGGCTCGGAGTAGGCGACCAGCGGGACGGTGTCGTCCAGGGACAGCCCCGGCCGGGCGAACCAGCGCAGCGGCAGGGTGCCGACCGGGCGGCCCGGTGTCTGCGGACCGAGGGCGAGCAGCACCGCCACGTCGATGGAGCCACGGTCGATCGCCTCGGCCATCTGGGTCGAGCGGTCGATGCTGAACTGCACCGGCCGGTCCGGGTAGGCGTCCTTCAGCGCGGTGAGCAGTCCGGGCAGCACCTGGTCGGCGGCGGTCTCGGTGGAGCCGATCACCACGGTGCGCCGACCGGCGGCGTCCAGCCGGGCCAGCGCGTCGTCGTGCACCGCGAGGATGCGTCGCGCCTCGGCGAGCAGACGTTCCCCGGCCGGGGTGAACCGGGTGCGACGGCCCTGCCGCTCGACCAGGGGGGCGTGCAGCCGCCGTTCCAGGCTGCGCACGTGCTGGCTCACGGTGGGCTGGCTCAGGTGCAGCGCGACCGCCGCCCGACCGAAGCCACCGCAGTCGGCGATGGCGACGAAGGAACGCAGCTGCACCAGGTCCAGGGCGGCGGTCATCGGGTCACCGCCAGGCGGCCCGGCACCGCGTCCAGCAGGTCGCGGGTCCGGTCGTGCCGCGGCGCGGTGAACACCTCCGCCGTCGGGCCCGACTCCACCAACCGGCCGCGGTGCAGCACGGCGACCCGGTGGGCGACCTGGGCCACCACCGCCAGGTCGTGCGAGACCAGCAGGTAGGACACCCCGAGGTCGCGTTGCAGTTCGGCCAGCAGATCGAGGATCTGCGCCTGCACCGACACGTCGAGGGCCGACACCGGTTCGTCCAGCAGCAGGATCTCCGGGTCCAGTGCCAGTGCCCGGGCGATGGCGACCCGCTGCCGCTGCCCACCGGAGAGTTCGGCCGGCAGCCGGGACAGGGCGTCCGAGGGCAACCCGACCCGCTCGATCAGCTCGGCCGCCCGGGTGCCGCGCGAGCGGCGGTCGCCGATCCCGAAGGACACCAGCGGTTCGGCCACCGACTCGGCCACGGTGAACCGTGGGTCCAGGGCGGCGAACGGGTTCTGGTGCACCAGCTGGATCCGGCGGCGCAGCGGGCGCCACTGCTTCCACCCGGCGTCGGTGAGGTCCTGCCCGTCCAGCTCGATCCGACCGGCGGTCAGCCGCTGGAGACCCAGGGCCACCCGCAGGGCCGTGGTCTTGCCGGAACCCGACTCACCGACCACCGCCAGGGTGCGGCCGCGCTGCACCGCCAGGTCCACCCCGTCCAGCACCCGGCCCGAGCCGGGGAAGTCGACGGTGGCCCCGGTGAGCCGAAGCACCTCGGGGGCCGGGTCGTCGGCCCGGAGCCGGAAGCCGCGCAGACCGGGTGCCGCGGCGATCAGCCGGCGGGTGTACGGCTCCTGCGGGCGTTCGACCACGGTGGCGGTAGGCCCGTGCTCCACCACCCGACCGTCCTGCATCACCACGATCCGGTCCGCCCGGTCGGCGGCCATCGCCAGGTCGTGGGTGATGATCAGCAGCGCGGTGCCGGTGTCCCGGACCTGTCCGGTGAGGTGGTCCAGGATCCGGCGCTGCACCGTCACGTCCAGCGCGGAGGTCGGTTCGTCGGCGACCACCAGGCGCGGCTTGCCGGCCAGGGCGAGGGCGATCAGCACCCGCTGCCGCAGCCCGCCGGACAGTTCGTGCGGGTACTGCCGGGCACGCAGCTCGGGGTCGTCCACCCCGGCCTCGTGCAGCAGCTGCAGCACCTCCACCTGGGCCGCCCGTCGCGGGACCCCGCGCAGGCGCACCGCCTCGGCCAGCTGGCTGCCGACCCGGCGGGTCGGGTCCAGGCCGACCATCGGGTCCTGCGGCACCAGACCGACCACCCGGCCGCGCAGCCCGCGGCGCACCCGCTCACCGGCATGCGTCACGTCCAGGCCGTCGACCTCGATGCGGCCGCCGGTGATCCGACCGGCGGCGGGCAGCAGTCCGAGCAGCGCGGCGGCGGTGGTGGTCTTGCCGGAGCCGGATTCGCCGACCACCGCCAGCACCTCGCCGGGGGCGATGTCGAGCGAGACACCCCGGACGGCGGGGGCGTGCTGGCCGTAGGTGACCTCCAGCTCGGTGAGCCGGGCGACGGCGGTCATCGGCCGACCTCCTCGACCGTGCGGGCCAGGTGGTTCAACGCCAGGACCAGCAGGCCGACGAACAGGCCCGGCAGCAGGCTCAGCCACGGGCTGGTCACCAGGTAGTTCCGTCCGGCGGAGATCAGCGTCCCCCACTCGGCGGCCGGCGGCTCGGCCCCGAACCCGAGGAAGGACAGCGCCGCCACCGCGATGATCGCCGCGCCGAAGTCCAGCACCGCGAGCACCGCCACCGGACCCCAGGAGTTCGGCAGCACATGCCGCAGCAGCACCCGGCCCCAGGAGCCACCGCCGGTGCGGGCCGCCTCGACGTAGGGCAGCGTCTTGACCCGCAGCACCTCGGCGCGGGTGGTGCGGGCGAAGCCCGGGATGATCCCGACCCCGACCGCCACCGCGACCGGCACGGTGCCGAAGCCGACGGCCGTCACGATGGCCAGGGCGAGCAGCAGACCGGGGATGGCGAGCAGCACGTCCACCGCCCGCATCACCAGGGCGTCCACCCAGCCGCCGACGAACCCGCTGAGCACCCCGAGGCCGAGTCCGCCGACCAGCGCGATGCCGATCGCCAGCGCGGTGGCCTGGATGGTGAGCGCCCCGCCGTGCAGCACCCGGGAGAACAGGTCGCGGCCCAGCTCGTCGGTGCCGAACAGGTGGGCGGCACTCGGCGGCAGCAGCTTGTCCGCCGGTGCCGTCGCATAGGGGTCGGCCGAGGTGAACCAGGTCGGCGCCAGGGCCGACAGGATCACGAAGCCGGTGAACGCCAGCGCGATCAGGAAGCCGGGCCGGCGCAGCAGCGCCCGCGCGGTGGCCCGGCGTCGGGCCGCCCGGCCGGTGGTGCCGCGGGCGGGCAGGTCGACCACCGGTGCGGCGGTGGCGACCCGGGGCTGGGTGAGGGTTGTCATCGTGACCTCGCGATCCGGGGGTCGAGCAGCGGGTAGAGCAGGTCGACCAGCAGGTTCACCAGCACGAAGGCGGCGGCCGCCAGCACGACGATCGCCTGCACCACGGGGACGTCCTGGTTCAGCACCGACTCCTGGGCGAGGGTGCCCACCCCCTGCCGGGCGAAGACCGTCTCGGTGACGATCGCGCCGGTGACGGTGCCGCCGACCAGCAGACCGAGGATGGTCAGGGTGGGCAGGGCGGCATTGCGCAGCGCGTGCCGCCCGATCACCGCCGCCCGGCTCAATCCGGTGGCGGTGGCGGTGGTGATGTACGGCTCGGCCAGCGTGTCGGTGAGGCTGCGGGTGAGCACCTGGGCGAAGGCGGCACCGGTCGGGATCGCCATCGTGACGGCGGGCAGGATCAACGCCTGCGGGCCCGCCGACCCGGTGGACGGCAGCCAGCCGAGGCTGAAGGCGAAGACCTGGATCAGCAGCAGGCCGATCCAGAACGACGGGAACGCCACCCCGGCGGACGGCAACCGGGTCAGCAGCAGGCGCAGCGGCGACCACCGGACGGAGGCGGCCAGCCAGGCGACCAGTACCCCGCCGCCGAGCGCGATCAGGATCGCCAGGCCGGAGAGTTGCAGCGTGCCGGGCAGGCGCTGGGCGATCAGCTCGGTGACCGGGATGCCCTTGGTGGTGGAGGTGCCCAGATCGCCGTGCAGTGCCCCGGTGAGCATCGACCAGTACTGCCCGAGCACCGGCTGGTCCAGGCCGTACCGTGCCTGGGCCTCGGCGAGCTGGGCCGGGGTGAGCGAGTCCAGCTCGACGTTGTTGGCCGACAGCACCATCGCCAGCGGGTCGCTGGGCAGCAGCCAGAGGATGGCGAAGGTGACGGTGTAGGCGGCCCACAGCACGCCGACCGCTTGCAGCACCCGGCCGGTGATGTACCCGGCCGGGCCCCAGCGCAGGGACCTGACCCGCGGTGGGGCCAGGACCGCCGCGGCGGTCACGGGGTGATCCAGGTGCCGGCGAAGTCCCCGAAGGACTCCGAGGTGAACCGGAAACCGTGCACCGCGGCCGACACGCCGGCGGTCTGCACCCGCTCGAAGGTCGGGAACGCCAGCGCGTGGTCCAGGTAGTACTGCTGGAGCTCGGCGTAGACCTCGGCCCGGGCGGTGGTGTCCAGCGTGGTGGTGCCCTGGTCCAGGAGTGCCTGCACCTCGGTGGTCTGCTCCGGGGTCAGGGCGTTCACCGCCTGGGCCTGCGATCCGGCGTACCGGGCGTCGATGATCCACTGGATCACACCCGGGTCGGCGCGGGTGTAGTAGGTGCTGATCAGGTCGTAGTCACCGGCCGCCAGCACCTCGGAGCGCTGGGCCTGGGTGATCACGTTCAGTTCCAGGTCGATGCCGACCGCCTTGAGCTGGTCCTGGATCAGCTGGTCGCCGGCGGAGAACTGGGCGATCACCGGCGTCGAGAGGGTCAACTTCTGACCGTCCTTGTGCCGGTAGCCGTCGTCCCCGAGCGTCCAGCCCGCCTCGTCCAGCAGCTCGGCGGCACCGTCGGCGTCGTAGGCCAGGTCGTCGCCGTGGTCCTGGTAGGCCGGGGTGGTGGTGTCGTAGATGCTGGTCACCGACGGGTACTCGGTGCCGAAGATGGTCGAGGCGTAGCTGTCCCGGTCGATCGCCTGCTGCAGCGCGTGCCGGACCCGCTCGTCGGCCAGGATCTTGCCGTCCGCGACATTCGGGTAGTAGTTGTTCGCCGGGCCGGGCAGCGACCGACTGACCACCGTGTCACCGGAGGACTGGATCAGGGCAGTGTCGTTCTCGCTGATCGGGTTGCGCGGCCAGGCGATGTCGATGGCGTCCGAGGTGAGCTGGCCCACCCGCACGCTGTCCTCCGCCACGTAGGTGAAGGTGATGCCGTCCAGGTACGCCTCGCCGGTGTTCTCGCGCAGCTCGGAGCCCCAGGCGTAGCCGTCCCGCTTGGTCAGCACCGTGCTCTGGCCGGGGGAGTAGCTGTCCAGCACGAAGGGCCCGGAACCGACCACGTCCCCGAGGCAGCGCTCCTCCGGGGTCGCCTGGTACGACGAGGCGGCCAGGATCGCCAGGTTGGTGGTCGAGGTGCCCTGCAGGAAGGCGGAGTTCGGGGTGCTGAAGTGCACCACCACCGTGTCGTCGTCCACCACCTCGGTGGAGTCGTAACCGGCCAGGTACACCGCGCCGTAGGCGGTCGGCAGCTGCTCCAGGGTGGCGGCACCGGAGTCGAACGCCAGCTTCACCGACTCGGCGGTGAACGCGGTGCCGTCGGAGAACGTCACGTCGTCGCGCAGGTCGAAGGTGTAGGACAGCCCGTCGTCGGCGACCTCCCAGTCGGTCGCCAGCCACGGCACCAGCTCGCCGGTCTCCGGGTCCTGGTCGGTCAGCGAGTCGGCGAAGTTCCTGATCACCGTGCGGTGCTCGATCCAGTAGGTCTGGAACGGGTCGACGCAGGCGAAGGCGGCGTTGTCCGGGAAGAACGCGACGTCGAGGGTGCCACCGGAGACCGGGTCGCCGGCCGGGCTCTGGCCGCTGTCGGCCGCCCCGGCGGTGGAGCAGGCGGACAGGGCGACGACGAGGGCGAGGGTGGGCAGCGCCGGGCGCAGGGTGCGGGTCATCGGGTGTCCTCAGGGGGTCTCGGAGAGCAGGCGGCGGCCGGTGGCGAGCAGCGCGGCGTCCTCCTGCGGCGGGTGGACGCGGCTGGCGAGCACGTCGCGCAGGTGTCGCTCCAGCGGGTGGTGGCGGGTCAGGGCGGGATTGCCCAGGGCGGCGACGGCGGTCTGCACCGCCTCGATGGCGCTGCGGGTGGCGAGCACCTTGGCCAGACCGAACCGGGCGGCGACGGCGGGGTCCCCGGCATCAGCCCGGGCCGCCAGGCCGAGCAGCAGTTCCTCGGCCTGGACCAGCAGCGCCTCGACCTGACCGGCGGTGTGCTGGATGTGCTCGGTGGTGGCGATCGGCCGGCCCAGCGAGGTCGGCACCCGGTCCCGGGCGAACCGGTGCAGGAACGACTGGGCGGCCCGGCCGACCCCGACGTACAGCGCGGGCAGGCCGAGCGCGATCACGCCGGGGAAGTCCTGCCGGGCGAGCTGGGACCGCGGGACGCCCCGGAAGTGGTCCAGCGGCAGCCGCACATCGGTGTAGTGCACGTCGTGGGTGCTGGTGGCCCGCTGACCCAGGTGGTCCCAGGTGCGCTCGACCCGGACCCCCGGGTCGTCACCGGGGACGATGGCGTGCGCCAGCTCCGGTTCGCCGGACGGACCGTCGTGGTCGACCGCCCACACCAGGTGGTAGGCGAGGCCCTCCGACCCGGTGGCGAACCCCTTGCGGCCGGACAGCAGCCAGCCGTCGCCGTCCCGCCGGATCGTGGTCGCGGGCAGGCCGCCCCGGGCGGGTGCGCCCCACTCGGGTTCGGCGCGGACGGCGTTCAGCAGCACCGGGGCGTCCACCGAGCGGGTGACCACCTCGCGGTACAGGGGCTCCGGCCACCAGGGTGCGCGGTCCTGGGCCGCGTGCTGGCCGACGGTCATCGCGACGATCAGCGCCACCGCCGGATCGCCGGCACCGAGGGCCTCGAACACCCGCACCGCGTCCACCGCCGACAGGCCCGGTCCGCCGTAGCGGCGGCCGATGCCCAGGGTGAGCAGCCCGGCGTCGTGCACGGTGTGGATGCCCGCCCACGGGAACTCGGCGGTCCGGTCGTGCTGCTCGGCGGTGGTGGCCAGCGCGGCGGTGACCTCGGCCAGTGCCGCATCCGACAGGTCGGGCAGTGCGGGCGCCTCGACGGTCATGCCGACACCGCCACGGACTCCAGCGGCGGCTGGGCGACGACCTGGCCGCGCTCGCCGGTCGCCTCCCGGTGGGCCAGTTCCTCGCGCACCAGCGGGATCAGGTAGCGGCCGTAGTCGATGGCGTCGTTCAGGTTGTCGTAGCCCCGGATCGAGATCAGGTCGGCACCCAGATCGACGTAGTCCAGGATCGCGGCCGCCACGGTCTCCGGGGTGCCCACCAGGGCGGTGGAGGCGCCGCGTGCCCCGGTGGCGCTCGCGGTGGGTGTCCACAGCGCGCGGTCGTGCCGGTCACCCCGGGCGGCGATGTCCAACAGCCGCTGCGAACCGACGTTCGCCGGTGCCTGACCCGACGACTTCTGCACCCACAGCCCGGACCGGCCGCCGTCCTGCAGGATCGACAGGATGCGCTCGGCCTTCTCCCAGGCGAGTTCCTCGGTCGGCGCGATGATCGGCCGGAAGGTGACCCAGGTGCGCGGGGTGTCGGTGCGGCCCGCCGCCCGGGCGGCGTCGGCGATCCGGTCGATCTGCTGCTGGGTGTCCGCCAGCGGCTCGCCCCACAGCCCGAAGATGTCGGCCAGTGCGCCGCCCTGGGCGTAGGCCTCCGCCGAGGATCCGCCCACCGACACCGGGATGGTGCCGTGCACCGGCCGCACCCGGGAGACGAAGTCCTCAAAGGAGTAGTACGTCCCCGCGTGGTCGAAGGGCTCGGTCTCGGTCCACACCCGGCGCAGGATCCGGATGTACTCCTCCTGCCGGGCGTAGCGCTCGACCTTGGTCAGCCGGTCGCCCTCGCGGGCCTGCTCGTGGTCGTCGCCCCCGGCGATGAAGTGCACCACCGCGCGGCCGTCGGACAGCTGGTCCAGGGTGGCCAGGGCCTTGGCGGCGACCGTCGGGTAGATCGTGTTCGGCCGCAGCGCCACGATCGGACGCAGGTGCTCGGTGACCTGCGTGAACGCGGCGGCGATGGTGAACGGGTCGTGGCCCGAGGAGCCGTAGGGCACCAACGAGTAGTCGAAGCCGCCCTCCTCCAGGATCCGGGCGTACCGACGCAGGTAGGTGGGGTCGATCGCGCTGTCGCGGCGACCGTTGACCTCGTTGGCGGGGTTGACGTTGATGGCGGAGATGAACTCGACGGGCATGGCTGTCCTCCGGGACATGGGTGCACGGGGGTGCACGGTGGGTGCAGGTGAGTGCACGGCGGGGCGCACGCGGGCAAGGGCGTGCAGGGGGAGCTCCGGCCACGGGATCGACCCGGGGGCGGGATGCGGCGCGGACGGCCCGAGCGGGCGTCAGGCAGGCAGGCGCATGGGGCTCACGGGCCCCACGGCAGGACGGTCAGCGACGACGCGTCAGCGACAACAACACAGGCGCGCGGCGACCGTGCCGGAACAACGACCGAACACCGGTGCGCTCAGCGCCCGGCGTGCGAGGGGCCGGTTCCTTGTCATGTCGGACACGCTAGGCGCGACGGTGCGCGGGCGTCCAACAGTGTTTTGCCATCTGGACCGATCGGCGTTCTTGATCGGTGGGACGGAAGTGTCCGTCAGGCGGTCATTCGACCGGGCCGCCACGGGCGTCCAGCATGTCGTGCAGAACGGTCAGCTCCTTCTCCTGGAAGGTGACGATCCCGTTCGCCAGGTCCCTGACCTGCGGCATCCGGGCGTGGTCGACGGCGTACTCGGCCATCTCCACGCCGCCCTCGTGGTGCGGGATCATCAGCTGGAGGAACAGCCGCTCGGCCTCGGCGCCGTCGGCCGCGGTCAGTCGGGCCAGATCGTCGGACGACACCCAGCCGGGCATGTCGGCGTAGGAGCCGGTCGCCGCCGAGGCATGTCCGTGCTCGCCGTCGGTCATCCAGGCCATCGGCGCGGCGCTGCTCGCGGCCGGCAGCGCCCAGGTGCTGAGCCACCCGGCCATCTGGCCGATCTGGTTCTGCTGGGTGAGCAGGATGTCCAGCGCGACGGTCCGGACCTCCTCGTCGGTGGACCGGTCCCGGACCAGCACCGCCAACTGCACCGCCTGGGCGTGATGCGCCTGCATGTCCCGGGCGAAGCCGACGTCCACCGACCCCTCGGCGGGGACCGCCAGCGCCGGCTGCCGGGCGAACAGGGCGCCGACCAGGGCACCCAGCGCCAGGGTCGCCGCCAGCAGGACGGCGATCACACCCCGGCGGGGCAGGCTGGGGGACGTCACGCAGGCACACCCACGCCGTTGGAGCAGGGCGCGCCGACCTCGGCCAGCTCGGGGTTCAGCAGGTACTTCTGCAGGAAGGTGGGCAGGCGCGGGTCGGAGGCGTCGTCGACCTTGAGCTGGTAGCCCCAGGCGCTGATCGCGATCGGCGAGTCCATGTCCTCGAACGGGCTGACCACGACGTACGACTGGCCCTCCGCCATCGCCTGCAGGGTCTTCACCTGGTCGGCGGGCAGGTCGGGGGAGTAGGTGATCCAGACCGCGCCGTGCTCCAGGGCGTGCACCGCGTTCTCGTTCGGGACCGGTTCGGTGTAGACGCCGCAGTTCAGCCAGGCGGCGTTGTGGTCACCCCCGGCGGGCGGGGTCTGCGGGTAGTCGACCGTGGTGCTGACGTGGTTGAAGGTCAGACCCTCGATCACCTCGACCCCGTCGATGTCCCGCTCGACCGCGGCGTTCTGGGCGGCCTGCTCGCGGCCGGCGTCCCAGATCACCGCGATGCTCACCCCGATCAGGCCCAGGACCAGGACCCCGGCGATGGAGCCGAACAGCCAGGTGCGACCGTTCTTCGCGCGCTGCTGCTCGGCACGGATGGCGGCCAGGCGTTCCTGGCGCTCGGCCGCTGTGGGTCGGCGGTCGGGCATGGCGTCTCCTCGAGATCGGGGGGTGCGTCCACCGAGGGTACTTGAAACATCAACGATCCGACAGCCCCGGATGCGCGTCCGCCCGCACGCACGCTCGCCCGCACCTGCACCCGCCCACGCCCGGACTTGCACGACCCGCAACCACGAACCCGCAACCGCCCGCACCCGCACGCACCGCACGGCACATGCACCCGAACTCGCACGCACCCGGACTCGCACGCACCCGCAGCGCCGAGGCTACTGAAATCGACGCTCCCAGCTGGGGCTACGCGTCGGTTTCAGTAGCCTCGCGCTCGACCGGCCTCGCGCTCGACCGGCTTCGCGTCCGACCGGCTTCGCGTCCGACCGCGACCGAGGTGGCGGCTCCCGGGTGGGATGCGCGCGCTCGGCCGCGGTCGGCGGGTCAGGCGTTCCGGCGGCGGGTGAGGGCCACGGCCAGGGCGGCCACGCCGGCGAGCAGCCCGAGTCCGCCCAGCCAGCGGCCGAGGGTGTCCGGCGTCGCCCCGGCCGTGGTGCCGGTGGACACCGGGGCGGCGGTCGGCTCGTCGTCCGCGGCATCCTCCGCGGCACCGTCCTCGGCGACCGCCGCGGTGGTGGTGAACTCCGGCGCCGGGTTCTCCGGCTCGGTGCCGTCCGTGCTCACCTCGTCCCAGTCGACGACCGAGCCGTCGCTGTAGGCCTGGTGGGTGGGCAGCACCAGGTCGACGCCCTCCTCCGGCAGCGGTCCGGTCGAGATCTCGAACTGCTGGAACTCGCCGTCGCCGATCCCGCCGTCCGTGGCGGTCCACACCACCTGCAACGGTGCCTGGGTGAGGGTGGCACCGTTGACCTCGACCGGCTCGGGCAGGGCGCCGTCGACGACCTCGGCGGTCCAGCCGGGGGTGGGCTGCACCGAGACGTAGGTCAGCGGGGTGTCGGTGGGCAGGTCGACGGTGACGCCGACGGTGCTGGCGTCCGCCGACTCGTTCGGCACCCGGACGGTCAGCACGGCGTAGCCGCCGGCGGCGGTGGTGTCCGGGGTGATGTGCACATGGGCGGACGCCACCGTGGCGGTGAGGGCGATGACGGCGCCGGTCGTGGCGGTGGTGGCGAGCAGGCGGGCGGTGCGGTGCGTGGTCATGGGGGTCCTTCGAGGGTGGGCCGCGGCATCGCGGCGGGAACGGGCGTCGGTCGGCGTGGACCCGGGCGCGGAGCCGACCCGGACGCGCACAGTTCGGCGCGGACGGGTGGTGCGGATGGGTCCCGGACCGCTGGCGGGATCACGGGGGTGCGGCAGTGCGCGCTGGCGTCGAGGGCGGCAGCCGACGATCGGGTAGTGCCACCGGGAGAAGCCGTGCGCCGCTCAGGCCGCGCCGTGCACGCGGGGTGGTCCGCGCAATCCCTGCGCGCCGCTCGACCAGACGGCGATCGTCCGTCGCGGCGCGGATGGCACGGCGCCGACCGGACGGTGCGCGATCGGCGCGGTGCCGCCGAGCAGGGGCAGCAGCGCCAGCCAGCGTCGGTGCAGCCCGAGCAGGCCGCGCTCGACCGCGAGCAGCAGGGCGACCGTCAGCCCGGCGGCGATCAGGTGCGCCGCGAGCATCAGCCCGTGGTCGGCGGTGGCGGCGGAGGCGTGCTCCGGCATCAGGGTGCGGAGCACGGCGGGGTGATGGCCGCTGCCGGGGGTGATCGACGTCGGACCGGACAGCCAGGTGCTGCCGTGGTGCAGCCCGAGCTGGGCGGCGACCGCGAGCGGCAGCAGCGTCCGGGCGCGCAGCCGACGCCGGGCGAGGGCGGCGGAACCGATCAGCACGGGCACCCCGAGCAGGGTGAGTGCCGCCGGTCCGGGGATCGCGCCCCCGGCCAGACTGTGACCGGCCAGGGCGAGGGCGGTGACCGTGCTGGCCACCGCGAGCAGTCGCCAGCCGCGCAGAACGGCGTCGGCTGCGGTGGTCATGGCGGGACGGTACCCCGCGAGCGGGACCTACGTCCCGGAGTCGAAGGCCCCGGCCACCGGTGACAACGCGCGGTCCAGTACCTCGGGCAGGCTGGTGCGGGCGGCTCCGGCGCGGGACCAGTCCTGGACGGCGGCGATCAGGGCACCCGCCCATGCCGTCCCCGCGACCCGGGCGTGCAGCGGATCCAGTCGGGTCGCGGCGGCGGCCAGGGCGTCGGCGACGGTGAGGGTGCGGCGGGCGGCGGCCACCCGGAGCTCGTCGCCGAGTCCCATCGCGTCGCCCTGGGTGAAGGCGAGGGCCACATGGTCGGCGGGCAGGTCCCGCGCCAACCGCAGCAGGGCGGCGCGGGGGTCGGCGCCGGAGCCGAGGTCGGCGCGCAGGCGGTCGGCCAGGTCGTCGAAGCTCGCCCACAGCAGATCGCTCTTGCCGCCGAAGTAGTTGAAGAAGCTGGAGCGGCTGACCCCGGCCCGGCGGGTGATGTCGGCGACCGACGTGGCGGCGTAGCCCTGCTCCAGGAACAGCTCGCCGGCCGCCTCCTCCAACATGGCGCGGGAGGAGGCGTGCGGCCGGCCGGCTCGTCGTGTGGGGATCGTCACGGCAACCATGCTAGTCAGCCCGGCTATTGTTGGACTCAGTTCAACAACGCGCCGACCTGGGCCCTCCGCCCGACCCGGCCCGACCCCGACCAGCTGAAAGTGGGACCCCGGTGGCCCGTCAGTCGCTCGTTGCCCTCGCCCTCGCACCGGTGCTGCTGGTGGCCGCCTGTTCGGGCGGGTCCACCGACAGCGCCAGCCCGCAGGACGGCGGCACCCTGACCTACGCCACCGGCGACGCCGAGCCGACCTGCCTGGACCCGCACGTCGGCGGCAACTACCCGCAGGCGCTGATCAGCACCCAGTACCTCGAGCCACTGGTCGGCCGGGCCGCCGACGGCACGATCCTGCCCTGGCTGGCCCGCGACTGGCAGGTGAGCGACGACGGTCTGACCTGGGACTTCACCCTCGCCGACGGGGTGACCTTCACCGACGGCACGCCCTTCGACGCCGATGCGGTGCGGGTGAACATCGAGCACCTGCAGGACCCGGACACCGGATCGTCCACCGGCTACCTCGCGGTGCAGAAGGTGGCGTCGGTGGAGGCCGTGGACGCCACCCACGCCCGGTTCCACCTCACCGAACCGGACTCGGCGCTGCTGGAGTCCCTCAGCCAGCAGTGGACGGCCATCGAGTCGCCGACCGGGATCGAGCGCGGCACCGACGCCAACTGCGCGTCCCCGGTGGGCACCGGGCCGTTCGTGGTGGAGAGCTGGACGCCGCAGCAGCAGGTCGAGCTGGTGCGCAACGACGACTACGCCGGGCTGGACCCGGAGGCCGACCACGACGGTGCCGCCTACCTGGACCGGATCGTGTGGCGGTTCATCCCGGACGCCGCGACCCGGTACGCAGCGCTGCGCTCCGGTGAGGTGCAGATGATCGACAATCCGCAGCCGGATGCCGTGAAGGCCGCGGGCCAGGGCGGGGACATCACCCTGATCGACGCCCCACGACCCGGTGCCTCGAACCGGATCGAGCTGAACGCCGCCCAGGCGCCCTTCGACGACATCCGGGTGCGCGAGGCCTTCGTGCGCGCCGCCGACGTCGACGCCGGGATCGAGACCCTGTTCGCCGGGACCGTGCAGCGCTCCTCCTCGGCGCTGTCCAGCGTGGAGCCGGACGTCTACTCCGACCCGGACCTGTTCACCGCCGACCTCGACCGTGCGAACGACCTGCTCGACCAGGCGGGATGGACCGAGCGGGACGCCGACGGCTACCGGACCAAGGACGGCGCGCGGCTCACGGTGCGGTTCCCGGTGAGCACCAACCAGTCGGTGGCGGCCGAGCAGTCGCTCTTCGAGCAGATCCAGGCCGGTGCCAAGCAGGCGGGCTTCGACGTGGTGCTCACCCCGCTGGACCTGTCCGGCTGGTACGCGGCGCTCGGCGCACACGAGTACGAGGCGGTCTCCGCGCCGTACACCAAGGTCGGCCCGGACGTGCTGCGGATCCTCTATCACTCCGACGGCACGGTGCCCGCTCCCAGCGGCTACTTCGCGAACCACGCGCAGCTGAAGGACCCGGCGCTGGACGACCTGCTGGACCGGGCCGTGGCGACCGCCGACCCGGACGAGCGCGCCGACCTCTACCAGCAGGCGCAGACGATCATCCTGGACAGTTACACGGTGCTGCCGTTGTACGACCAGCTGAACCGGTTCCTGGTCCGGGACGCCGAGGGGGTGCGCACCCTGAACACGGTGTCGACGCCGACCTTCCTCGACGCCCGCGTCCTGTCCTGACCCGTGCTGGTCGGGGTGCTGCGCTGGCTGCTGGCCAGGATCGGGTCGGCGCTGCTGGTCGCCTGGGTGGTCGCCACCGTGGTGTTCTTCGCGCTGCGGGCGGCCGGGGGCGACCCGACCGAGGCGATCCTCGGCGGCCCCGGGTCGCAGGCGGGGCCGGAGGCGGTGGCGGCCGCCCGGGCCGAGTACGGGCTGGACCGGCCGCTGGTGGTGCAGTACCTGAACCAGCTCTGGCGGGTGCTGACCTTCGACCTGGGCGACTCCTACGCCCGCCGGATGCCGGTGGCCGAGCTGCTACGGGAGCAACTGCCCGGCACCTTCCTGCTCGCGGTCGTGGCGCTCGCCCTCGCCTGGGTGCTCGCGTTGGGGATCGCCACCGCGACCAGCAGCGCCCGGCCGTGGGTGGGCGGGCTGCTGCGCGGGGTGGAGGTCGTCGCCGCGGTGGTCCCGCATTTCTGGCTGGGCGCTGTGCTGATCCTGCTGTTCTCCACCACGCTGGGCTGGTTCCCGGCGACCAGTGCGGGCAGCGACCCCGCCGGGCTGGTGCTGCCGACCGTGACGCTGGCGGTGCCGGTCGCGGGGTTCCTCGGCCAGCTCATCCACGACTCGGTGGCCGAGGCGGAGGCAGCCCCCTTCGCGGTCTCCGCACGCGCCCGAGGTGGCTCCGCGATCGGGGTGCTGTGGCGGCACAGCCTGCGGCACGGGGTGCTGCCGGCGGTGTCGCTCTCCGGCTGGGCGTTCGGGTCGTTGCTGTCCGGCGCCGTGGTGGTGGAGACCCTGTTCGGCCGGCCGGGCCTGGGTCGACTGCTGCTGGACGCCACCCTGAGCCGGGACGTGCCGGTGGTGATCGGTGCGGTGCTGGTGGTCGCTCTGGCGTATGTGGTCGTGATGGCGATCGTGGACCTGATCGAACGGGCACTGGACCCGCGCGGCAGCACCCCGACGGCGGTGGTGCTGTGAACGGCAAGGTCGGCACCGCGGTCGCCGCGGTGATCGTCGGACTGATCCTGCTCGCCGTGGTGTGGCCCTCGCTGCTCGCCCCCGGCGACCCGACCGCCATCGACCCGCTGGCCGCCTTCACCGCGCCCGGTCCGGGTCACTGGCTGGGCACCGACGAATCCGGCCGCGGCCTGTGGACCCGGGTGGTGCACGGCGCCGCCGCGTCGGTGGGGATCGGCGCCGCCGCGACCGGGATCGGGGTCGGCGCGGGACTGGTGCTCGGGCTGGCGGCCGGGCTGGGCCCGCGCTGGCTGGACGCCGCGATCGGCCGGGTGATCGAGGTGCTGTTCGCGCTGCCGACCCTGGTGCTCGCGCTGCTGCTGGTCGCGGTGCAGGGGGCCGGTGTGCGGTCGTCGGTGCTGGCCGTCGGCGTGGCCACCGCACCCGGCTACGCCCGGATCCTGCGCGCCCGGGTGCGGACCGTGGCCGCCTCCGGTTACGTGGAGGCCGCCAGGATCGAGGGCCACGGCCGGGGGCGGGTGCTGCTGCGGCACATCCTGCCGAACACCCTCTGGCCGCTGGTCTCGGTGGCGACCCTGGGCGTCGGGCAGGCGGTGGTCTGGGTGTGCGCGCTGAGCTTCCTCGGCCTCGGGGCGCTGCCGCCGTCGCCGGAATGGGGCGCGATGCTGAACGCCGGCCGGCTGTACCTCGACAGCGCCTGGTGGCTGACCGTGGTGCCCGGCACCGCGATCACGCTGACCGCCGCGTCCCTCACGGTGCTGGGCCGACGGATCGGGCGGGTGGCGGGATGACGACAGCGGACCCGACGGACGTGCTGGACGTCCGCGGCCTGCGGGTCGCCTTCGACCGACCGGTGCTGCGTGGCGTCGACCTGCGGATCGCCCCGGGGGAGTGCGTGGCGGTGGTCGGTGGCTCCGGTGCCGGGAAGTCGGTGCTGGCCCGGGCGCTGCTCGGCCTGGAAGCGGCGCGATCGGAGGGCTTCACCCTGCTCGGCCGCGATGCTCGGCGGTTCTCCGCCCGGCAGTGGCGGGCGGCGCGCGGCCGGGACGTGGGGCTGGTGCTGCAGGACGCCCTGGGCTCTCTGGACCCGCTGCGCACGGTGGGCGCGGAGGTGGGCGAGGCACTGACCATCCGTCGCCCCGGTGCCGCCCGACCCACCGCGAAGCAGCGCGCCGACCGGGTGCAGGACCTGCTGCGCCGGGTCGGACTGCCGGACCCGGAGCTGCGCGCGCGCCAACGGTCGGGGCAGCTGTCCGGCGGGATGCGACAGCGGGCCCTGATCGCGGCGGCCCTGTCCGCGGCACCGCCGCTGCTGATCGCCGACGAACCGACCACCGCCCTCGACGCCACCGTCGCCGCACGGGTGCTCGACCTGCTGGCCGATCTGCGCGACGGCGGCACCGCGATCCTGCTGATCAGCCACGACCTCGGGGCGGTCGCCCGGGTCGCCGACCGGGTGCTCGTGCTGGACGAGGGGGTCGTGGTCGAGTCCGGGACGGTGGCCGAGGTGGTCGACGCGCCCCGGCACGAGGTGACCCGACGCCTGGTCGCCGCCGCCCGACTGCCGGAGGGACCTGGTCCGATGCCACCGCCCGGCGCGCCGGTGCTGGTCGGTCGCGGGCTGCGCCGGGTCTTCCCCCTGCCTGGGGGTGCTGCTGTGACCGCGGTGGACGACGTGGACGTGGAGCTGCGCGCCGGCGAGGCGATCGGGCTGGTCGGCGAGTCCGGGTCGGGCAAGACCACCCTCGCCCGGTTGCTGCTCGCCGCCGACGCCCCCGATGCCGGGACGGTGGAGTTGGACGGTGCCGCCTGGTCCACGACGTCGGAGGCACAGCGCCGCGGGCGTCGGACGGCGATCCGCTGGGTGCCGCAGGACCCGCTCGGCTCGATGGACCCCCGGCTCACGGTGCGCGGGGTGCTCCGCGACGCCGGGGCCACCGACGTCGCCGCCCTGCTGCGCACCGTGCACCTGGACCCGGCGCTGGCCGACCGGCGGCCGCGCACCCTGTCGGGCGGGCAGCGCCAGCGGGTTGCCATCGCCCGGGCGCTCGCGGCCGACCCCCGGGTGCTGATCCTGGACGAGCCGGTGTCGGCGCTCGACGTGCAGGTGCAGGCGGCAGTGCTGGATCTGCTGGTGGAGCTGCGCCGGGACACCGGCCTGGCGCTGGTGCTGGTGTCGCACGACCTCGGGGTGATCCGCCGGGTGTGCGACCGGGTGCTGGTGATGAGCGGGGGCCGGGTGGTGGAGTCCGGGCCGGTGGGCGCCGTCTTCGACCGGCCCGAGCACTCAGTGACCCGGGAGCTGCTCGCCGCACGGGGGGTGTCGACCGAGCGGCGCGGCTGATCCGACGGTCACGCGATGAGCGCGTCCACCGCCTCCGGCGACAGCACGTGGTCCACTGCCATCGCGCTGGCCCCGAGGATGCCGACCTGGGACCGCGCCTGCGAGGTCACGATCCGCAGGTGCTGGGTGGCCAGCGGCAGGGTGCGGGAGTAGACCACCTCGCGGATGCCGGCGATCAGGTGTTCCCCGGCCTCGGCCAGGATGCCGCCGATCACGATCATCTGCGGGTTGAGCAGGCTGACGCAGGCGGCGAGCACCGCGCCGATCTCCCGCCCCGCCTGGCGCACCGCCCGGCTGGCCGCCAGGTCACCGGCGCGGACCAGCGCGACGACGTCGGCCCCGCTGCGGGCGCTCAGGCCCTGGCGGGTGAGGGAGTCGGCGACCGCCTGACCGGAGGCCACTGCCTCCAGGCAGCCGACGTTGCCGCAGCGGCAGGGCACCCCTTCGGCACCGGGGACGGCGATGTGGCCGATGTCCCCGGCGGTGCCCTGGGCGCCTCGGCGCAGGTCGCCGTCGCAGATGACGCCGGAGCCGATGCCGGTGGCGACCTTGACGAACAGCAGGTCGTCCACTTCCGGCCAGGCGGTGCGGTGCTCGCCGAGGGCCATCAGGTTGACGTCGTTGTCGACCAGCACCGGGACGTGCAGCTGGGCGGCGAGGATGCCGGGCACGTCGACGTCGTCCCAGGCGGGCATGATCGGCGGGTTGATCGGACGGCCGGTGGAGTGCTCGACCGGTCCGGGCAGGCCGACGCCGACTCCGGCGAGGTCGGACAGGTCGCGTCCCTGGTCGGCGAGGAGTTGGTGTGCGCTGGACACCACCCAGTCCAGGACCACCTGCGGGCCCTCGGCGATGGCCAGGGTGGCGTCGGTCTCGGCGAGCACGGTGCTGGACAGGTCGGTGATCGCGGCGCGGGCGTGGGTGGCACCGAGCTCGACGGCCAGCACGACCTTGGCGGTCGGGGCGAAAGCGAAGGTGGTGGGTGGGCGTCCACCGGTGGAGCTGGCCTCACCGGCGGGGGCGATCAGTCCCGCGGACATCAGCAGATCGACCCGGGCAGCGATGGTGGACCGCGCCTGCCCGGTGGCACCGGCGAGGTCGGCACGGGTCCGGGGACGACCGTCCCGGAGGAGTTGGAACAGCTCACCGGCCCCGGTGTGCCGCTGGGGGAGCTTCACGACGTCCTGCACCCGGCTAGTGAACCACGAAGTCCAGGACCGGAAGTCAGCTTTCGTCGAACCTGTGCGGAACTTGTGCTTGGCAAGTGGCAAAAGGTCCCGTACGGTCCTGGTTGTCCGACTTCGTCACACTTCGACTGTCAGTCACGGCCGCAATGACGCGCGCTGTCACCTCGCCGGACCCATGAACGCCTCAAGACCTGGGGCGAACTCCCTCCCGCTTCTGTCGGTCACGATCACATAACGTGCCGACCAGCTTCCAACTTTTGATTGACAGCCGACAGAACTCTGGTCAGGATCACCACATGGTCAACGCCGACCCCCAGCCGCTGCTCCAGATGCGCGGCATCGTCAAGGAATTCCCGGGTGCCCGGGCGCTCGACGGAGTGGACCTGGAGGTCCTCCCCGGAGAGGTGCACTGCCTGCTCGGGCAGAACGGCGCCGGGAAATCCACCCTGATCAAGATCCTCGCCGGTGCGCACCAGCCCACCGACGGCACCGTGCTGGTCGACGGGCAGCCCGTCACCATCACCACCCCGGTCGCCGCGCTCTCCCTCGGCATCGCCACCATGTACCAGGAACTGGACGTGGTCGGCGGGCTGACGGTGGCCGAGAACATCTACCTCGGGCACGAGCTCGCCACCGCCGGGGTGCAGCGTCGCCGCGAGGCCCGCCAGCGCACCCGCGAGCTGCTGCGCCGGCTCGGGCACGCCGAGCTGTCGCCCAACCGGGAGGTCGGCACCCTGTCGGCCGCCGCCCAGCAGGTGGTGTCGATGGCCCGGGCACTGTCCCACGACGCCCGCGTCATCATCATGGACGAGCCGTCCGCGGTCTTGGACTCGGACGAGGTGCAGAACCTGTTCCGGGTGGTGCGCGAGCTGACCGCCGCCGGGGTCGCCATCGTCTACATCTCGCACCGGATGGAGGAGATCCGCGCGATCGGCGACCGGATCACCGTGCTGAAGGACGGTCGCACCGTCGCCGCCAACCTGCCGGTGGCCGAGACCCCGACCGCCGACCTGATCCGCCTGATGACCGGCCGCAGCGTCGAGTACGCCTTCCCGGCGGCACCCCCGGCCGACCCCGCCGCCCCGGTGGTGCTGGACGTGGCCGACCTCGCGCTGCGCGGGACCTTCCGCGATGTCAGCTTCCAGGTGCGGGCCGGGGAGATCGTCGGACTGGCCGGGCTGGTCGGCTCGGGTCGCTCCGAGATCCTGGAGACCATCTACGGGGCGCGCAGGGCCAGCGCCGGGACGGTGACCGTCGGTGACACCCGACTGCGCGCCGGGTCGGTCGGTGCCGCGGTGAAGGCCGGGATCGGACTGGCCCCCGAGGAACGCAAGAGCCAGGGGCTGCTGCTGGACGAGCCGGTCTACCGCAACATCACGCTGTCCACCTTCGGTCGCTTCGCCAACGGCGGGCTGCTGAACGAGAAGGCCGAGCGGGACGCGGCACAGGAGCAGGCCCAGTCGCTGGACCTGCGCCCCACCGGCGTCGACCGGGCGATCCGCACCCTGTCCGGCGGCAACCAGCAGAAGGCGATGCTGGCCCGCTGGCTGGTGCACGGCTGCCGGGTGCTGCTGCTGGACGAACCGACCCGGGGTGTCGACGTCGGTGCCCGGGCCGAGATCTACGCCCTGGTGCGCCGACTGGCCGATTCCGGGGCCGCCGTCGTGGTGGTCTCCAGCGAGATCCCGGAGGTGCTCGGTCTGGCCGACCGGGTGCTGGTGGTGTCCGAGGGCCGGGTGGTGCACACCGGGCCGACCGATCAGATCGACGAGCACGCCGTGCTCGACATGGTGATGGAAGGAAGTGCGGCGTGAGCCACCAGACCGCAGCGGCGCCGCCGGCGCCCAACGAGCAGGCCCGGGTCGAGAAGCAGGCAGCGGTCAAGTCCCGCTACTCCTTCGGCGGCGCCGGGACCCGGAACATCGGACTGATCATCGCCCTGGTGGTGCTGTTCGTGATCGGGTACGCCACCTCCGGCACCCGGTTCGCCAGCCTGGACAACCTCACGGTGATCGTCTCCACCGCCTCGATCATCGGGGTGCTGAGCATCGGGATGACCTTCGTGATCACGGCGGGTGGCATCGACCTGTCGGTGGGATCGGTGCTCGGACTGGCATCGGTGTGGGCGACCACGCTCGCCACGCAGACCATGGCCGGGCAGTACGGCTGGATCGTGATGGTCGGCTGCGCGCTGCTGGTCGGCGTCGGGGCCGGTCTGATCAACGGTGTGCTGATCGCCTACGGCAAGGTGGTCGCCTTCATCGCGACCCTGGCCATGCTGGTCGCCGCCCGCGGCCTCGCCGAGCTGATCGCCCAGCGCCGCACCCAGCTGGTGAACGTCGACAGCTTCAACTCCACCTTCAAGGGCGACCTGCTCGGGGTGCCGAAGATCGTCTGGATCTTCGCCCTGGTCGCGGTCGCCGGGTGGTTCCTGCTCAACCGCACCACCTTCGGCCGCCGCACGGTGGCGGTGGGTGGCAACCCGGAGGCGGCGCGCCTGGCCGGCATCCCGGTCAAGCGGCACACCATGATGCTGTACGCCCTGGCCGGTCTCGCCGCCGGGATCGCCGCGGTGATGATGCTGGCCCGCACCGGTGCCGGGTCCTCCACCAACGGTCAGCTGTACGAGCTGGACGCCATCGCCGCGGTGGTGGTCGGCGGCACGCTGCTGGTCGGTGGTCGCGGCACCATCGTCGGCACCGTGCTCGGTGTGCTGATCTTCGCCACCCTGACCAACCTGTTCGTGCAGAACAACCTGGACTCCTCGGTGCAGTCGGTGGCCAAGGGGGCGATCATCATCGCCGCCGTCCTCCTGCAGCAGCGCTTCGTCTCCCGCGGCCGAGCGGGCTAACCCCCGGCAACCCCACCCCACCCCCACCACCACCCCCACCCCCGGCCGAGGTCGGCAGTTCCCGCCCGAGGTCGGCAGTTCGCCCACCCACGGACGGCCGGAAGTGCCGACTTCGCGCCAGCCCCCGTCCCTGCTCAGGTTCGTCACCGCGCTACCCACCCCTGCCCTGATACCTGGAATCAAAGGAGATTTCATGTCCATCCGACGTTTGATCCCGTTGGCCGCCGTTGCCGGTCTGGCACTGGTCGGCTGCACGTCGAACACCCCGGCCGAGAACAACGACGGCACGGGCAACACCGGCACTTCGGCCAACCAGGCGGTCTCCGACAACGACGAGCCGGGTGACACGGTGGTCATCGGGTTCTCCGCCCCGGCCGCGGACCACGGCTGGATGGGTGCGATCACCACCGCCGCCCAGGCCGAGGCCGAGCAGTACGAGGACGTCGAGCTCCGGGTCGCGGAGGGCACCAACGACGTCAACCTGCAGATCAGCCAGATCGAGCAGTTCATCAACGACGACGTCGACGCGATCGTGCTGCTGCCCTTCGACGGCGGCGCGCTCACCGATGTGGCGACCAAGGCGATGGAGGCCGGGATCCCGGTCATCAACGTCGACCGCGAGTTCTCCAGCCCGTTCGCCTCCCGGAGCACCGTGCTGGGTGACAACTACGGCATGGGGGTCAGCGCCGGCACCTACGTCTGCGAGCAGCTCGGCGACCAGCCGGACGCCGTGGTGGCCGAGATCGCCGGGATCGACTCGCTGCCGCTGACCCAGGACCGCTCGCAGGGCTTCGCCGATGCGCTGGACGGCTGCGGGCTGGAGGTCGCCAACCGGGTGGCCGCCGACTTCACCGTCCAGGGCGGCGAGCAGGCGGCGGCGAACCTGCTGCAGGCGGCGCCGGAGATCGACGCGATCTGGAACCACGACGACGACCAGGGCGTCGGCGTCCTGGCGGCGATCGAGAACGCCGGGCGGGACGAGTTCTTCCTGGTCGGCGGCGCCGGCTCGGCGAACATGATGCGCGAGATCCAGGACCCGGAGTCGGTGGTCAAGGCCACGGTCATCTACCCCTCCACCCAGGCGGCCGACGGGATCAAGCTGGCCCGCCTGGTGGCCCATGGTGACCGGTCCCTGAGTGACCTGGCCTCGTTCAGCGTGCCGCGCACGGTGCAGCTGTTCGCCCCGGTCGTCACCGAGGACAACGTCGACGACTACATCGACTCGGCCTTCGAGTCCTGAGCTGGTGACCCGGGCCGGGGAGGGACCGGCCCGGGTCACCGACCACGGAAGGAGCCCGTCGATGAACGAGGCACGCACACTCGGTGTGGGGATGATCGGCTACGCCTTCATGGGCGCCGCGCACTCCCAGGCATGGCGCACCGCCCCCCGGTTCTTCGACCTGCCGCTCGCCCCGCGGATGCGGGTGCTGGCAGGACGTGACCCGGGTGGGGTCAAGGCAGCCGCCGAACGACTCGGCTGGGAGCAGACGGTCACCGGCTGGTCCGAGCTGATCGAGCGGGACGACGTGGACCTGGTGGACATCTGCACCCCCGGCCACACGCACGCCGAGATCGCGATCGCCGCGCTGGACGCGGGCAAGCACGTGCTGTGCGAGAAGCCGCTGGCCAACACACTCGCGGAGGCCGAGGCGATGGTCGCCGCCGCCGAGCGGGCAGCCGCCCGTGGGGTCAGGTCGATGGTGGGCTTCACCTACCGTCGGGTGCCCGCGGTGCAGTTGGCCCGGCAGCTGGTCGCCGACGGACGACTGGGCGACCTGCGCCACGTGCGGGTGCAGTACCTGCAGGACTGGCTGACCGACCCGGAGGCGCCCCTCACCTGGCGACTGGACAAGCAGTTGGCCGGATCCGGTGCCCTCGGTGACATCGGCTCGCACGCGGTGGACCTGGCGCAGTTCATCACCGGAGAGCGGGTGACCGGGGTGGCGGCGACGCTGGAGACCTTCGTGACCGAACGCCCCTACCCGGCGGGCGGGCCGTCCGGTGGGCTGGTGAGCGCCGCCGGTGACACCCGCGGCCCGGTGACGGTGGACGACGCGGCGGTGTTCCTCGGTCGGCTGACCGGAGGGGCGCTGGGCGTCTTCGAGGCCACCCGGTTCGCCACCGGCCGCAAGAACGCACTGCGGATCGAGGTCAACGGGTCGCGTGGTTCGCTGGCCTTCGACTTCGAGGACATGAACGTGCTGCAGTTCCTCGACGCCGAGGACGACGTGCAGGGCTTCCGCCGGGTGCAGGTCACCGAACCGGAGCACCCGTACATCGCCGCCTGGTGGCCGGCCGGCCACGGGCTGGGCTACGAGCACGCCTTCACCCACCAGGTCGTCGATCTGGTGGACGCGATCTCCGCCGGCACCGACCCGGCACCGTCCTTCGCGGACGGGCTGGCGGTGCAGCGGGTGCTGGACGCGGTGGAGCGTTCAGCCGCCGACGACAGCCGCTGGACGACTGTCTGACCTGACTCCCGAGGAACACCACAACGACGTGGAAGGAGAGGGCGTTCGTTCCCTGTCATGACGAGGTCGGGTGCCGTTGCCGCTGCACGGATCCGGACCCGACCCCGGTGATAAGACCCCCTGAGGAGCTGCATCACCCATGAAGGATATCCAGCCGCGCACTCATCGCGGCAGACGACCGATCGCCGCGGTGCTGGCGACGGTCCTGGCGGGGACGGCGTTCGCGCTGATCAGTGCCCCCGCGCAAGCCCACGATGGCGTGGACCACGGTGCCGAGCCGGGTGCGGAAGCTGCACTCGATTGGACCAATTACGAGAAGGTGACGCTGACCAAGGACGTCGGCGAGCCGATCGATCTGGCGGTGCTGCCCGATGGCCGAGTGCTGCACACCGCCCGCAACGGTGACGTCCGGCTGACCGACCCCGGCACCGGTGTCACCACGATCGTCAACAGCATCCCGGTGTACGCCAACTCCGAGGACGGCCTGCAGTCCATCGGGATCGACCCGGACTTCGAGGAGAACGGCTGGGTGTACCTGGTGTACGCCCCGCCCGGGAACACCCCCGCCGGGAACGCCCCGAACACCCTGCCCGCCGGTGCCGACGAGTCCTACTGGGACCAGTGGGTCGGCGTGAACCGGCTGTCCCGGTTCCAGTGGACGGGTGAGGCACTGGACCTGAGCAGCGAGCAGAAGATCCTGGACGTCGAGGTGCAGCGCGGTCAGTGCTGCCACGTCGGCGCCGACTTCGACTGGGACGCCGACGGGAACCTGTACCTGGGCACCGGCGACAACACCCCGGCCGGGACCCCGGGTGCCAACGGCTTCGCGCCGAACAACGACGCGCCGGGGATGAACCCGGGCTTCGACTCCCGCCGTGGCGCCGGGAACACCAACGACCTGCGCGGCAAGATCCTGCGGATCCACGTCGAGGAGGACGGCAGCTACACGATCCCGGAGGGGAACCTCTTCCCGGAGGGCACCGAGGGCACCCGCCCGGAGATCTTCGTGATGGGCGTGCGCAACCCGTTCAAGCTGGACGTGGACCCGCAGACCAACTCGCTGTCCTGGGGTGACTACGGTCCGGACGCGACCAAGGCCGCCGCGGCGACCGCCGGTCGTGGCCCGATGGGTCTGGTGGAGTGGAACGTCACCAGCCTGGACGAGCCGCACAACTCCGGCTGGCCGTTCGTCACCGGTGACAACTTCGCCTACAACGACTGGGACTTCGCCACCGGCACTCCGGGGGCGTTCTTCGACCCGGAGAACCTGGTCAACGACTCGCGCTGGAACACCGGTCTGACCGAGCTGCCGCCGGCCAAGCCCGCCACGCTGTACTACGGCGACGAGCCGGGCGACCAGCCGTGGGACGAGCTGGTCACCTTCGGCACCGGCAACGGCCAGGGCCCGATGGGCGGGCCGGTCTACCACTACGACCCCGACGCAGGGGAGTCCGCGTGGCCGGAGTACTGGGACAAGAAGGCCTTCTTCGGTGAGTTCTCCCAGGACTACATCGCCGCCTTCACCGTGGACTGGGACACCTTCGAGGTGACCCACATCGAGGACGTCACCCCGAACGCGGAGATCGGCTCGGCGGACTTCCCGCCGATCGACAACCCGATGGACATCGAGTTCGGTCCGGACGGCGCGATGTACGTGCTCGACTACGGCGACGGCTTCTTCCGGGCCAACCCGGACGCCGGGCTGTACCGGATCTCCTACGCCGAGGGGAACAAGTCGCCGCGGGCCGCCTTCACGGCCACGCCGAACTCCTCCTCCGCCGCACCGCTCGAGGTCGAGTTCGACGCCTCGGACTCCGCGGACCCGGAGGGTGAGGCCCTCACCTACCAGTGGGACTTCGACGGGAACGGGACCTGGGATGCCGAGGGCGTCTCCGCGTCGTACACCTACACCGAGCTGGGCCTGTACACCGCCCGGCTGCGGGTGACCGATCCGCAGGGCAAGTTCGCGCTGACCAGCCACCCGATCTCGGTCGGGAACCAGGCACCCGAGGTCACCCTCGACTACCCGGCGAACGGCGGGTTCTTCGACTGGGGTCAGGCCGTCCCGTTCAAGGTGACGACCACCGACGCCGAGGACGGCGCCGAGACGGTGTGCAGCCGAGTGTCCTGGACCTACGGTCTGGGCCACGACGAGCACGCCCACCCGGAGAGCTCCGGCACCGGTTGCCAGGGTGCCTTCGCCACCGACCCGAACTCCCCAGAGCACGGGCCCGGCGCGCTGCTGTACGGCGCCGTGGTGGTCAACTACACCGACAACGGGGCGAACGGGGTCCCGGCCGCCCGCGGTGAGGCCACCGCCCGGCTGAACCCGAAGACCCAGGAGCTGGAGCACGGGGTCAAGAAGGGCGTCACCGTCTACGGCGACGCCTCGGCCTCCGGTGGCAACGCGATCCGTGGCCTCGGCAACGGGGACTCGGTGACCTTCACCCCGGTGAACTTCACTGGGATCACCGGCGCCGTGGTCCGGGCGAACGGTGGCGGTGAGATCCAGCTGCGCTGGGGCACCGCCGACGCCGCGCCCTTCGCCACCGCGACCATTCCCGCCGCCGCCGGGTGGCAGGACGTGGAGATCGCCTTCACCGCCCCCGAGGGCACCGGCGACCTGGTGGTCACCAGCGCCGACGAGCTGGCGGTGGACTCGATCACCATGGTGGGGGCGGGCGTCGCCGATGTCACCGCACCGACCGTGGCGCACACCCTCACCCCGGCCGAGCCGACCGGTGTGGGTGGCGTGTTCACCGAGCCGGTCCGGTTCGCCGTCCAGCCCACCGACGACGGTGCGATCCGTGCGGTGGAGTACAGCCGGGACGGTGGCGCCACCTGGATCGCCCTGGCCGCCAACCAGCAGTACGGCGTGACCTTCGGCGAGAACGGGGCCTACGACCTGCGGTACCGGGCGACCGACACCGCGGGCAATGTCTCCGAGCTGGGCCAGGTCGCCTTCACCGTCGACCTGGACGCGCCGCAGGAGCCGACCGTCGACACCACCCTGGCGGCCACCGTGCCGGCATCGCGGGTCGGCTTCGGCAGCCCGGGTGTGGTGAACGTGTCGGTCACCGCCGGGGAGCAAGCCCCCGACGGCGAGGTCGCGGTGCTGCTCGGTGAGACCGAGGTCGGCCGGGCACCGCTGGGTGCCGACGGCACGGCTGCCGTGCCGCTGGCCGCCGACCTCGCGGTGGGCAGCCACACCCTGCGGGTGGTGTACGCGGGCGGCGAGGTCTTCAAGCCGTCCGAGTCCACCGTGCGGCTGACCGTCGCCCGCACCACCTCACTCGTCACCGCCACGGCCCCGCAGGTGAAGCCCGCGGTCGCCGCCAAGGTGTCGGTGCAGGTGGCGTCGGCGACCGGGATCGTCCCGGCCGGCGACGTGACGGTCACGGTCAAGCGGAACAACGCCACGGTGGCCACGGCCGCCGGGACCCTCGACGCCGCCGGCGCGAGCGTCGTCACCCTCGGGAAGCTCCCGGAGGGCACCTACCAGGTCCAGGTCGCCTACAGCGGCTCGGCCGGTATCGCAGCGAGCACCACGAGCACCACCCTCACTGTCCGCAGCTAGTGGTCCCGTGGGGCCGGGCACGCGGCCCGGCCCCACGGCACCCCGCGAGTCTCGAAGGAGAGACATGCACCAGCACGAGACACTCCCGGCACGGCCCATGAGCCGTCGCTCGGTGATGAAGGCCCTCGCCGCATCCACCGTGGCCGTCGGCGTGGGCACCGCCCTCGGTGCGCAGTCCGCCGGGGCGCTCACCCCGACCGCCGCCGCCCCCGGTCGTGGCGGCAGCAAGCTCGTCCCGGCCAACCGGATCGGCATCCAGCTGTACACCGTGCGGGACAAGGTGGCCTCGGTCGGCTTCCGCACCGTGTTCGAGCAGCTGTCCGCGATGGGCTACTCGGAGATCGAGTTCGCCGGGTACACCCAGGGCAACGTCGGCCCGATCACCCCGCAGGAGATCCGCACCCTGCTGGACGACAACGGACTGCGCGCCGTCGGCAGCCACGTCAGCACCAGCCTGCTGCGCACCGACCTGGCCAACCAGATCGACATCGCGCACACCCTCGGCACGCCGCACCTGGGCACCGGGAACGCCCCGACCAACGACGCCACCAAGGAGGGCTACCTCGCGGCGGCCGAGGAGTGGAACGGGTGGGGCGAGCAGGTCAGCGCCGCCGGACTGAAGCTCTACCAGCACAACCACGACGGCGAGTTCCGCTTCGACCCGGTCGACCCAGCGGTCCGGCTCTACGACGTGTTCTACGACAACACCGACCCGAACCTGGTGTTCCTGGAGATGGACATCTACTGGGCCTACGTCGGCCAGCACAAGTACCCCGGGTTCGAGCCGATCGACTACATCCTGCGCAACCCGCGGCGCTACCCGCTGCTGCACCTGAAGGACGGCAAGGCCAACGAGGCCAGCGGCAACGGCTACGACATCATCGAATTCGGTGCCGGTGACCTGCCGTACCAGTCCTTCCTGTCCCAGCTGCGCACCCGTGGCCAGCACTTCGGCCTGTACGAGCAGGACAACGCCGCCACCACCGCGGTGCCGCCCAACCCGCTCGACTCCTTCGGCAACGCCGACCGGAGCTACGACGCCATCGCCGGGCTCCGCGGCTGAGGCGGGGAGAGGAAACCATGAAGCGCATGTGGAAGATCCCGGCCGTGCTGGTCGGGACGTTCGCCCTCACCGCGGTCGGCATCCCGATCGCCCAGGCCGCCGGGACCGACTGCACCACCGACCTCGGCGACCAGACCGTCACCGGTGACCTGGTGGTCCCGGCCGGTGCCGACTGCACCCTCGGCGGCGCGACCGTCGAGGGGTCGGTGATCGTCGAGGCCGGTGGCTGGCTGGACGCGACATCGGCCACCATCACCGGGGACGTGCTCGCCACCGATCCCTACGGGGTGCTGATCGACGGCACCACCGTCGGCGGTGACATCAGCGTCTACGCCACCGACACCCGGGTCGGCTTCCTCTACCTCAACGACCTGGAGGTGGCCGGTTCGGTCGCCACCGGGGGCGTGGACGTGGAGATCACCGACTCCCAGATCACCGGCGGCGTGCTGGCCCAGGCGCCGACCTACGTCGATCTGGTCCGCACCGGCGTGGACGATGACGTGTCGATCGCCGACGCGGACTTCGGCGCGCTGGTCGCCGGGGCGGTGGTCGGCGGCAACCTGTCGGTGACCGGGTCCTCCCGTGACGTGCTGATCGGCGCCAACGCCGACGGCTCGGCGGCCGCGTGGGGCAACACCGTCGGCGGGAACCTGGTGCTGAGCGGCAACACCGCGAATCTGCGGGTCGCCCAGTCCACCGTCTACGGCGCGATCACCCTGGACGGCAACGACCCGGCCGCCGCCTTCGGCCCCGGGATCACCGCCGGATCGGTCGACGGCGACTTCACCGGCGAGCAGCCGGGCGAGGCGGTCGCCGGTGACCAGGCCATCGCGGTCACCGTGCCGGAGCAGCGGGCGGGTGAGCTGACCTGGTCGCTGGAGGGCGGCAACGGCCTGGTGAACCTCGGGGTCGCCGAGGAACTCCAGGACCGGTACCAGGCCACCGGCGAGATCGTGCCGGTCCGGGTGCAGGACACCCGGGCGGGTGACCCGGTGTGGTCGATCACCGCGCAGGTCTCCGACTTCCAGGCCGGGGGCCAGGCGCTGTCCTCCTCCTTCCTGGGCTGGACCCCGCAGGTCCTGGAGAACGCGGGCGACGCGGTGGCCGGTGCGCCGGTGCCGAGCGCCCTGGAGGGTGGCGGCGAGGGCCTGTCGGTCGCCCGCACGCTGGCCTCCGCCGAGGAGGGTCACGGCCGTGGCTCGTCGCTGGTCGGTGCCGACCTCGACCTGCAGCTGCCGCTGGACGCCCCGTCGGGCACCTACACCGCGACGCTCACGCTCACCGCGCTGAGCTGACCGGCACGCCGTCGTCCCGCCCGGTCCTCATCCCGGGCGGGACGGCGGCCCCCACCCCCGCCCACTCCCTCATCAGGCGGTTGCCATGTTCACCAGCTCCACCCGCGGCCACGACGACGTGACCGCTCCGCTCCCACTCCCACGTCCGTCGAGCACCGCCGTGCGCGTCGTGCTCCGGGCCCTGATCCTCACCCTCACCCTGGTGCTCGCGGGCATCTTCGCCTTCGCCCCGCGCGCCGACGCCGCCACCGATCCGCAGCAGGTGTCCTGGGGTGTCCGTCCGGCCAACACCGTGCACGGCACCGACCGGCCCAACTTCGCCTACCGGCTGCCGCCCGGGGGCACGGTGCAGGACGCGATCGTCGTCACCAACCGGGGCGGCGAGCCGCTCAGCCTGGACGTCTACGCCGCCGATGGCTTCCTGACCTCGGACGGCACGCTGGACCTGGTCGCGGCGGGCGAGCAGTCCGAGGCGGTCGGCGCCTGGACCGTCGCCGCGGGCAGCCCGGTCACCGTCCCGCCGAACGAGTCGGTGGAGGTGCCCTTCACCCTCACCGTCCCGGCCGACGCCCAGCCCGGCGACTACGCCGGTGGGGTGGTCTCCACCCTGCGCGTGGAGAACGCCGAGGGCGTCACCGTCGACCGCCGCCTCGGCTCCCGGGTGCACCTGCGGGTGACCGGTGACCTCACCCCCGCACTGACCGTCGACGACGTGCAGGTGCAGTACCTCAGCGCCGGCGCCAACCCGCTGACCCCGGGCACCGCGACCGTGAGCTTCGCGGTGACCAACACCGGCAACGCCCGGATCGCGCCGGGGGAGACCGTGACCGTCGGCGGTCCCTTCGGCTGGGGCAGCACCCCGGCCGCACAGGTCGACCTGCCGGAGCTGATCCCCGGCGCCACCGTGCAGCGCACCGCCACCCTGGAGGACGTCTGGCCGCTGGTGCTCGCCACCGCCGAGATCAGCGTCGGCGGCACCGTGGTCGCCCTGCCCGGTGGAGACGCCGAGCGGGTCGCCGTGCCGACCGCCTCCGCCTCCGCGAATGCCTGGGCGGTGCCCTGGACTCAGATCGCCGGCCTGCTGCTGCTGGTCGCGCTGATCGTGTGGCGGGCCGGGGCCGGACGCCGGCGCAAGGCAGCCCAGCAGCGCGCGGTCGACGCCGCCGTCGCCGACGCGCTGCGCACCGCTTGACCCATCGCTGCAAAGGAGAAGACATGCGACCGATCACCCTGTTCACCGGCCAGTGGGCCGACCTGCCGTTCGAGAAGGTGGCCGAGCTGGCCGCCGGGTGGGGCTACGACGGTCTGGAGATCGCCTGCTGGGGCGACCACCTGGACCCCTGGCGCTGGGACGACGAGGAGTACGTGCAGTCCCGCCGCGACATCCTGGACCGGCACGGGCTGAAGGTGTGGGCGATCTCGAACCACCTCAAGGGCCAGGCGGTCTGCGACGACCCGATCGACCAGCGGCACCAGGACATGCTCTCGCCCCGGGTGTGGGGCGACGGCGACCCGGAGGGCGTCCGCCAGCGGGCAGCGGAGGAGATGCAGCACACCGCCCGGCTGGCCGCCAAGCTCGGGGTCGACACAGTGGTCGGCTTCACCGGCTCGGCGATCTGGAAGTACGTGGCGATGTTCCCGCCGGTCCGCGCCGAGACCATCGAGGCCGGGTACCAGGACTTCGCGGACCGGTGGAACCCGATCCTGGACGTCTTCGACGAGGTCGGCGTCCGCTTCGCCCACGAGGTGCACCCGAGCGAGATCGCCTACGACTACTGGACCACCGTGCGCACCCTGGAGGCGATCGGCCACCGGGAGGCCTTCGGCCTGAACTGGGACCCGAGCCACATGGTCTGGCAGGACCTGGACCCGATCGGCTTCCTGATCGACTTCGCCGACCGGATCTACCACGTCGACTGCAAGGACACCCGCAAGCGGATGACCAACGGCCGCAACGGGCGGCTCGGCTCGCACCTGCCCTGGGCCGACCCGCGCCGCGGCTGGGACTTCATCTCCACCGGACACGGCGACGTGCCGTGGGAGGACGCCTTCCGCACCCTGAACGCCATCGGCTACGACGGCCCGATCTCGGTGGAGTGGGAGGACGCCGGGATGGACCGCCTGCTCGGTGCGCCGCAGGCACTGGAGTTCGTGCGGTCGCTGGCCTTCGACGCCCCCGACGCGGCCTTCGACTCCGCGTTCTCCACCCGGGAGGAGGCGTGAGCACCGGCCTGTGGCTGATCGGCGCGCGCGGCTCGGTCGCCACCACCGCGGTGCTCGGCCTGGCCGCGATCGCCCGTGGTCACGCCGGCGCCGAGGGCTGCGTCACCAGCGGCTGGCCCGGCCTGGTGGACTTCGCCGACATCGTGGTCGGTGGTCATGACGTCAGCCACGTGTCGCTGACCAAGCGCGCCGAGACCCTGGTGGACGCCGGAATGATCCCCGCCGCGCTGCTGGCCGCCAGCCACGACGACCTGGAACTGGCCGACGCCGAGGTCCGCCCCGGCTACGCCACCCTGCCGCCCGGGCACAGCCAGCAGCAGGAAGCGGAGCGGCTCGCGGCCGACATCGTGGACTTCCGCGACCGCCACGGCCTGGAGCGGGTGGTGGTGGTCGATCTGTCGTCCACCGAGCCGCCGCAGGACATCGATGACGTGGACGTCGAGCAGCTGACCGAACCGGACCGGGTGCTGCTGCCCCCGTCGTCGGTCGCCGCCTGGGCAGCGCTGATCGCGGGCAGCCCCTACGCCTGCTTCACCCCGTCCACCGGGATGCGACCGCTGCTGGAGCTGGCCCGCGAGGCCGGGGTGCCGGTGGCCGGGCAGGACGGCAAGACCGGGCAGACCTGGCTGCGCACGGTGCTGGCCCCCGCGTTCACCGACCGTGGTCTGCGGGTGCTGTCCTGGGCCGGGGCGAACCTGCTCGGCGGCGGGGACGGTGCCACCCTGGCCGACCCGGAGGCGGTGCGCTCCAAGCTGGCCTCCAAGACCCGGGGGCTGCGCGACCTGACCGGCTCCGACGTCACGCCGTTGCACATCGACAACGTCCCGGACCTGGGCGACATCAAGGTGGCCTGGGACCACGTGCACGTGCAGGGCTTCCTCGGCTCCCGGATCACACTGCAGACCACGTGGAGCGCCTACGACTCCATGCTGGCGGCGCCGATGGTGCTGGACCTGACCCGGTTGCTGGCCCTGGCCGACCGGGCCGGGATCGGTGGCGTGGTGCCGGAGCTCGGGTTCTTCTTCAAGGACCCGTGGGGCAGCGACACCCACGGCGCCGCCGAGCAGGCCGACGCCCTGCGCGCCTGGGCGGAGCGGACGGCGGCCCCCCTGTGACCCCCACCCCCCACCCCACCCCCACCCACCCCCCCGCCCCAGGTCGGCAGTTCCCGCCCAGATCGGCAGTCCGCGCCCGAGGTCGGCAGTCCGCCACCTCGGATCGGGCCGGAACTGCCGACCTCGCGACCGTCGCCGACTACCTGGAACTGGTGCGGGCACCGGCGGTGCTGACGGTGCTGGGTGACACGGTGGCGGGGGTCGCTGCGGCGGGGCGCGCGTGGACGCCGCGGCGCGCGGTGCTGCCGGTGGCGTCGGCGTGCCTCTACTCGGGGGGCATGGCGCTGAACGACTGGGCGGACCGGGAGCTGGACGCGGCCGAACGCCCGGAGCGGCCGATCCCCTCGGGCCGGATCACTCCGGAGCGGGCGTTGGCGGTCGCCGGAGGACTGGGCGTCGCGGGTCTGGCGCTCGCCGCCATCGGCGGGGGTCGGCGGTCCCTGGCCGTCGCCGTCCCGCTGGCGGCCGGGGTGTGGCTCTACGACGCCGTGCTGAAGGACAGCCCGGCCGGTCCGGTCGCGATGGCCGCCTGCCGCGGTCTGGACGTGCTGATGGGCGCCGGGGTGGGTCGGCTGCGTGCCGCCGCCCCGGCAGCCGCCACCATCGCAGCGCACACCGCCGGGGTCACCTGGCTGTCCCGCGGCGAGGTGCACGGCACCAGCACCGGGGTGGCAGGCGCGGCCCTGGCGACCACTGCGGCGGTCACCGCCGCCACGCTGCTGGGACCCACGATCCCCGCCCATCCCACCAGCGCTGCCGCCCCGGCCCAGGCCGTCGGCTCCGGCCGCGCCCGCTCGGCGGCCCGGCGCCCCGCCACCACCCCCGCACTGGCGGCGACCGCCCTCGCCACCGCCGCCTACCTCGCCACCGTCCTCCCGCCGCAGCGCGCGGCCGTGCGCACCCCCGGTGCCGCCCAGGCCCGCACCGCCACCGGCGCGGGCATCCGGGCGATGATCCCGCTGCAAGCAGCCTGGGCAGCCCGCACCGGCTCCCCGGTCGCCGCCACACTCATCGGCCTGGTCGGCGTCGCAGGGGTCGCGCTGCGCCGGGGCCGCCGGACGGTGAGCGAGACATGACCTGGACCCTCGGGTACGGCACCAATGGCCTCGGTGACCACCCGCTGCCGCAGGCCCTCGACCTGATCGCGGAGACCGGCTACGGCGCGGTCGCCCTGACCCTCGGCTTCCCGCACCTGGACCCCTGGGCCGAACCGGACGAACTGCACCGGGTGCATCGGCGGGTGGACGCCCTGGGACTGGCCCTGGTGATCGAGACCGGCACCCGGTTCCTGCTCGACCCCCGGCGCAAGCACGCCCCAGCGCTGGTCGACGCGGAGGCGGACGCCCGGGTCGCCTACCTGCGGCGTGCGGTGCAGGTCGCCGAGGAGCTCGGGGCGGACACCGTGCAGTTCTTCTCCGGCGTGCTCACCCCGGGCGACGACCCGGCGGCCGCCCGCGACCGGCTGCTGCACCGCCTCGGATCCCTGGTGGACGTCGCCGAACGGCACGGGATCCGGCTCGCCCTGGAACCCGAGCCCGGGATGGTGGTGGAGACGGTCGCGGACGCGCTGGCGATTCGGGCGGCCCTCGGCGACCCGACGGCGCTGGGCCTGACCGTCGACATCGGGCACTGCCTGGTGGTCGAGTCCGGGGGAGTGGCCGGGGCGCTCGCCGCCGCCGCGCCCGCCCTGGCGCACGTCCAGATCGACGACATGCCGAGCAGCCACCACGAGCATCGGCCCTTCGGTGACGGCGACCTCGACCTGCCCGCCGCCCTGATCGCCCTGGACGCCACGGGCTACACCGGCGTGGTCTCGGTCGAGCTGCCCCGGCACTCCTGGGACGCACCCCACCTGCTGCGGCACAGCCACGACGCCATCGCCCGCGCCCGTCCCTCAACCCCCACCCAAGGAGCAGCCATGACGTCGACGACGCCGTCCCCGGCCAGCACCGCCCCACCGGGCAGCATCTCCCGCACCGATCCCACCTCGCCGGTGGTCGCCGCCGCCCTGGCCCCGCCCACCGGTTGGCTCGCGGAGGCGGTCGGGGTCGTCCACCAGGACCCGCGTCGCCTCGGCGCGCCGTTCGCCCTCGCGGCCCGTCGGGTCGGCCGCGACGCCCTGCGTGCGGACCACGACCCCGGTGGCGTGGTGTTCGGCACCGTCGCCGACGCCGCCCGGGCCGCCCTGGTGGTCGCGGCCGTGCCCGCTGCGGACACCGGCTCGGCGCGCCGCCCCGACCCGCCCACCGGCGGTGTCGACCTGGTCGACACCCTGCGCACCCTCTACCAGCAGGGCGACACCGGCGAGCGCCGGGGCGTGCTGCGCGGCATGGACGCCCTCACCGTGCTGGACGCCCTGTCGCCGGAGCTGATCGCGCTGGGCCAGGAGCTGGCCGCCGACGCCCTGCGCACCAACGACCCGTCGCTGGTCGCCGCCGCCACCGGCCCGTTCGCCGCCGCTCACCTGGACCAGCACACCTGGCGGCACGCGGCGGTGAAGCTGGTGTTCCAGCAGGTCAGCCTGGACGCCGTGGCGGGACTGGCCGATCGCGCCGATGCCGAACTCGCCCGGATGGCCGGTGACCTCGCCGCCGAGCGTCGCGCCGCCGGGCGCCCCGTCCCCGACGACCTCGCCCGGATCGCCGGGCAGCAGAAGGAGTCCTGATGCGCATCCTCGACCCGCACATCCACATGACCAGCCGCACCACCGACGACTACGAGGCGCTGTACGCCGCCGGGGTCCGGGCCGTGGTCGAACCGGCGTTCTGGCTCGGCCAGCCCCGGACCAGCGTCGGTTCCTTCGTGGACTACTTCGACGCGCTGATCGGCTGGGAACGGTTCCGGGCCGCCCAGTTCGGCATCCGGCACCACGCGACCATCGGCCTGAACCCCAAGGAGGCGAACGACCCGCGCTGCCGCGAGGTGCTCGAGGTCATCCCGCGTTACCTGACCAAGGAGGGCGTGGTCGCGGTCGGCGAGCTGGGCTACGACGCGATGACCCCGGAGGAGGACCAGGTCTTCGCCGCCCAGCTCGCGATGGCCCTGGACGCCGATCTGCCCGCGCTGGTGCACACCCCGCACCGGGACAAGCTGGCCGGGACGCGGCGCACCCTGGACGTGGTGCGCGAGGCCGGGCTGACCCCGGACCGGGTGCTGGTCGACCACCTGAACGAGACCACGGTCGGGCTGGTCCGGGACGCCGGTGCCTGGGCCGGGTTCTCGATCTACCCGGACACCAAGATGGACGAGGTGCGGATGGTCGCCATCCTGCGCGAGTACGGCCTGGACCGGATGATCGTGAACTCCGCCGCCGACTGGGGGCGCTCCGACCCGCTGAAGACCTGGCGCACCGGCGTCACCATGCTGGAGGCCGGGTTCACCGAGGACGAGGTGGACCAGGTGCTCTGGCGCAATCCGGTGGAGTTCTTCGGGGCGAACCTGATCCTGGACCCGGTGCCCGGCTTCGTCGCCGGACAGGCCCCCGCTCCGGCCGAGTTCGCTGGGTCCTCCGTGCTGCGCGGCGTCCGGGCATGAGGGGGCAGTCGATGTTGCTGTCCTACTGCACCAACGTGCACCCGGCGGAGGACCTGGACGGCGTGATCGCCCAGCTCGAACGCTATGCCGGGCCGGTGCGCCGCGCGGCGGGCCTGGACACCCTCGGCGTGGGGCTGTGGCTGCCCGCCACCCTGGCGCACCGGTTGGACGAGTCGACGGCCGACCGCCAGCGGCTGCGCACCGTGCTGGCCGAGCAGGGGCTGACCGTGCACACCCTGAACGCGTTCCCCTACGGCGGCTTCCACGCCGAGGTGGTCAAACTCGCCGTCTACACCCCGACCTGGGCCGATCCCGCTCGCGCCGACTACACGCTGGCCTGCGCCCGGGTGCTGGCCGACCTGCTGCCAGAGGGCGTCGCCGGGTCGATCTCCACCCTGCCGCTCGGCTGGCGGGACGGGTGGACCGCCGACCACGATGCGCTGGCCACCGCCGCCCTGTCCCGGGTCGCCGCCGAGCTGCGCCGGTTGCCCCGCACCGTCCGGCTGGCGGTCGAACCCGAGCCGGGCTGCATCCTGGACACCGTCGACGACGTGGTCGACTGGCTGGCGGCCCGGACCGACCTCATCGACCCGGAACACGTCGGGATCTGCCTGGACACCTGCCACCTGGCGACCAGCTTCGCCGACCCGGTGCAGGCGGTGCGCCGGATCCGGGACGCCGGACTGCGGGTGGTGAAGGTGCAGGCGTCGGCGGCACTGCAGGTCGACGACCCGGCCGACCCGGTGGCCCGCGCCGCCGTCGCCCGGTTCGCCGAACCGCGCTATCTGCACCAGACCCGCGAGCAGGGACCTGAGGGCGTCCTCCGGGTGGACGACCTGCCGGAGGCATTGGACACCCTGCCCGCCACCGGACCGTGGCGGGTGCACGTGCACGTCCCGCTGCACGCCCGGCCCGCCGCCCCGCTGTCCGCGACCACCGAGGTGCTGCGCACGGCGGTCGGTGCCGTGGCCCGCACCCCGCACGGCGACGAGGCCCACCTGGACGTGGAGACCTACACCTGGGCGGTGCTGCCCGACGACCTGGCCGCCCGCGCCGAGTCCGACCTGGTCGCCGGGATCGCCGCCGAGCTGCGCTGGGCGGTCACCCACCTGCTGCCCGCCGATCTGTGGTCGGCCGACCGCCCCACCCGCCCGCTCGCCGACTCGCCCGCCGACCTGCCAGGCTCCCCGCCCCAGGTGCCGGAGGCACCGGCCGACACTCGTTCCGTCCGGAGGTCCGCATGAAGCCCGTCCTGCTGCTCGACGTCGTCGGGCTGACCCCCCGGGCACTGCGCCAGATGCCCCGCCTGAGCCGCCTGGCCTCGACCGGGTGGCAGGCACGCCTGGACACCGTCTTGCCCGCCGTGACCTGCTCGGTGCAGTCGACGATGCTCACCGGACTCGCCCCCGCCCAGCACGGCGCGGTCGGCAACGGGTGGTACTTCCGTGACCTGGGCGAGGTGCACCTGTGGCGGCAGCACAACCGGTTGATCACGGGGGAGAAGCTCTGGGAGACCGCCCGCCGCCTCGACCCCGACTACACCGCCGCCAACATCTGCTGGTGGTACGCGATGGGCATGACCACCGACGTCACGGTCACCCCGCGCCCGATCTACCACGCCGACGGGCGCAAGTCCCCGGACGCGTACATCCGTCCGCCCGCACTGCACGACGAGCTGACCGACCGCCTGGGGGACTTCCCGCTGTTCACCTACTGGGGGCCGACCGCCTCGATCACCTCCACCCGGTGGATCGTGGACGCCACCCGGCATCTGCTCGCCACCCGCACCGACGCGCTGACCATGGCCTACCTGCCGCACCTCGACTACGACCTGCAACGCTTCGGGCCGCTCGACCCCCGGGCCGATGCCGCCGCCGCCGACCTCGACGCCGCCCTGGGCCCGCTGCTGGACGACGCCGAGGCCCGCGGCATCACGGTCATGGTGGTCTCCGAGTACGGCATCGAACCCGCCACCACCCCGGTCGACGTCAACCGCGTGCTCCGCTCGGCCGGGCTGCTGGAGGTCTACGTCCAGGACGGCCGCGAGCAACTGGACCCGTGGACCTCCCGGGCGTTCGCGGTCGCCGACCACCAGGTGGCGCACGTCTACGTCCGGGACCCGGATGATCTGCCGCGGGTCGGCGCGCTGCTGCGCGACCTGCCCGGGGTCGATCTGGTACTCGACCGGCAGGCCCAGGCATCCTTCGGGCTCGACCACCCCAACGCGGGCGAACTGGTCCTGGTCGCCGAGCCGGGCGCGTGGTTCACCTACTACTTCTGGCTGGACGACGACCGGGCGCCCGACTACGCCCGGGGTGTGGACATCCACCGCAAGCCCGGCTACGACCCGGCGGAGCTGTTCTTCGACCCGGCCGACCGCCTCGCCAAGGCCCGCGCCGGACTCAACCTGGTCCGCAAGAAGCTCGGGCTGCGCTACGCCATGTCCACCACCCCACTGGACCCGACCTGCGTGCGCGGCACCCACGGCCGGTTGCCGGAGTCGCCCACGGATGCGCCGGTCGTCCTGTGTTCCGACCCGGACCTGTCCACCGCCGATTCCGTCCCCGCCGCCGCGATCAAGTCCCTGGTCCTGCAACTCCAGGGCCTGGCCGCACGAGTCTGACCCCACGCGCCCCCTACCCACCCCGCCACCCCGCACCCGCCGCCCCGCGCCCGCCGCCCCGCCGAGGTCGGCACTTTGCGCCCATCCCCGCCGCCCAGGTCGGCACCCCACGCCCACCGCCCCGCCGAGGTCGGCACTCCACGCCCGAGGTCGGCACTCCGCCCACCCGCTGGTGGCGCGAGGTGCCGACCTCGGCCCGCCTCGGCCGGCCTAGGCCTGTAACGGATTCGGCCCGAATCCACGGATCGGGCCGGTGGTTTCGTCCGGATTCGTCCGATGATGTAACGCCCCTTGTCGACCCCTGTTTCGCCTGGTTAACGTCCTGGGAATCCCCGGCTGCCGCACAGGTTCCCGGGCATCCCCCTGCGACGAAGGAGTCGATGTGGCGTACCGCCCCTGCCCACCGAGATGGACGCGCTGGTTGCCCGCCACGCTGGCAGCCCTGGCCCTGATCGGCACCGGGCTGGCCCTCCCCGCCACCGCTGACGACACCCTCCCACCCGCTTCGACGGCGACCCCCGCCACCGCGACGGCCACCCCCGTGACCCCCGCCGAGGCCACCCCAGCCGACCCGGCCGCCGCCCCCGCCGAGGACACCGAGGCGGACCCGGCCGCCGCCCCCGACCCCACGGAGGCAGCACCCGAGCGGACCGACCCGGCACCCACCGACCGCACCGCCGGCCCCGACCGCACCGCCGGCCCCGACCGCGCCACCGCCGCCGCGCTCACCGTGGTCGCCGCCGGCGACTTCCAGCAGCAACTCGGCTGCTCCGGCGACTGGGACCCGTCCTGCCTGGACACCGCCCTCGCCCCTATCGCCGATACCGTCTACCAGCTGACCACCGACGCCCTGACGGCGGGCAGCTACCAGACCAAGGCGGTCGTGGAGCGCGACTGGTCCCGCTCCTACCCGGCCAGCAACCTCGGCTTCGACGTGCCCCGCGACGGCGCGCTCGTGGTCATGACGCTCGACCTCAGTAGTGGGGAGTTCGCCGTGGACGTGGAGGGTGCGGTGGCCGGATCCGGCGCGACCGCGTACTGGCTGGACGCCACCACCGTCGCGGTGCCGCCGAGCATCGGGTCCGCCGACGGCTGGCAGCTGCACACCGCCCCGACCGGCGGCATCGCGGTCGCCGAGGCCGGGGTCACCCTGCCCGCCGACGGCCGGAGCATCCCGCTGACCGCCCGCGCCGAGCCGATCCCGGCCGGGACCCCGCGCACCGCCGGTTACCGCGCCCTGACCCTGCCGGACGGCCTGGACACCGCGGCGCTGCTCACCGGCGAACTGCGGCTGACCCACACCGGCGACGACGGCATCGACTACGCCACCGGCCTGCAACTCGCCGGGGTGATCGACAGCCTGTTCACCGTCGCCGCCGACATCCCGCTCGGCGTCACCTGGGCGGCCGGGTCACCGACCCTGCGGCTGTGGGCACCCACCGCGAAGACCGTCACCCTCGACCTGGCCAGCGGTCGGCAGCCGATGACCCGGGCCGTCGACGGCACCTGGTCGGTCACCGGTGACCCGTCCTGGGCCGGGCAGACCTACCGCTACGACGTCGAGGTCTACGTCCCGAGCACCGGGGCGGTGGAGCACAACCTGGTCACCGACCCGTACGCGGTGGCGCTCACCCTCAACTCCGAGCGCTCGGTGCTGGTCGATCTGGCCGACCCGGCCTTCCAGCCGGCCATCTGGACGGACACCGCGGCCCCGGTGGTCGAGAACCCGGTGGACCACACCATCTACGAGCTGCACGTCCGCGATTTCTCGATCAACGACGCCACCGTGCCGGAGTCCGAGCGCGGCACCTACCGGGCCTTCACCGAGTCCGGGTCGGACGGCATGCGCCACCTGCGCGACCTGGCCGAGGCCGGGCTGACCACCGTGCACCTGCTGCCGACCTTCGACATCGCCTCGATCGAGGAGGACCGCAGCAAGCAGGCGACCACCGGTGACCTGTCCGGCTTCGCGCCGGACTCCACCGAGCAGCAGGACGCGGTGAACGCGATCAAGGACGCCGACGCCTTCAACTGGGGCTACGACCCGTTCCACTTCTTCGCCCCGGAGGGTTCCTACGCGACCACCGGGAACCAGGACGGCGGCGCCCGGGTGGCCGAGTTCCGCTCGATGGTCGGCGGACTGCACGACGCCGGGCTCCAGGTCGTCCTGGACCAGGTTTTCAACCACACCGCCGCCGCCGGGCAGGACCCGAAGTCGGTGCTGGACCGGGTGGTGCCCGGCTACTACCACCGCCTGACCCCGACCGGCGCGATCGAGACCTCGACCTGCTGCCAGAACCTCGCCACCGAGAACGCGATGGCCGAGCGGCTGATGGTCGACTCCGTGGTCACCTGGGCGCGCGACTACCGGGTGGACGGCTTCCGCTTCGACCTGATGGGGCACCACTCCCGCGCGAACATGGAAGCGGTCCGAGCGGCGCTGGACGAGCTCACCCTGGCCGAGGACGGCGTGGACGGTGCCTCGATCTACCTCTACGGCGAGGGCTGGGACTTCGGTGAGGTGAGCGGCAACGCGCTGTTCACCCAGGCCACCCAGGGCCAGCTCGACGGCACCGGGATCGGCACCTTCTCCGACCGGCTGCGCGACGCCGTGCGCGGCGGCAGCCCGGTGAACGGCGGGTCGCTGTTCGAGCAGGGCTTCGGCACCGGTCTGGCGACCGACCCGAACGGTCGCCCGGCCCAGCTCGACGACCCCGGCACGGTGAACGACGGCTCGGCGGATGAGTTCGCCGATCTGGCGCACGCCACCGACCTGGTCCGACTGGGCTTGGCGGGCAACCTGCGCCAGTTCAGCTTCATTACCGCCGACGGCACGCTGCGCACCGGTGAGCAGATCGACTACAACGGCTCGCCCGCCGGGTACGCCGAGTCGCCGGAGGAGGTGGTGTCCTACGTCGACGCGCACGACAACGAGACCCTGTTCGACGTCCTGACCACCAAGCTGCCCGCCGAACTGCCGATGGCCGAGCGGGTGCGGATGAACACGCTCTCGCTCGCCACCGCGACCCTGTCCCAGTCGGTCAGCTTCTGGCACGCCGGCACCGACCTGCTGCGCAGCAAGTCCCTGGACCGCGACTCCTACAACTCCGGCGACCACTTCAACGCGGTGGACTGGACGGGTCAGGGCAACAACTTCGGCGTCGGACTGCCTCCGGCGGAGAAGAACCAGGAGTTCTGGCCGGTGCAGGGACCGCTGCTCGCCGACGCCGCGCTGGCCCCGGCACCGCAGGACATCGCCGCTGCCACCGCCGCCGCCCAGGACCTGCTCCGGCTGCGGCACTCCACCCCGTTGTTCCGACTCGGCGACGCCGCCCAGATCGAGGCGAAGCTGTCCTTCCCCGGCTCCGGCCCGGACGCCACCCCCGGCGTGATCGTGATGCGGGTGGACGACACCGTCGGCACCGAGGTCGACCCGGCGCTGGACGGCCTGCTGGTCGTCTTCAACACCACCGGCGCCCCGGTGACCGAGACGGTGGACGGTCTGGCCGGGCACGTCCTCACCCTGTCCGACGTCCAGGCATCCGGTGCCGACGGCCGGGTGCGGGACACCGCCTGGGACCCGGCCACCGGCACCGTCACCGTGCCGGCCCGGACGGTCGCCGTCCTCACCGAGGCCCAGGGCGCCACGCTGCCCACCCTGGTGCTGTCGGCCGGGGAGGTCCGTGCCGGTGAGTCCCTGACCGTGACCGGTGCCGGCTTCGCGGCGGGGGAGCCGGTGCAGCTCTGGTTGAACTCCGAGCCGGTCCAGCTGTCCACCGTGACCGCCGACGCCGCCGGGTCGTTCAGCGCCCCGGTGACCATCCCGGCCGATACCGCTCCCGGCGCACACACGCTGCGTGCGCTCGCGGGGCCGGTGGAGGCGAGTGTCGCACTGACGGTGCTGGCGGCGGCCCCGGTGGTCGCACCCCCGGACCCGGGACGGGCGGACGGTCCTGCTGCCGGGTCGGGCACGGGGTCGACCACGCGCGGGTCGGGTGCGCTCGCCACCACCGGCGTGGGTGTCCTCGGCCTGCTGCTCGCGGCCGGTGCCCTGCTCGGCGCGGGCCTGATCGTCCGCCGACTCCGGGCGGTCTGAACCGCGGTTCGGGCCTCGCCGGCCCCGCGCCGCACTCTCGCGGAAGGCGGACGCGTGCACGCTTCCCGGCTCAGGGAGCGTGCACGCGTCCGCTCTCGATGCGGGACCGCGGGCGGTTCGGGGGCGGCGCCTGGGTCAGATGCGGACCAGCATCTTCCCGGTGTTCGCGCCGTTCATCATGGCGATGAACGCGTCCACGGTGTGGTCGATGCCGTCGACCACCGTCTCGTCGTAGGTGAGCTCGCCCGCGGTGAACCAGGGGGCCACCCGCTGCTGGAACTCGGAGGCCAGGTGCAGGTACGACCCCAGGGTGAAGCCCTCCAGTCGCAGGCCACGGGTGATCAGGTTGCTCATGTTGTCCGGTCCGGCCGCCCGCTCGGTGGCGTTGTACCGGGAGATCGCGCCGCACAGCGCGGCCCGGCCGCCGGTGTTGAACACGTCCAGCGCCGCCTCCAGGTGGTCGCCGCCGACGTTGTCGAAGAACACGTCGATGCCCTCCGGTGCGGCCGCGGCGAGCTGGCCGCGCACGTCACCGTCCTTGTAGTTGAACGCCGCGTCGTAGCCGTACTTCTCGGTCAGCAGCGCGACCTTCTCCGGCGACCCGGCCGAGCCGATCACCCGGGAGGCGCCCAGCAGGCGGGCGAGCTGACCGGTGGCGGTGCCGACCGCCCCGGCAGCACCGGAGACGAACACGGTGTCGCCCTCGCGCAGCCCGGCGACAGCCGTCAGGCCGACATAGGCGGTCATCCCGGTCATGCCGAGGATGTGCAGGTGCACCGACAGCGGCGCGTCGCCCAGCTCCGGCACCGCGCGGAACTCGGTGGCCGGGCCCTGGGCCAGGTCCGACCAGCCCTGCTGGTGCAGCACGGGGGTGCCCACCGGCAGCTCGGCGCTGGTGCTCTCGACCACGCGGCCGACGGCGCCGCCGGTGATCCGCTCACCGATCTGGTACGGCGCCACATAGCTGCGCGCGTCGCTCATCCGGCCGCGCATGTACGGGTCCACCGACACGAACTCGTTCGCGACCCGGACCTCACCCGGTGCCAGCGCGGGCAGCTCGGCGGTCTCGACGCGGAAGTCGTCGGGGGTCGGCCAGCCGGAGGGGCGCTGGGCGAGGGTGATCTGGGTGCGGGTGGACGACGTCATGCGTACTCCAAGCTAGAATTCTGGACTGATCGGTACACAATAAGCAGATCCCGACGCCAGGAGCACACCGTGGGCAGACCCCAGACCTTCGACCACGACACCGTGGTGCGGGCCGCCCGGGACGTGTTCTGGCAGGTCGGCTACGAGGGCGCCTCGCTCAGCGAGCTGGAATCCGCCACCGGCCTGAAGCGATCGAGCCTCTATCACGCCTTCGGTTCCAAGCGTGGGCTCTTCGACGCCGCCGTGGAGCACTACCTGGACCAGGTGGTCCGGCCCCGGCTGACCGGCCTGCACCCCGACGCGGCGCCCGATGCCCTGCTCGACTACCTCCGGGGCCTGCGCTCGGCGATCCTCGACGACCCGCTCCGGGGGACACGCGGCTGCCTGCTGATCGGTGTCGCCGGTGCTGCGATCGGCACCGACCCCGCCGTCGCCGAGGTGGTGACCCGCTACCGCGCGGAACTGCGTACGGCGATCGGGCACGGGGTGGATGCCCGGATGCCCGGCCATACGCCCGCCGACCGGCACCGCCTCGCCGAGGTCTGCACCGGGCTGGTGGTCGCCGCCCTCGCCCTGGCCCGCACCGACCCGGTCGGCAGTGCCGATCAACTGGACGTCGCCGCCGACCTGATCGGCACCGAACTGCCCTAGCCCGCCGCACCGGCACCAACACCCCGCAGGCGCGCGCGCCGACAGCGGAACCTGCGCCGACGTCGGCATTCTCGGCCCGAGTTCGGCACTTGCGTCGCGGCCCTCGGGGCGGAACTCACGAACTCGACGCCCGGTAGGGCTGCCCGCCCCGGATCCGGTCGCCCGCTCACTCCCCGGGCAGGGACGGACGCAGCGCGCCGACCCGGGCACCGACGAACCGCACCGTGAGCACCCCGGCGACCGCCTGCGCCGCGAGCAGCCCGACCAGCACCAGCAGCTGGACCTGCGCCGCCACGGCCGGTGAGGCCCCACCCAGCAGCAACCCGACGAACGCCCCCGGCAGCGTCACCAGTCCGGCGCTACGGGTCTGGTCGATCCCCGGCACCAGAGCCCAGCGCACCGCCTGCCGCGCCTGCTCGGCCACCGCCCGACCGGGACCGGCTCCCAACGCGATCCAGCCTTCGACCTCGGCCCACTGGGTGCGTGCGTCCTCGCGCAGTCGGCCTCCGGACACCGCCGCCGCCGACATCGCGCCGCCGATCATCTGCGCGGTGAACGGCAGCACGGTGGACGCCTCGGCGGCGAGCGCCCCACTGCTCAGCACCACCGCGACGGTCAGCCCCGCCCCGGCGCTGATCGCCAGCACCAGCCACCCGAGCACGCCGCGCCCCAGACCGATCCGCCGGGCGGCGGTGAACGCCGCCGCCAGCACCATCACCGGCAGGTAGACGGTGATCCCGGCCGGATGCCGGAAGATCCACGCGATCACCAGCGCGACCAGCACCAGCTGCACCGCTGCCCGGGCGGCCGCCCACAGCGTGTCCCGGCCCACGGGCACCCGACCGATCCGGGTCGCCGCCAGGAAGACCGCCAGCAGCGCGGCGGCGGCCAGGACGGTGCGCAGCGTCTCGGCCCAGGTCACCACCGCACGTTAGCCGAGGGGGGCGGTCGACCCCCGTCGGACCAGCGTCGTGTCCAGCCGGACGTGGTTCGCCGCCGGGCGCTCGTCCAGCAGGGCGAGCAGCAGGGTGACCGCCTCCGCCCCGAGGCGCTGGATCGGCTGCCGCACGGTGGTCAGCGGCGGAACCGCCCCGGCCGCCTCCGGCACGTCGTCGAAGCCGACCACCGACAGGTCCTCCGGCACCCGGAGTCCGGCCGCCTGGGCGACCTCCATCGCGGCGATCGCGGAGATGTCGTTCGCGGCGAACACCGCCGTCGGTCGGTCGTCCAGGGCCAGCAGCTCGGACATCGGCGCCCGGGTGGCCTCGGAGCGGTAGTCGCCGACCCGGATCAGCGCGGGGTCCACGGTCAGTCCGGCCGCGGCCATCGCCTCGCGGTACCCGGTCTCGCGCAGGTGTGAGGATTCCAGGTCGGGCCGCCCGGCCAGGAAGGCGATCCGGCGGTGTCCGAGGCCGATCAGGTGCTCGGTGGCCAGCCGTGCGCCGGTGAGGTTGTCCGAGTCGACGGTGGGCAGCCCGGTCGGGCCGGTGTGCGGGTCGACGGCGACCACGGGCACCTGGGCGTCCACGTCGACCACCGAGGGGGTCACCAGCACGGCGCCGTCGATCAGGGTGCCGCTGAGCCGGGACAGATAGCGCCGTTCCCAGCCCGGCCCGCTGCTCGCGCCGGTGTAGGCCAGCAGCTCGTAACCGGCGTCGGACACCGCCGCCGCCGCGCCCTTGAGGATCTCGGTGCTGAACGGCTCGAACTCGGCGACGAGGATCCCGATCACGTGCGTGCGGTGCGACCGCAACGACCGCGCCACCAGGCTGGATTCGTAGCCGAGATCGTCGATCACCTGCTGCACCCGGGTCGAGGTGGCCTGCGCCACGCCGTACCGGCCGTTGATCACCTTGGACACGGTCGCCACCGAGACGTCGGCGGCCCGCGCCACATCCGTGATCGTCACTCGACGGGTCATAGACCGCAGCGTACCCGGTTGCGAAAACGTTATCGATAACGGTTGACATGCCGCGAGCGCCCCTGCCACTGTTGCGGCGCAACCGGGTCGAGGACGACATGGGGGTCAGGCCCGCAACCGCACTGGTCAACTCAACGAAGAGGACGATCTGATGATTGCTCGTAAAGCGATGGCCGCATCCGCCGCCGTCCTGGCCGGACTGCTCGCGCTGACCGCTTGTGGCGGCGGCTCGGACAACGGCTCCGACGGCTCCGACGGCGGGGACGTCTCGATGACGTTCTGGCACAACTCGACCACCGGTGACGGCAAGGCCTACTGGGAGGACATGGTCGCCCAGTTCGAGAAGGCCAACCCCGGCGTCACCATCGACGTCCAGGCGATCCAGAACGAGGACATGGACGGCAAGCTGCAGACCGCCCTGAACTCGGGCGACGCACCGGACATCTTCATGGCCCGTGGTGGCGGCAAGCTCGCCGACGTGGTCGAGGCCGGACAGGTCAAGGACCTCACCGACCTGGTCTCCGACGACGTGAAGTCCGAGCTCGGCGATGCGGCGTTCAACGCGTTCAGCGTCGACGACAAGGTCTACGGCATGCCGGTCGCCGTGCTGCCCGGTGGCATCTACTACTCCAAGGACCTGTTCGCCCAGGCCGGGATCACCGAGACCCCGAAGACGATGGACGAGCTGAGCGAGGCGGTCACCAAGCTCAAGGCGGCCGGGATCGACCCGATCGCCCTGGGCGCCAAGGACGCCTGGCCGGCCGCGCACTGGTACTACTTCTTCGCCCTGCGGGAGTGCGGCAAGGACACGCTGACCGACTCCGCCAAGTCCAAGGACTTCTCGGACGACTGCTGGACCAAGGCAGGGGAGGACCTGGCCGACTTCGCCGGGACCGAGCCGTTCAACAACGGCTTCCTGACCACCACCGCGCAGCAGGGCGCCGGATCCTCGGCCGGTCTGCTGGCCAACCACCAGGCGGCGATGGAGCTGATGGGTGCCTGGGAGCCCGGCGTGGTCGCCTCGCTGACCCCGGACGAGCAGCCGCTGGCCGACCTCGGCTGGTTCCCGTTCCCGGCCGTCGACGGTGGCAAGGGCGGTGAGGGCGCGATGATGGGCGGCGTCGACGGGTACTCCTGCTCGGTGAACGCTCCGGACGCGTGCGCGGACTTCCTGAACTTCGTGCTCAGCAAGGAGAACCAGGAGGGGTACGCGGACGCGTTCCAGACGCTGCCCGCCAACAAGGAGGCGCAGAGCGTCGTCACCACCCCGGCGCTGCAGGACGTGCTGGCCGCCTACAACGACGCCCCGTACGTCGAGGTCTGGCTGGACACCCTCTACGGCCAGAACGTCGGCAACGCGCTGAACACCGGCGTGGTCGACCTGCTGGCGGGCAAGGGTGACGCGCAGGGCATCGTCGACGCGGTCAGCGCAGCCGCAGCGAAGGAATGACGACGCTGACGCAGGGCACCCGGGCCGGGGTCACGGCGACCCCGGCCCGGCGTCGCCGGTCCGCCGACTGGCGCAAGCGTGCGGAGATCACCCTGCTCTCCGGCCCCGCGATCGCGATCTTCGTCGCCTTCGTGATCTTCCCGGTCATCATGGCCGCGTACTACGGCTTCTTCAGCTGGAAGGGCTACGGCGTCCCGACCGACTTCGTGGGCCTGAAGAACTACCTCACGATCCTCAAGGACCCGACCTTCCACGACGCGTTGAAGCACAACGGCTTCATCGTGATCATGTCGCTGATCCTGCAGGGCCCGGCGGCGGTGCTGCTCGCCCTGCTGCTGAACCAGAAGCTGCGCGGTCGCAGCCTGGTCCGCGTCCTGATCTTCGTGCCCTACGTGGTCTCCGAGGTCATCGTCGGCACCGGCTGGAGCCTGATGCTGGCGACCAACGGCGCGGTCAACGACCTGCTGACCAAGATCGGCCTCGGCTCCTGGACCACCGACTGGTTGTCGAACCCGAGCATCGCGATCTGGTCGCTCATGCTCATCATCAGCTGGAAGTACATCGGCTTCGCGGTGATCCTCTTCCTGGCCGGCTTGCAGTCCATCCCGGAGGAACTGTCCGAGGCCGCCGCCATCGACGGTGCCTCCTACTGGCAGACCCAGCGCCGGATCACCCTGCCGCTGCTCGGACCCACCCTGCGGATCTGGGCCTTCCTGTCCATCATCGGCTCGCTGCAGCTGTTCGACCTGGTCTACATCATCTGGGGCCAGTACGTGGCGTCCACCGCCGGCACCTCGACCATGGCGACCTACATGGTGACCAACGGTCGTAACTCCGGGAACTACGGCTACGGCAACGCGGTCGCCGTGGTGCTGTTCCTGATCTCGCTGGTGATCGCGCTGACCTACCAGCGCTACGTGCTCCGCCGGGACACCGCGGGCGCCATAACCGAGGGGAAGAAGTGATGGCGGCGATCACGATGGGCCGACTGCCCCGCACCACGGCGCGCGGTCCGGTGAGCAAGGTCAATCCGCTGGTGTACGTGGTGGCGTGGCTGTTCGTGGGCCTGTGCATCGCCCCGGTGGTGTACATCATCCTGGGCGGTTTCCGCACCAACTCGGAGATCACCCAGGACCCGTCCGGGCTGCCGACCAGCTGGCGCCTGACCAACTTCTCCGAGGTGCTCGGCTCCTCCGGCTTCTGGCAGCAGGTGGGCAACTCCACCATCGCCGGGCTGGGCACCACCGCCGGGGTCGTCGTCCTCGCCCTGATGGTCAGCTACGTGCTGGCCCGGTACCGGTTCGCCGGGCGCGGGGCGATGTACGCGCTGTTCGCCGCCGGGCTGATGTTCCCGATGACCGTGGCGATCACTCCGCTGTACATCCTGATCAAGAACCTCGGCCTGATGAACTCGCTCGCCGGGATCATCCTGCCGCAGATCGCCTTCGCCCTGCCGCAGGCGGTCATCATCCTGGTGCCGTTCCTGGCCGCCATCCCCAAGGAGCTGGAGGAGGCGGCCGCCATCGACGGCGCGAGCCGACTCGGCTTCTTCTTCCGGATGGTGCTGCCGCTGTCGGTGCCCGGTGTGGTGACCGTCGGCATCCTCGCCTTCGTGGCGAGCTGGAACAGCTACATGCTGCCGCTGTTCATCCTGAACGACTCCTCGGCGTTCACCCTGCCGCTCGGTGTGCAGGCATTCGCCTCCGAGTACTCGGTGGACACCGCACGCGTGCTGGCCTTCACCTCGTTGTCGATGATCCCCGCGCTGATCTTCTTCTCGCTGTTCGAACGCCGGATCGTCGGTGGCCTGACCGGCGCCGTGAAGGGCTGATGTACCCATGACACAGAACGAACCGTCCGTACCCGCGACGCCCGCGATGCCGGTGGTCTCCGCCCGGGTCCGCGATCTGCTGGACCAGATGACGCTGGAGGAGAAGCTCGCCCAGATCGTCGGGTACTGGCTGGACCAGAACGGCACCGTCGCCCCGATGCAGTCCGAGATGGCCTCCGGGCAGCAGGCATCGAGCGAGCTCACCGACATCACCCGGCACGGCATCGGCCACTACACCCGGGTCTACGGCACCCGGCCGGTGGATCCGGTCGAACGCGCGTCCTGGCTGTGGACCGAGCAGCGCCGGCTGAAGTCGGAGACCCGGCTCGGCATCCCGGCCCTGGTGCACGAGGAGTGCCTGACCGGCCTGGCCGCCTGGCAGGCGGCGACCTACCCGACGCCATTGGCCTGGGGCGCCAGCTTCGACCCGGAGCTGGTCGAGCGCGCCGGGCACCTGATCGGCGAGTCGATGCGGCGCCTCGGGGTGCACCAGGGACTCGCCCCGGTGCTGGACGTGATCCGGGACCCGCGCTGGGGCCGGGTGGACGAGTGCATCGCCGAGGACCCGTACCTGGTCGGTACGGTCGGCACCGCCTACGTCCGCGGCATGCAGGACGCCGGAGTGCACGCCACCCTCAAGCACTTCGTCGGCTACTCCTACTCGCACGCGGGCCGCAATCACGCGCCGGTGAGCGTCGGGAAGCGCGAGGTGGCCGACGTGCTGCTGCCCCCGTTCGAGATGGCGGTCCGCGACGGTGGTGCCCGCTCGGTGATGAACGCCTACGTCGACCTGGACGGGGTGCCGATGGCGGCCTCGGACGAGTACCTGACCGGCGTGCTGCGCGACGGGTGGGGCTTCGACGGTGTGGTGGTCGCCGACTACTTCGCGGTCGCCTTCCTGGAGGTCATGCACCGCGTGGCCGCCGATCGCGGCGAGGCGGCCGAGCTCGCTCTCACCGCGGGCATCGACGTCGAGCTGCCCACCGGTGACGCCTACCTCACCCCGCTGGCGGACCGGATCCGCGCCGGACTGACCGATGTCGCGATCGTCGACCGGGCGGTGCTGCGGGTGCTGGCGCAGAAGGAGGAGCTGGGGCTGCTGGACCCGGAGGCCTACGCCGACGAGCCGCCGACCAGCATCGACCTGGACGACGCCGCGCACCGGGAGCTGGCCCGCCGCCTGGCGGAGGAGTCGGTGGTGCTGCTCAGCAACGACGGTGTCCTCCCGCTGCGCACCCGGCGGGTCGCGGTGATCGGTCCCAACGCCGACCGGTCCGACGCCCTGATGGGCTGCTACGCCTTCGCGAACCACGTGCTGCCGATGTACCCGGAGGTGCCGATCGGCATCGACGCCCCCTCGGTGGCCGAGTCGCTGCGCCGCGCGGGCTTCGACCTCACCCTGGTCGAGGGCTGCACGGTCGAGGGGGAGGAGACCGACGGCTTCCCGGCAGCGGTCGCCGCCGCCGAGGCCGCCGAGGTGGCCGTGGTGGTCGTCGGCGACCAGGCAGGGCTCTTCGGTCGCGGCACCGTGGGCGAGGGCAACGACGCCGAGTCGCTGGACCTGCCCGGCGTGCAGCGCCGCCTGGTCGAGGAGCTGGTCGCCACCGGCACCCCGGTCGTCCTGGTGCTGCTCACCGGCCGTCCCTACGTGCTCGACTGGGCGCTGGGCGACGGACCGGTGCCGGCCGCCGTGCTCCAGGCGTTCTTCCCCGGCGAGGGCGGCGGTCTGGCCATCGCCGACATCCTCACCGGTGCGGTGAACCCCTCCGGCCGGCTGCCGGTCAGCCTGCCCCGGTCCGCGGGCGCGCAGCCGTTCAGCTACCTGCACCCGGTGCTCGGTGGGCCGTCCGACGTCACCTCCGCGGACTCCACCCCGGTGCGGCCGTTCGGCTTCGGCCTGTCGTACACCTCGTTCACGCACACCGACCTGGTGGTGGACAGCGAGGTGGACGCCGGCGGGGTGTTCCACGCCGAGGTCACGGTCACCAACACCGGTGATCTGGCGGGGGAGGACGTGGTGCAGCTCTACGGCAACGACCTGCACGCTTCCGTCGTCCGGCCGGTGGTCCAGCTGCTCGGCTACCACCGGGTGGCGCTGCAGCCCGGTGAGTCGGCGCGGCTGCGGTTCGCGGTGCCCACCGCGCGCTTCGCGTTCAGCGACCGGTCGATGACCCGGATCGTCGAGCCCGGGGACGTGCAGGTCTGGGTCGGTGACCACGCCGCGGCTTCCGGCGGCGGCACCGACGCGGCACGGGACACCACGTCCGGCACGATCACCAACCAGCGCGCGACGGTGGCCCGGGTGGTGCCGGGCACCGCCACCGAGCGGGCAGTCCTGGCGATCACCGGCACGGTGCACCCGGTCACGGCGGCCGACGGTCGACTGGTCGAGGTGACCCGGCTCGACGTCCCCGCGCGGGCATGACGGCGATCGGCAACCCGGTCCTGGCAGGCTGCTTCCCCGACCCGAGCGTGTGCCGGGTCGGGGAGTGGTTCTACCTGGTCAACTCGACCTTCGAGTACCTGCCCGGGTTGCCGATCCACCGCAGCCGCGACCTGCTGCACTGGGAGCCGGTCGGGCACGCGGTCACCGACCAGATCGACTTGTCCGGCCTCCCCTCCTCCCGGGGGCTCTACGCCCCGACCCTGCGCCACCACGACGGCCGGTTCTGGTTGGTCTGCACGGCGGTCGACGCGGGCGGCCACTTCCTGCTCACCGCCGACGACGCGGCCGGTCCGTGGTCCGACCCGGTGTGGCTGGACGGCGAGGGCATCGACCCGTCGCTGTTCTTCGACGACGACGGCCGGATCTGGTTCCACGCCACCCGGCCCGCCGCCGACCCCGAGTGGCCCGGCCAGACCGAGATCTGGCTGCGCGAGCTCGTCGACGGAGCGCTGGTCGGACCCGAGCACGTGCTCTGGACCGGAGCGCTCCGCGGCGCCGTCTGGGCCGAGGGCCCGCACCTCTACCGGATCGACGGTCGCTACTACCTGCTCGCCGCCGAGGGTGGCACCGAGTTCCACCACGCCGTGACCGTCGCTCGCGCCGACGCGGTCACCGGCCCCTACCTCGGCGACCCGGCGAATCCGGTGCTCACCCATCGGCACCTCGGCCGGTCGGTGGACGTGGCGGCGGTCGGACACGCCGATCTGGTGCAGGCGGCCGACGGGTCGTGGTGGGCGCTGCTGCTCGGCGTGCGGCCCTACGGCGGCTTCCACCACAACCTCGGCCGCGAGACCTTCCTGGTCCCGGTCACCTGGGAGGACGCCTGGCCCGTCTTCGCCCCCGGCCAGGGCCGCGTCCCCACCACCCCCCACGTCCCCACCACCCCCACCCCCACCCCCACCCCCACCACCCCCGCCCTCGAGGTCGGCACTTCCGCCCCGAGGTCGACACTTCGCCACCAGGATCCGGTGCCGAACTGCCGACCTCGGCCCCGCGACGGGGGCGGTGCGCCGGGTGGCGGTGCGCCGGGTGGCGGTGTGCCGGGGGGTGGGGGGATGGGTGGGGTGGTTGGTTCTGCCGACCTTGGGTGGTGCGCGCCGCGTCATCTGCCGACCGATCTCGCCATCCCGGATGGTGACGGCTGGCTGCTCCCGGTCCGTGACACCACCCTCGCCGACACCGCCCCCAGCTCGTTCCTGGGTGTGCGGCAGCGGCACATCGACTGCGAGGTCGTCGTCAGCGTCGCCGCCGACCTCGCGCCCGGGGCCCACGGCCACCCGTCGCCTGGCGACCCGGCGACGGACCCGGCGCTGGACCCGGCGCTGGATTTCGACACCTGGGTGGGCCTGGCCGTCCGGCAGTCGGAATCCGATCACCTCACCCTGCTGACCAACGGGGTCGAGACCCGCGCGACCCTCACCCGATCGGGCCGGGCGACGCCGCTGGGCACCGGGCCGGCCGGCACCACCCTCGCCCTGCGCACCCACGGCCAGGACTACACCCTGCTGGTCGACGGCACCGAGGTCGCCACCGCCGACGGTCGCAGCCTGGACTCGGTCAGCGCGGGCGGGTTCCTGGGCCTGTGGATCGGCCCCTACGCCACCGGCCGACCCGACCGCGATCCGGTGCGGGTGGTCTGCCACTACAGACCGATCGGTAGGGATTCGGCGCCGGCAGGCTAGACTCCCCGGTGATGACTGGGAACCCCGCACGCAGCCGGATCATCTTCCTCGATGTGGACGGCACCTTCGCCGACCACGGTGACGTGCCCCCGGGTCATGTCGCCGCGGTCCGCGCCGCCCGTGCCGCCGGACACCGGGTGCTGCTGTGCACCGGTCGTCCCAAGTCGATGCTCCCCGAGCGCATCCTCGCCGCCGGATTCGACGGCATCGTGGCCAGCGCCGGCGGCTACGTCGAGGTGGACGGCGAGCTGATCGCCGACCGCCGCTTCCCGGACGAGGTCGCCACCCGCGCGGTGCAGGTGCTGGCCCGACACGATGCCGCCTACGTGCTCGAGGCACCGGGTGCGCTCTACGGTCCGCCGGACGTCCGCGAGCGGTTGCAGGAGGCGTGGTCGGCCCGGCTGGCGGCGGACCCGGACGAGTCCCGGCACGACGGGCCCCTGGACATCCTGGACAACCTCACCACCGACGCGGACCTGTCCGCTGTCTCCTTCGCCAAGATCACCTGCTTCTCCGCCGACGTGCCGGTCGCCCGGCTCGCGCAGGAGATGGGCCCGGAGATCACCGCCCTGCCGAGCTCGATCCCGGGTCTGGGTGACGGCGCGGGGGAGATCTTCGTCGCCGCGGTGGACAAGTCGATCGGTATCCGGGACGTCATCGCCCACCTGGGCGTCCCGCGCGAGGACACCATCGCCTGCGGGGACGGACTGAACGACCTGGAGATGATCGAGTACGCCGGGATCGGGGTCGCCATCGACGACGGTCACCCGGACGTGATCGCAGCCGCCGACCGTACGGCGCCGAGCCCGCGGCACGAGGGCCTGGTGACGGCCTTCGTGGACCTGGGCCTGATCGACGGGATCTGAGCCGGGACCGACCCGCCGGGGTCGGTCCCGCTCCACCGCGGATCAGCCGCGCGGCACCAGGTAGGACCGGCCGTCCGGCCCGACCACCCGGACGAAGTCGTCCTGCAACGCCTGATCGCGCTCGCGGTCCTCGTCCGGGATGTCCCGGTCCGGCGCCAGCGGGTCGCCGACCTGCGCCGGGCCCAGCACGCTCAACAGTGCCCGGGTCCTGCCGTCCTCGGCCTGTCCGATCACACCCATGACTACCTCCCGTGACTCGATCGCACCAGCCTAGGTGATCGGGTGAAACCCGTGGCGGGTCCCTCATCGTCGCAGGTGAGGCACCCGATGGGAGAGGGGACATGACCACCGCCCTCGACCCCACCCCGGCGCTGCCGCCGGTCTACTGGGACGCCGCCGTCGACCAGCTCGCCCTGCTGGCCGACTCCGACGCGGGCGCGTGTGTCCGGCTCGCCGACGAGCTGCTGCCGGCTGCGGCGGCGCAGCGCGCCGGAGGTGCCGAACTCCGGCTGCGCTACTACGCGGCGGTCGCCCATCAGGCGCTCGGCGACGACCAGCGGGCGATGGCCCAGGCGTCCCGGGCCGCGCAGCTGGCGGCCGAGCGCGGCGCACTGGTCTGGCAGTCGCGCGCGCTCGCCCGGCAGGGCCAGGTGCATCACGACCTGGGTCAGCTGGAGGACGCGGTCGACCTGCTGACCCGGGCCGCCGAACTGCGGCGCGAGGCGGAGGACACCGCGGGCACCGCGGATGTGCTCACCATCCTCGGCACCGTCTACACCTCGATGCCGCATTTCGCCCCGCAGGCCGCCGGTGTGCTCACCCAGGCCCGCCGGTTGTGGCTCGCCGCCGGTGACCCGGACCGGGCCTCCATCGCGTTGGCGCACCTGGCCCGCACCTTCGTGGAGTCGAGCCGTCGGTTGCTGCTGGACAACCCGCGCGGGGCGAAGGCAGCCGCGCGTCGCGCGTTGGCCCTGGCACTGGAGTCGGTGGACGAGGCCGACGCCGCGGGGCTGAGTCGCACCAGTGTCGACGCCCGGCTGACCACCGCCGTCGCACACCAGCTCGCCGGGGACGCCGCCTCCGCCGCGGATGTGCTGGACGCCGCCGAGGACATGCTCGACCGGTTCCCCTCCACTCAGCAGCTGCTCACCCTGCGCCGGATCCGCGCCGACCTGCTGCTGTCCATCGGGGCGTCCGCGGAGGCGGTGCTCGAAGCCCGGTCGGCGATGACCCTGCTGGACGAGCTGACCCGGCCCGCCGAACGGATGGAACTGCTGCGGGTGCTGGCCGACAGCCACGAGGACCTGGGGCAGATCCCGGAGGCCTTCACCGCGCTGCGGGAACTGCACCAGCTGACGGTCCGACTCGGCGATGCCCAGGCGGGTCGCCGCGCCGCGCTGCTCGGTGCCCGGATGGAGATCGAGCAGGCGGAACGCCAGGCCGAGGCCGAACGCCGTCGCTCCGAGGCGCTGGAGGAGCGCAATGCCGCCCTCGCGCACCAGGCGACCCACGACGGGCTGACCGGCCTGGCCAACCGCCGTGCGCTGGATGCCGAACTGGCGCAGCGGGCCGCCGACTGCGCGCCGTTCACCTTGGCGCTGGTGGACATCGACCACTTCAAGCGGGTCAACGACACCTGGTCGCACCAGGTCGGCGACGCGGTGCTGGTCCGGGTGGCGGACGTGCTGCGCCGTGCCCTGCGCAGCGGCGACCGGGCGACCCGTTACGGCGGCGAGGAGTTCGCGGTGGTGCTGGAGGGCCAGCCGCCGGTCGAGGTCTGCGAACGGCTGCGCGCGACGGTGGCAGCGCTGCGCTGGGACGACCTGATGCCGGGTGCACGCCTCACGGTCAGCATCGGTGTCGCGTGTCGCCGCCCCGACGAGCCGATCGCCGAGCTCCTGGCCCGGGCCGACGCCGCGCTCTACCGGGCGAAGGCGGACGGTCGCGACCGGGTGTGCCCCGCCGCCTGAGTCTGCGCCGTCGGGACAGCTGCCCGGCGGACTCGATCCGGCCGGCGTCAGCTCCGCCGCGTCACGATCGCCCGGACCGCGACCCGCGCGACCCGGCGCAGCACCAGCCCGACCACCGCCGCCACCCCCGCGATCGCCAGCACCCGGCCGTCCGTCGGATCCAGCTGGAACATCCGCTGCCCGAGGGGGATCACCACCACGGCGGTCATCGCGGCGATCATCGCCACCAGGAGACCGACCTTCCACGGCCGCAGCGGCCGGGCGACGTCGATCAGGATGTCGAAGGCCACCACCACCAGCGCGAGGAACGCGGCGGTCGCGGTCAGTACGGCGGTCCCGGTCCCGGTGCCGATCACCGAGCGGGCCACCGCGTAGCCGCCGTACGCGGCGACCGCCACCGCCAGGCCGCCGGGGATCGCAGCGGTCAGGACCCGGCCGACGAAGCCGTCCCGGGCGGGCTCGCGGTTCGGCGCGAGGGCCAGCACCGCCGCGGGGATCCCGATGGTGAACCAGGCGATCAGGGTGATGTGCCGGGGCAGCAGCGGGAACGGCACCGCGGTCACCGCCACCACCAGGGCGAGCAGCACCGAGTACACCGTCTTGGACAGGAACAAGGTGGCGACCCGCTCGATGTTCGCCACCACCCGGCGACCTTCGGCCACCACGTGCGGCAGTGTCGCGAAGGACGAGTCCAGCAGCACCAACCGGGAGACCGCCCGTGCCGCCGGGCTGCCGCTGCCCATCGCGACGCCGACATCCGCCTCCTTCATCGCCAGCACGTCGTTCACGCCGTCACCGGTCATCGCCACCGTGTGCCCCTGGGCGGTCAGGGCGCGCACCAGTTCCCGCTTCTGATCGGGACGCACCCGGCCGAAGACGGTCGACTCCTCGGCCACCCGGCCCAGTGCCTGGTCGTCGGTCGGTAGGTCGCGGCCGTCCACGGTGTGCTCGGTCGGCAACCCGACCTGCGCGGCCACCGCGCCGACGGCCACCGGTGCGTCACCGGAGATCACCTTCAGCGTCACGCCCTGCTCGGTGAAGAAGCGCAGCGTGTCGGCCGCCTCCGGTCGGACCCGCTGGTCCAGCACCACCAGGGCGACAGCGTGCAGGTCACCCGGCAGCGTGTGGTCCGTCAGGGGTTGCGCCGACCGGGCCAGGGCGAGCACCCGCCGGCCCTGCGCCGATTCCTCCGCAGCCCGATCCAGCGCCGGGTGCCCGGGCAGGACCACATCCGGTCCGCCGACCACCCAGGTCGTCGTCCCCGTCTGCGCCGCGGCCCAGCGCCGGGCCGAGGAGAACGGCACCCGGGCCTGGGCCGGTGCGGGATTCGGGTCGGTCGCCTCCAGGATCGCCTGCATGCTCGCGTTCGGCCGGTTCTCGCCCGCCCCGATCAAGGCCAGGGCCGCGCGGGCGTCGGCGTCGTCGCCGTCCAGCACCACCAGCTCCCGGACCCGCATGCCGTCCTCGGTCAGCGTCCCGGTCTTGTCCAGGCAGACCACATCCACCCGGGCCAGCGCCTCCATCGCGGGCAGGTCCTGCACCAGGCACTGGCGCTGCCCGAGCCGGATCACGCCGACCGCCATCGCCACGCTGGTCATCAGCACCAGACCCTCCGGCACCATCGGCACCAGCGCCGCCACCATGCCGCGCAGCGCGTCGCTCCACGGCAGGTCGGTCTGGGTCAGCTGGTTCCAGATCATCAGCGCGCCGACCGGGATCAGCACCCAGGTCAGGTATTTCAGGATGGTGTCGATCCCGGCGCGCAGACCGGAGGACGGCGCCGAGTAGGCGGCCGCCTCCCGGGCCAGCTGCGCGGCATAGGCGTCCGCACCGACCCGGGTCGCCCGCAGCCGACCGCTGCCCGCCACCACGACGCTGCCGGACAGCAACCGGGAGCCGACCGCCGGTGCCAGGGCATCCGACTCCCCGGTCAGCAGCGACTCGTCGACCTCCAGGCCGGTGCTGGCCAGCAGTTCCCCGTCCACCGGCACCTGGTCACCGGCCGAGACCTCGACCACGTCGTCGACCACGATCTCGGCCGGGTCGAGCTGCACGGCGCCCTCGGCCCGGCACACCGTGACCGTCGAGGCGTTCAGGATCGCCAGCCGGTCCAGCGTTCGCTTGGCCCGGATCTCCTGCACCATCCCGACCGCGCTGTTCACCACGATCAGCAGGCCGAACAGCCCGTCGAACCAGTGCCCGGTCGAGGCGACGACTCCGAACAGGATGAAGTAGATCGCGTTGACCCGGGTGAACACATTCGCCACGACGATGTCGCGCGCGCTGCGGCTGGTGACGCGTTCGACCCGGTTCACCGCACCCCGGGCGACCCGGTCGGCGACTTCGCTGCTGGTCAACGGCTGCTGCACCGGGCCAGCCTAGACAGGTCAGCTGTCGGCGGCGGCGCTCTCGACCAGGGTGAACACACTCGCCGGGCTGGACGGGTCGGCCGCGACCGTCACGCCACCCTCCGGGTCGGACACCAGATAGCCGTTCTCATTGGAGATGTTCACCTGCTCCGGCTGATCCAGCTCGCCGAGCCGCAGCCACTGCCCGGCATCGGCCGGGTCGCACGGGTTCACCGACACCACGTCGGCGCCCGGCAGGGTCAGGCACATCTCCTGGTCGTCGGTGGTCGCGCTGGACACCAGCTGCACCATCCCGTCGGTGCCACCGGAGGCGATCGTCCAGGTGCTGGGCACCTCGGACGCCGACGGGTCCTCCACCGTGGTCACGGCGCCCTCGGTGGTGGTCACCAGCCAGGTCGACTCGTAGGTCTGGATGTCGTAGGCGGTGTCCTGCTCGCTGCCACCGGTCGGCGTCGAGGTCGCCGTCGACTGCGGTGTGGTGCCCTCCGTGTCGGCCGGTGCCGGGTACACATCGGTCGCGCTGTCATCGTCGTCGGCCGGGCCGCACGCGGTCAGCGACAGGACGGCGGCGGCAAGGGTGGCGGTGATCACATGTGCGGTACGCATCCATCGAACGTACTGGGGCTGAGCAGGGATGCAACAGGGCGCGGGACGACGAAGGCCCGGCATCAGTCGATGCCGGGCCTCATGCGCGGGTGCCCTCGATAGGATTCGAACCTACGACCTTCTGCTCCGGAGGCAGACGCTCTATCCACTGAGCTACGAGGGCGGAACGAGGCATGACACTACCAGCACGTCAGGGGTCCTCGTGTCACTCCTCGCCGAGCAGCCCGGACAGGTAGTCGGAGGTCTCGTTCACCGCTGTGGCCACGTCGCCGCGGACGATCGCGTCGACCAGCCCGTCGTGGTTGTCGCCGTCCTGCAGCACCTGGGCGAAGTTGAACCGGATGTTCTCCGAGATCGCGTCGATCAGGCTCTCGTACAGCGACAGCAGCACCGGATTACGGGCAGCGCGGGCGATGGCGCGGTGCAGGGCCAGATCGGCGGAGACCATCCGGTCCAGGGCGTGCGCCGCGTACGCCTCGGCACGTGCCTCCCGCAGCGCGGTGATCGAGGCGACGTCCGAGGTGGTGCGGCGCTTGGCGGCCAGGCGCGCCGCCTCCACCTCCAGTGACCGGCGTACCTCGACCACGTCGCGCTGCCGGGCGTCCGCGATCTGCCGGGAGAAGGTCACCGCCAGCTCGGAGGCGCTGAGCACGTAGGTGCCCGAACCCTGGCGGCGCTCGACCAGACCCGAGTGCACCAGGGACTGCACCGCCTCGCGCACCGTGTTCCGACCGACCCCCAGCAGCTCGACCAGGGCGGGCTCGGCGGGGATGCGGGTGCCGACCGGCCACTCACCGGTGGAGATCCGCTCCCGGAGCTGGGCCACCGTCGAGTCGATCAAACCGGTGCGACGCATCATGCGGGTACTCTCCCAGGTCAGGTGTGCGGCGATTCAACACGACGGCCGCCCCCAGCCGCCACCTTGAGCCAGATCCCGGAGCATCGATGAGCACGCAACCCGAGCTGCGTCCGTGGCGTGGGCGGTTCGTGGTCCTGATCGGCGTGCTGCTGGTCGCCCTGAACCTGCGGATCGCCGTCGCGTCGGTGTCGCCGATCCTGGAGCTGGTCCGGGCGGACGTCGCGCTGTCGGCCACCCAGGCCGGGCTGCTCGGCACCATCCCGGTCGCCTCGTTCGCCGTCTTCGGCGCGCTGACCCCGCTGCTGGCCCGCCGGGTCGGTCTGGAACCGCTGCTGATCGCCGCGATGGCACTGTCGGCGGCGGGGGAGATCGTCCGGTCCACCGCGCATTCCTCCACCGGGTTCCTGGTGTGGACCGTGGTCGCGCTGGCCGGGATGGGGATGGGCAACGTCCTGCTGCCCCCGCTGGTGAAGCGGTACTTCCCGGATCGGGTAGGCGTGGTGACCTCGGCGTACTCGGTCACCCTGAGCGTGAGCACCGCCCTGCCCGCCGCCGTCGTGGTGCCGGTGGCCGACCGGGTGGGCTGGCGCCCGGCGCTGTCGATCTGGGCGGCGGTCGGCATCCTGGCGGCGCTGCCGTGGTTGGTCGTGGTGATCCGCTCGGCGGCCACCCGCGCCGAACTGTCCGGGCTGCTGCGCCGTGGCCCGGCCACCACCCCCGCGCTGACCAGTCGGCACCGCTCGGGCGGCCGGGTGTACCGCAGTCCGCTGGCCTGGGGGATGGGTGTCACCTTCGCGATGAACTCCCTGGGGTCCTACGCGATGTTCGCCTGGCTGCCGCAGATCCTGATCGACTCGGGCACCTCGCCGCACTCGGCGGGGACCTGGCTGAGCATCTACGCGATCCTCGGTCTGCCGCCCGCGCTGATCGCCCCGATCGCCGCCACCAAGATGCGCAACCCGATCGGCATGGTGATCTTCTTCGTCGGGTGCTGGCTGTTCAGCTACATCGGGCTGCTGGTGCACCCGTCCGGGCCGGTGTGGCTCTGGGTGTTGGTCGGCGGCCTCGGGCCGGGTGCCTTCCCGCTGCTGCTGGCGCTGATCAACCTGCGCACCCGCACCTCGGCCGGTGCCGCCTCGCTGTCCGGCTTCACCCAGGGGATCGGGTACGCGATCGCCGCGGTCGGGCCGCTGCTGATCGGGGTGCTCTACGACGCCACCGGCGAGTGGACCTGGCCGCTGATCTTCCTGATCGGCACCCTGGTCGTCCTGCTCGCCGGTGCGGTGGTCGCCTGCCGCCCGGTGTTCCTCGAGGACTCCTGGGCGCCGAAGCCGCACGAAACGGCGTGATCGCACCGGATATCCTGCTCCGGTGACTCCCGCTGAACTCTCCGCCTCCCTGCACGCCGCCCTCACCGCGGCGGTGGCCGACGGCACCTTCGCCCTGGCCGCCGACGACCTGCCCGACACCGTGCACGTGGAGCGACCCCGGCAGCGCGAGCACGGCGACTGGGCGACCAACGTCGCGCTGCAGCTGGCCAAGAAGGCCGGGATGAACCCGCGGGCGTTCGCCGAGGAGCTGACCCGTCGGCTGGCCGAGGTGCCGGGCATCGCCAAGGTCGACATCGCCGGACCGGGCTTCCTCAACATCACCCTGGACGCCGCCGCCGCCGGTGAGCTGGCCCGCTCCATCGTGGACGCCGGTGCCGCCTACGGTCGCAGCGAGAGCCAGGCCGGTCAGAAGGTGAACCTGGAGTTCGTCTCCGCCAACCCGACCGGACCGATCCACATCGGCGGCGCGCGCTGGGCGGCGGTCGGCGACAGCCTGGCGCGGATCCTCACCGCGGCCGGCGCCGACGTCACCCGCGAGTACTACTTCAACGACCACGGCGCGCAGATCGACCGCTTCGCCCGGTCGCTGCTGGCCCGCGCCCAGGGCCAGGACGCGCCGGAGGACGGTTACGGCGGTCAGTACATCCAGGACATCGCCGACCGGGTGATCGCCGACGAGCTCGCCGCCGGGCACGCCGACCCGCGCGAGCTGCCGGACGACCAGGCGCAGGAGGTGTTCCGCGCCCGTGGGGTCGACCTGATGTTCGACGAGATCAAGAAGGCGCTGCACGACTTCGGCGTCGACTTCGACGTCTACTTCCACGAAGACTCCCTGCACGAGTCCGGCGCGGTCGACCGTGCGGTGACCCGCCTGCGCGAGCTGGGCCACATCTTCGAGTCCGACGGCGCGATCTGGCTGCGGACCACCGACTTCGGTGACGACAAGGACCGGGTGATCGTGAAGTCGGACGGGGAGGCCGCGTACATCGCGGGCGACCTGGCCTACTACCTGGACAAGCGTGAGCGGGGCTTCGACCGGGCGATCATGATGCTCGGCGCCGACCACCACGGGTACATCGGCCGGATGATGGCGGCCTGCGCCGCCTTCGGCGACACCCCGGGGGTCAACCTGGAGATTCTGATCGGCCAGATGGTCAACCTGGTCAAGGACGGGCAGCCGGTGCGGATGTCCAAGCGGGCCGGCACCGTCGTCGCGCTGGACGACCTGGTCGAGGCGGTGGGTGTGGACGCCGCGCGCTACTCCCTGGCGCGGTCGTCGGTGGACTCCAGCATCGACCTGGACCTGGACCTGCTGTCCACCGCCACCAACGAGAACCCGGTGTTCTACGTCCAGTACGCCCACTCCCGCACCGCCAGCGTGGGCCGCAACGCGGCCGAGGCCGGGGTGCGGCGGGAGGACGGCTTCGACGCATCGCTGCTGGATCACCCGGCGGAGTCCTCGCTGCTCGGGCTGCTGGCCGAGTTCCCGCGGGTGATCGCCCAGGCCGCCGAGCTGCGCGAGCCGCACCGGGTGGCGCGGTACCTGGAGACCGTCGCCGGTGGCTACCACAAGTGGTACGACCAGAAGCGGCGCGTGGTGCCCTTCGGTGACGAGCAGGTCTCCGACGAGCACCGCACCCGGCTGTGGCTGAACGACGCCACCCGCCAGGTGCTCGCCAACGGTCTGGACCTGCTCGGCGTCTCCGCTCCGGAGCGGATGTGACCGCGGGTCTCGGCCTGCCCTGGCCCGCCTCGGCGGTCCGCGGACAGGACGGGGCCGTCTCGGTCGCCGGGATCGACCTGCGCGAGCTGGCCGCCAGCCACGGCACCCCGGCCTACGTGCTGGACGAGGACGACTTCCGCACCCGCGCCCGCACCCTGCGCGCCGCCTTCGAGGCGGCGTTCGGGGAGGTCGACATCTACTACGCGGGCAAGGCGTTCCTGTCCGTCGCGGTCGCCCGCTGGGCGCACGAGGAGGGGCTGCGGGTGGACACCTCCACCGGCGGCGAGCTCGCCGTGGCCCTCCGGGCGGGGCTGCCCGGCAGCGACATCGGGCTGCACGGCAACAACAAGTCGGACACCGAGCTGGTGCGGGCACTGGACGCCGGGGTCGGCCGGATCATCGTCGACTCCCTGCCCGAGCTGGACCGGATCGCCGCGCTGGTCCGCGAGCGTGGCGGCGACCCCGCCCCGGTGATGATCCGCGTCACCACCGGGGTGCACGCCGGTGGGCACGAGTTCATCTCCACCGCCCACGAGGACCAGAAGTTCGGGCTGTCCATCGCCGGGGACGACTCGCCCGCCCTGACCGCCCTGCTGCGTGCGGTCGAGCTGCCCGAGCTGCGCCTGCTCGGCATCCACTCGCACATCGGATCGCAGATCCTCGATCCCGAGGGCTTCACCGTCGCCGCCCGGGCCGTCCTCGCCCTGCGCGCCGAGCTGGCCGCCCGCGCCGGGGTCCTGGTGCCCGAGGTCGACCTGGGCGGTGGGTTCGGCATCGCCTACCTGCCGGGCGAGGTGCCGCTCCACCCGGAGCGGATGGCGAAGGACATCGCCGCCGCCGTCACCGACGCCTGCGCCGAGCTGGGCACCCCCGCCCCCCGGCTGTCCTTCGAGCCGGGCCGGACCATCGTCGGCCCCACCACCCTGACGCTCTACCGGGTCGGCACCGTCAAGCCGGTCCGGATCGACGACGGACGGGTCCGCACCTATGTCTCCGTCGACGGCGGGATGAGCGACAACATCCGTCCGGCGCTCTACGGCGCGCACTACACCGCCGCGCTGATGAACCGCCCCGGCTCCGCCGACACCATGCTCGCCCGGGTGGTCGGCAAGCACTGCGAGAGCGGGGACATCGTGGTGCACGAGGTCCAACTCCCGGTCGACACCCGCGCCGGAGACCTCCTAGCGGTCGCGGCCACCGGCGCCTACGGCCGATCGATGGCGTCCAACTACAACCACGTGCCCCGGCCCCCGGTGGTCGCCGTGCGCGAGGGTGCTGCCCGGGTGCTGATCCGACGCGAGACCGAAGAGGACCTGTTGGGCCTCGACCTCGGTTGATATCATCTCCTATCACGGAGGAGGTGCACCATGCCCGAGCCAGTGGACCCGGCGCTCGATCCCGGGGTGGACGGCGCGCTGTTCGACTACCTGCAGGACGTCGACGACTACGTCGCACGGCTCCGCGCCGAGGCGAACCGCGCGCTCACCCGAGCCGTCCGGCAGGCATCGACGTTCGGCTGGAGCCAGCGCAGGATCGCGGCGGCGGTCGGACGCAGTCAGCCCGAGGTCGCCCGGCTGCTGCGGGCGAACCCACCGGTGCTGGTGGACTACGCGGTGGGCGATCCGCACGGCATCGATCCCGCGGACGAGGGGACGCGCGCCCGCCAGCAGGCCGATGAAGACGTCCCGGAGGCCACCGCGGCCGAAGGGCCGCCTGGTGCGGATACCGCCCCGGCTGCGCTTGTGGCTCCCGCAGTCGAGGCCGCTGCTACCGCAGGTCCGGACGGCGCGGCCATCGCGGCTCCGGCTCGGGTGCGACGCCGCCCCAGCAGCACTCTCACCTGGGTGCTGCGGGACAAGCGCGAGCAGATCGTGCGGATCGCCGAGGCGCACGGCGCCAGTAACGTCCGGGTGTTCGGGTCGGTGGCGCGAGGCGAGGACGACAACGACTCGGACATCGACCTTCTCTTCGACTACGGCCCGACGATGGGGTTGTTCGAGGTCTCCGGGTTGAAGTTGCAGCTGGAGGAGGAGCTCGGGCGACCGGTCGACGTGGCGAACGCTCGCTCGCTGTGGCCGCGGATCGCTCGCAAGGCGTTGGCCGAGGCGGTGCCGCTGTGAGCCGGAACCCGGTCGACAACCTCGGCCTGACGCTCGACCACCTCGCCGTCCTGGAGCAGTACTTGGACGGGAGTGACCTCAGTGCATCGATGACGTTCGACGCCGTGTGCATGCGCCTCTCGGCCGCCATCGAGGCGCTGTCGCGGGTTCCAGCGGAATGGCTGGTCGCGGAGTTCGGCGCGGAGTGGCCGCGCATCCGCGCTACCCGGAATGCCATCGCGCACGTGTGCGACGAGGTGGACGAGACACAGATCCACCGGGTGGTCTCCTTCGCGCTACCCCGATTTACCGCGGGCGTCCGCAACCTGGTCGACCGCCACGCCCCCGGCCTCAGACCCGAGCTCCCGTAACCCGCCCGCCCACGCTGTGGATACCCGCCTCGACCGCCACCCGGCCCCCCTATCCTGGGCGACAGCCACCCGTGCCCGCACCGGACCAGCGCGACCCCGGTCGGCGCGGACCCGGCTCGGCCCGATCTGAACGGAGACCCGGTGACTGCTCAGCACCCGCCCGCCGCCGCACCCGACCGCACCCCGGTGCGGGTCGCCCTGCTCGGCTGTGGGGTGGTGGGCACCGAGGTGGTGCGGCTGCTGACCACGCAGGCCGACGACCTCGCGGCCCGGGTCGGCGCGCCGCTGCACCTGGTCGGGATCGCGGTCCGGAACACGGCGACGCCGCGCGACCCCGTGGTGGACCCGGCGCTGGTGACCGAGGACGCCGAGTCCCTGGTGGACGCCGCGGACGTCGTGGTCGAGGTGGTCGGCGGCATCGAACCTGCCCGCAGCCTGCTGCTGCGTGCGATCCGGGGCGGCGCCTCGGTGGTCACCGCGAACAAGGCGCTCCTGGCCGAGGACGGTCCGACCCTGTACGCGGCCGCGGACGCCGCCGGGGTCGACGTGTACTTCGAGGCGGCCGTCGCCGGGGCGATCCCGCTGGTCCGACCGGTGCGGGAGTCGCTGACCGGCGACCGGGTGCGCCGGGTGCTCGGCATCGTGAACGGCACCACCAACTTCGTCCTCGACCGGATGGCCTCCGACGGCCTGGACTTCGACGCCGCGGTGGCCGAGGCGCAGCAGCTCGGGTACGCCGAGGCCGATCCGACCGCCGATGTCGAGGGGTACGACGCCGCGGCGAAGGCCGCGATCCTGGCGTCCCTGGCATTCCACACCCGGGTGTCCCTCGCCGACGTCGACCGGCAGGGCATCACCGCCGTCACCGCCGAGGACGTCGCCTGGGCCGCCCGGACCGGCCACGTGGTCAAGCTGCTCGCCATCGCCGAGCACCGCCCCGCCGACGGTGACGGTCCCGAGGGCGTGCAGGTGCGGGTGCACCCGGCCCTGGTGCCGACCGCGCACCCGTTGGCGGGGGTGCGGGGTGCGTTCAACGCGGTCTTCGTCGAGGCGGAGGCGGCTGGGGAGCTGATGTTCTACGGCCGCGGCGCCGGGGGTGCGCCGACCGCGTCGGCGGTGCTCGGTGACCTGGTGTCCGCCGCCCGGCACCGGGTGCACGGTGGCCGCGGCCCGGCCGAGTCGTTCTACGCGGACCTGCCGGTGCTCCCGGCCCGCTCCGCCCGCACCCGGTACCAGATCCGGATCGACGTCACCGACCGCCCCGGGGTGCTGGCGCAGGTGGCCACCGTGCTCGCCGAGCACGGGGTGTCGATCGAGGCGGTCCGGCAGAGTGCCGAGCCCGCCGAGGCAGGCCGTGCCACGCTGGCCCGGCTGGTGATCACCACACATGAGGCGACCGAGGCCGCGCTGTCGGCCACCGTCGCCGCGATCGCCGAGCACGACTCCGTGCGCGAGGTCGTGTCCGTCCTGAGGGTTGAGGGAGTCTGATGGCACAGCAGTGGCGTGGCGTGATCGCGGAGTACGCCGACCGGTTGCCGGCGCATGTGCGCGAGCGCGTGATCACCCTGGGGGAGGGCGGCACGCCGCTGGTCCCGGCCCTGGCGCTGTCGCAGCTCACCGGCGCCGAGGTCTGGGTCAAGGTCGAGGGCATGAACCCGACCGGGTCGTTCAAGGACCGCGGCATGACCACCGCGATGTCCGCCGCCGCCGGTCGAGGAGCGAAGGCGGTCGTCTGCGCGTCCACCGGCAACACCTCCGCCTCGGCCGCCGCCTACGCCACCCACGCCGGGATGCTGTGCGCGGTGCTGGTGCCGGACGGCAAGATCGCGATGGGCAAGCTGAGCCAGGCAGTCGCGCACGGCGCCCGGCTGCTGCAGGTGGACGGGAACTTCGACGACTGCCTGATCGCCGCCCGCAAGCTGGCCGAGGCGTACCCGGTGGAGCTGGTCAACTCGGTGAACCCGGACCGGATCGAGGGCCAGAAGACCGGTGCCTTCGAGGTGGTCGACGCCCTCGGCGACGCGCCGGACATCCACGCGCTGCCGGTGGGGAACGCCGGGAACATCACTGCGTACTGGAAGGGCTACCGCGAGTACGCCGGGCTGGACGCCGGTGCCGATCTCCCGGCCGTGGCCACCCGGACGCCGCAGATGTGGGGTTTCCAGGCCGCCGGCGCCGCCCCGATCGTGGCCGGGTACCCGATCACCGAGCCGGAGACCATCGCCACCGCGATCCGGATCGGCAACCCGGCGTCCTGGGCGCAGGCCGAGCAGGCGCGGGACGTCTCCGGTGGTCTGATCGAGGCCGTGAGCGACGAGCAGATCCTGCAGGCGCACCGCATCCTGTCCTCGCAGGTCGGGGTGTTCGTCGAGCCGGCCTCCGCCGCCGGGGTCGCCGGGGTGCTGGCCGCCGCCGAGCAGGGTCGGGTCCCCGCCGGTGCCCGGATCGTCATCACGGTCACCGGTCACGGCCTGAAGGACCCGCAGTGGGCGCTGCGCACCGCGGACGGCACCGAGGTCGAGACCGTGCGGGTGCGGCCGGACGTGATGGAGATCGCCGCCGCCCTGGATCTCGGCTGAGGCCCTCGATGCGACTGGGAGCTGACCGGGCCCGGGTGCGGGTGCCGGCGACGAGCGCCAACCTCGGCCCGGGATTCGACACCGCCGGGATGGCCCTGGGGCTGTACGACGACGTCGAGGTGCGGGCGCTGGGGGCCTCCGAGGTGCAGGTGGATGTGGTCGGCGAAGGGGCGGACGACCTCCCGACCGGAGCCGATCACCTGGTGGTGCGGGCGCTGCACCATGCACTGGACCACGTCGGTGCGCCGCGCACCGGGGTGCACCTGGTGTGCCGGAACCGGATCCCGCACGGCCGCGGCCTGGGATCGTCGGCGGCCGCGGTGGTCGCCGGTCTGCTCGCCGCCCGTGCGCTGGTCGCCGAGCCGGAGGCATTGGACGACGACGTGGTGCTGCGCCTGGCCACCGAGCTGGAGGGGCACCCGGACAACGCCGCCCCGGCACTGCTCGGCGGCGCCACCCTGGCCTGGTCCGAGGGGCAGGCCGTGCGGGCCACCCGGATCGACGTGCACCCGACCGTGGTCCCGATCGCGGTCGTCCCGCCGAGCCGCCTGTCCACCAGCCATGCGCGCGGCGTGCTGCCCGCCGAGGTCGCGCACGGGGACGCCGCGTGGCAGGCGGGCCGGGCGGCGCTGCTGGTCGAGGCGCTGGGCCGGCGACCGGAGCTGCTGTTCGACGCCACCGGTGACCGGCTGCACCAGCAGCAGCGCCGGTCGGTGATGCCGGAGTCGTTGGCGTTGGTCGACGCGCTGCGTGCGCACGGGGTGCCCGCCGTGGTCTCGGGTGCCGGGCCGACGGTGCTGGTGTTCGGGCGTACCGCCGCCGGTGACGAACGACCGGTGGATCACCGGGTGACCGACGCCGATCGGGCCCTGGACGAGGTCTTCGGGGGCGCGATGGGTGGCTGGCGGATCCTGCGGCTGGGCCTGAGCGACGACGGCGCCCTCTGGCGACGGCTGCCCTGAAAACCCGCGGTGCTATGCTCGCGCTGTTCCCCGGACATCGTCCGACGGACCCCACCGATTCTCTCCCGGCAATCTGCTGCCGCAGGAGGGGTGGGACACCGCGTGCCACGGCCGGGAACATCACGCCCCACATACCGCGTCGCCCCTGACGTGTGCTGTGCGGCCTTCCGTTGCGATCCGCCCCGAGTGAGGTGGACGCCGACCGTGTCCCAGAGGCGGACACCGGTCCTGACGAGGGGGAAGGGTCCTTCGTGACAGACACCATCGAGTCCGCGTCGAGCGCACGCTCCGGCGGCTCCATCTCCGGCCTGCGGGTGCCGGAGCTCAAGGCACTGGCGGCCCAGCTGGGCGTCAAGGGTGCGTCCAAGATGGCCAAGAGCGACCTGGTCGCCGCCATCCAGTCCCGATCCGGTGGCGGCGACGGTGCCGCTGCCCGGAGCGCGAAGGCTGCCGCGCCGCAGCAGTCCGCCGAGTCGGCCCCGAGCCAGGCGGCTGCCCCGTCGTCGAACGACGCATCCGGACAGCAGGGGACCGGTCCCGCCCCGAAGCGCAGCCGCCGGGCCACCCGCCCCGCCGACGCCCCGGCCACCGAGGACTCCGCCGCGCCGCAGGAGACCGGCCGCGGAGCCGGGTCGAAGCGGTCGGCCGCCGCGACCCAGGACGCTCCGTCCCAGCAGGACGCCCTCGCCGGGCTCGAGGCGGCCCTCGACCGGCAGCAGGGCACCCACGGTCAGAACGCCGGCACCGAGGGTGGCGAGCGTCGCTCCCGCCGTGCGGGCCGGGGCACCGGCGCACCGGTGATCGACGTGACCCTGCCGGAGGGACCGACCGGTGGCGACCGTCGTGACCGCCAGGACCGCGGCGCCGAGGACGGCGAGCAGCGCGGCCAGCGCCAGCGGCGGCAGGGCGACCAGTCCCCGCGCGACGGCCAGCAGCGCGACAGCCAGAACGACGGCCAGGGCAACCAGGGCCAGTCGAACCAGGGTCGCAACCCGAACAACGCGCCGGGTGGCGATGACGACGACGAGCGCGGTGGCCGTCGTCGCCGGTCCCGTGACCGGTACCGCGACCGCGACCGCACCAAGCGCAACCGCCGTGGCGGAGGCGGCCAGGACTCCTACGACGAGGTCGAGCTGACCGAGGACGACGTGCTGGTCCCGGTGGCCGGCATCCTCGACGTGCTGGAGAGCTACGCCTTCATCCGGACGTCCGGCTACCTGCCGGGTTCCGGGGACGTCTACCTGCCGCTCGGTCAGGTGCGCAAGTCCGGCCTGCGCCGCGGTGACGCGATCACCGGCGCCGTCCGCGCCCCCCGCGAGGGGGAGCAGCCGCAGCAGCAGAACAACCGACCGAACAAGGCGAACGCCCTGGTCCGGCTGGACACCGTCAACGGCATGTCCCCGGAGCTGGCCAAGCAGCGGCCGGAGTTCAGCAAGCTGACCCCGCTGTACCCGCAGGACCGGTTGCGGCTCGAGCACGACCAGACGCACATCACCCCGCGGGTGATCGACATCGTCGCGCCGATCGGCAAGGGCCAGCGCGGTCTGATCGTGGCGCCGCCGAAGGCCGGCAAGACGATCATCATGCAGCAGATCGCCAACGCGATCACCGCGAACAACCCCGAGGTCCACCTCATGGTCGTGCTCGTCGACGAGCGCCCCGAGGAGGTCACCGACATGGAGCGGACGGTCAAGGGTGAGGTCATCGCCTCGACCTTCGACCGCCCCGCCTCGGACCACACCATGGTCGCGGAGCTGGCCATCGAGCGCGCCAAGCGCCTGGTCGAGCTGGGCCAGGACGTGGTCGTGCTGCTGGACTCGCTGACCCGCCTGTCCCGGGCGTACAACCTGGCGGCCCCGGCCTCCGGGCGCATCCTGTCCGGTGGTGTGGACGCCTCGGCGCTCTACCCGCCCAAGCGGTTCTTCGGCGCTGCCCGCAACATCGAGAACGGTGGCTCGCTCACCATCCTGGCCTCCGCCCTGGTGGAGACCGGTTCCAAGATGGACGAGGTCATCTTCGAGGAGTTCAAGGGCACCGGGAACATGGAGCTGCGGCTCTCCCGGTCGCTGGCCGACAAGCGGATCTTCCCGGCGGTCGACGTGAACGCCTCCGGCACCCGGCGCGAGGAGATCCTGATCGCTCCGGACGAGCTGAAGATCATCTGGAAGCTGCGCCGCGTGATGGGGGCGCTTGACCAGCAGCAGGCGATCGAGCTGCTGCTCGGCAAGCTGCGCGAGACCAAGTCCAACGTGGAGTTCCTGCTCCAGGTGCAGAAGACGACACCGAGCGCGAACGGCAAGTCCGAGGACTGACCTGCGACGACGGAACGGCGGTGGCCCCTCGGGTCACCGCCGTTCCGTCGTTCAGTGCCGGCGCCGGGCCGCCAGCGCCTCGTCGTACCAGGCGAGTGTCCGCTCGGTGATCGCCCCGGCCTCGAACCGCTGCGCCGCCGCCCGCTGGGCGGGCACCACCGCCGACCGGCCGGCCGGGTCGTCCAGCCACCGCCCCAGCAGCCGCGCGAACGCCGTCGTGTCGCGCGGGTCGACCAGCTGCGACTCCAGCCCGGCCATCGTGGTCCGGTAGCCCGGGTTGTCCCCGGCGATCACCACACCGGTCGCGGTCGCCTGGGCCTCGACCACCGAGATGCCGAAGCTCTCCCCGCCGAGCGAGGGCAGCACCACCAGATCGGCGCCGGCGAGCAGGGCGTCCTTGTCCTCTTCGGCGACGAACCCGGGGAAGTCCACCCGGTCGCCGATCCCCTCCTGCTCCGCCGCTGCGCGCAGGTCGTCCAGCAGCGGCCCGCGACCGGCCAGAGTGAGCGTCCACGGCCGCTCCGGGTCGCCGCGATGCAGCGCACCCGCTGCGGCGATCAGCTCCCGGGGGCCCTTCCGCTCCACCAGTCGACCCAGGAACACCAGGCGCGGCACGGTCGCGGGGGTGACCGCCACCGGCTCGGGCAGCTCGACCGGCGCTCCGATCACCGGCACCGGACGGTGATAGGCGCCCTCCGCCGACTCCTGCGCCGCCTCGGAGAGCGCCGACAGCGCGTCGAACCGCCGCAACCGGGAACGTTCCAGGCCGCCGAGCGCCCGGATACCCCACCGGGTGAGGGCGTCCTGCGGGTAGATCATGAACTGGCCGACCACCGCCGTCCGGGGCCCGGCCGCCGACACCAGCTGTCCGGCCAGGAACGGGCTGTACGGCATCGCCACGTGCAGCACGTCCAGATCCAGCCGGTTCAGCAACGCCCGGGCAGCGGACCGACGCAGCGGCAGCGGGGTGCCGAGCCGGTTGCCGTTGAACTTCACCGCCACGGTGCGGGACAGCACGTGCAGGTGCGGCAGATCCGTGCGCTCGGTCGCCGACGTCAGGTAGTGCACCTCGTGCCCGAGCGCCGTCAGCCGCCGCCCCAGGGTCAGGATGATCTGTTGCACCCCGTCCGGTCGGTCCAACCCGTCGTCGATGGCCAGACCGATCCGCAGCATGGCCGCCATCGTAGGACGTGCCGAGGTCAGGCAGCCGCCTCGTGCACTCCGTCCGCCTGCATCGTGCGGGTGCCGCAGGTGATCGCGTGCGCTGTGTCCGCGGCGTCCTGGCCGCCGGTCACGGTGTCGGTGGTCCCGGCCGCGGCGACCGTGCCGGTCAGCGTGATCTGGGTCCGGGTGATCGAGCCGTCCACATCGTTCAGCCCGACCAGGTCGGGCTCGCCGTCGCCGGTGATGTCCACGCAGCCCACCCCGGTGCCGTTCCCGGCGAAGCCCTGGTCGAACTGCCACGGCTTGCCCTCGGCGTCGGTCACGTCCACCAGCCCGCAGTCCTGGACCATCAGCAGGTCGGCCACCCGGTTGTCGGAGAGCAGCACCAGGGCCGGGTCGGTGGCGGCGGGGCGCAGCGCGAACGCGGAGGCCCCGGCCGGGCCCGCCAGGTCGATCGGGTGGGTGAAGGTCGCGCCGGAGGCGGTGGTCACGCCCAGGGTGCGGGCGGCCCCGTCGTCGTCGATCCAGAGCTGGTCGTCGGCGCCGTCACCGTCCAGGTCGATGGTCGTGATCGCCTGCGCGGTGGCGGGCACCCCGTCGCCGCCGGGCGCGCAGCCGATGGTGGTGGCCGTCGGGCTCGGAGAGGTGGCCGCCGGGGTGCTGGGTGCGACAGGCGGCTCGGAGGTGGTGCCGGTGGCGTCGCCGCCGCCGGAGCAGGCACTGAGCAGCAGGATCCCGGTCAGGGCGACGGTCAGGTGCACACGACTCATGCCGTCGACGCTAGGACCAGCGGAGCGATCGCGCCCGGCGGGAAGATTTCACCACCCGGCGCTGTTCTGGCATCATGTTCCGTCGGTCTGCGGTTCACGTGCGCACCCCGCGTACGACCCGGAGACACTCTGACTAGGAGAGCACCCCATGAAGTCTGGTATCCACCCCGAGTACGTGGTGACCACGGTGACCTGCACCTGTGGCAACACCTTCACCACCCGCTCCACCGAGACCTCCGGCGAGATCCGCGCCGACGTCTGCAGCGCCTGCCACCCGTTCTACACCGGCAAGCAGAAGATCCTCGACACCGGTGGCCGCGTGGCCCGGTTCGAGGCTCGCTACGGCAAGCGCTCCAACTGACGACCCTGGCGCCGGTGATCACCTCCGTGGTCACCGGCGCTTGTCATGTCCGGACCCGGGAGTGCAGATGAGTGAGTCCTTCGCGGCAGCGCGACCGATGCTGGACGAGCACGCCCGGATCGAGCAGCAGCTCGCCGACCCGGCGGTGCACGCGGACCCGGTCGAGGCGCGCCGCCTGGGCCGCCGCTACGCCGAGCTGGGCCGGGTGGCCGCCGCCTACCGCGAGTGGTCCGCCGCCGAGCAGGACCGCGCCGACGCCACCGAGCTCGCCGAGGTGGACCCGGCCTTCGCCGCCGAGCTGCCCACACTGACCGAGGCCGCCGCCCACGCCGCCGACCGGCTGCGCCGGGTGCTGGTGCCCCGCGACCCGGACGACGCCCGCGACGTGATCCTGGAGATCAAGGCCGGTGAGGGCGGCGAGGAGTCGGCGCTGTTCGCCGGCGACCTGCTGCGGATGTACCTGCGGTTCGCCGAGCAGCGCGGGTGGAAGACCGAGGTGCTGGAGTCCACCGGTTCCGACCTGGGCGGCTACAAGGACGTCCAGGTCGCGATCAAGGCGCGCGGCACCGTCACCGACCCGGCCGAGGGGGTCTGGGCGGCGCTGAAGTACGAGGGCGGCGTGCACCGGGTCCAGCGGGTCCCGGTGACCGAGTCGCAGGGCCGCATCCACACCTCCGCCGCCGGGGTCCTGGTCTTCCCCGAGGTGGAGGATCCGGGTGAGGTGGAGATCGACCCGAACGACCTGCGGATCGACGTGTACCGCTCCTCCGGCCCCGGTGGTCAGTCGGTGAACACCACCGACTCGGCCGTGCGGATCACCCACCTGCCCACCGGCATCGTGGTGTCGATGCAGAACGAGAAGTCGCAGCTGCAGAACCGGGAGCAGGCGATGCGGGTGCTGCGCGCCCGACTGCTCGCCGCCCAGCAGGAGGCCGCAGCCGCCGCCGCGAGCGAGGCGCGCCGGTCCCAGGTGCGCACGGTGGACCGCTCCGAGCGGATCCGCACCTACAACTTCCCGGAGAACCGGATCGCCGATCACCGCACCGGTTACAAGGCCTACAACCTGGACGCGGTGCTGGACGGTGATCTGGCCCCGGTGATCCAGTCCGCGATCGACGCCGACGAGGCGGCCCGGCTGGCGTCCGCGGCGGAGCAGGCATGACCGCCCCCACCCTGCGTGCCCTGGTCGACGGGGCCACCGCCCTGCTGGACGAGGCGGGCGTCGGCTCGCCGCGGCACGACGCGCTGGCCCTGGCGGCGCACGTGCTCGACCTGCCGCGGGTCGACCTGGTCCTCCCGCCGCCGGTGCCCGAGGGCTTCGCGGCCGAGTACGCGGCGGTGGTGGACCGGCGGCGGCTCCGCGAGCCGTTGCAGCACATCGTCGGCAGCACCGTCTTCCGCTACCTCACCATGCTGGTCGAGCCCGGGGTGTTCGTGCCCCGGCCGGAGACCGAGACGGTCGCCCAGGTGGCCGTGGACGAGGCGGCGCGGCTGACCGTGCTCGGCCAGGACCCGATCGTGGTCGACCTGTGCTGCGGCGCCGGGGGGATCGCCCTGTCGGTGGCGACCGAGGTGCCGGGCAGCCGGGTGACGGCGGTCGACGCCTCCCCGGCGGCCGTCGACCTGACCGGGCGCAACGCGGCGCTTGCCGGTGCCGAGCTGACCGTGCTGACCGGTGACGTGCGCGACCCGGAGCTGTTGGCGGAGCTGGACCACCGGGTGGACGTGCTGGTGTCCAACCCGCCGTACATCCCGCCGGACGCGGTGCCGGTCGACCCCGAGGTGCGTGACCACGACCCGGACCTCGCCCTGTACGGCGGGGGAGCGGACGGTCTGGACGTGCCCCGGGCGGTGATCGCCGCGGCGGCCCGACTGCTGGTGCCCGGCGGGCTGCTGGTGATGGAACACGCCGAGGTGCAGGACGCCCAGGCGCGGGCCGCTGCCATCGAGTGCGGCGGATTCGAGGACGTGCGCACGGTGGCCGATCTGACCGGTCGGCCCCGGATGCTGGTCGCCCGGCGTTCGACCGTCGTGGGCGAGCCGTCCCCGGCATCCAGCCCGACGTGACAGACTCCCATCCCGTGAGTGCCGATTCGATTCTGGACGCCACCGACCCTGCTGCCTGGGGACCGGCGATCGACGCGGCGGTGCACACCGTGTCCCGCGGCGGACTGATCGTGCTGCCCACCGACACCGTGTACGGCATCGGCGCGGACGCCTTCACCCCGGAGGCGGTCGCCGCGCTGCTGGCCGCCAAGGGCCGGGGACGCCAGCAGCCGCCGCCGGTGCTGATGCCGGACGTCGCCACGCTGGACGGCCTCGCCACCTCGGTGCATCCGGCCGTGCGCGACCTGGCCGCCGCGTTCTGGCCCGGGGGCCTCACGATCATCGTCCGCGCGCAGCCCTCCCTGATCTGGGACCTGGGCGAGACGCACGGCACCGTGGCCCTGCGGGTGCCCGACCACCCGGCCGCGCTGGCCCTGCTGCGTCGCACCGGCCCGCTGGCGGTGTCCTCGGCGAATAAGACCGGACAGCCGTCGGCGCTGAACGTCGCCGACGCGCACGAGCAGCTCGGCGACGCGGTCCAGGTCTACCTGGACGGTGGCCCGACCCCCGGTGGGGTGGCCTCGACGATCATCGACGCGACCGGCGACGACCTCACCGTGGTCCGCCAGGGCGCGATCAGCATGGAGGACCTCCGGGCGGTGGCCCCGGTGGAAGGCGACGCCGGCCGGTGAGGGTCTACGTCCTCCTGCTGCTGGTCGCGGCGGCGTCCACCTACCTGCTGACGCCGCTCGCCCGGTGGTGCGCCCTGCGTTGGGGCGCGATCACCGCGGTGCGTTCCCGGGACGTGCACACCATCCCGACGCCCCGACTGGGTGGGATGGCGATGCTGGCCGGGATGTTGGTCGCCCTCGCCTTCGCCACCCAGATGCGGTTCCTGGCGGACGTCTTCGTCAACCCCCGCCCGGTCCTCGGGGTGATCGCCGCGGCGATCATGGTCTGCCTGCTCGGGATCGCCGACGACATCTGGGACCTGGACTGGATCACCAAACTGGTCGGTCAGGTGCTCGCCGCGCTGATGATGGCCTCCCAGGGGTTGCAGCTGTACCAGCTGCCGATCGGCGGCGTCGTGCTCGGCTCCAGTCGCCTGTGGCTGGTGCTCACCGTCCTGACGGTGGTGGTCGCGATGAACGCGGTGAACTTCGTCGACGGGCTCGACGGGCTGGCCGCCGGGCTGATCGCGATCGGCGGCGCCGGGTTCTTCCTCTACTCCTACTGGCTCACGGTCAGCGCCGGATCCACCAGCTACGCCAGCCTCGCGACCCTGATCATGGCGTTGCTGGTCGGGGCGTGCCTCGGCTTCCTGCCGCACAACTTCCACCCCGCGCGGATCTTCATGGGCGACTCCGGCTCGATGCTGATCGGGCTGATGATCGCGGCCGCCGCGATCCGCGTCACCGGGCAGATCGACACCGGCACCCTGCCGCGGCAGTCGTTCCCGGCGTTCCTGCCGATCCTGCTGCCGGTGGCGGTGCTGATCCTGCCGCTGCTCGACATGGGCATGGCGGTGATCCGGCGGGTCGGCTCCGGCAAGTCGCCCTTCCACCCGGACCGGATGCACCTGCACCACCGGATGCTCGCGCTCGGCCACAGCCACCGGCGCGCGGTGATCATCCTCTACGTCTGGACCGCCGTGTTCACCGGCACCGCCGTCGCGCTGGTGTGGTTCTCCACCACCGCCGTGCTGATCGGCATGGGCGTCGGGATCGTGGTGGCCCTGTTGCTCACCCTCGGCCCGCTGCGTGGTTCGCGCGGCACCCCCGGTGACCCGGACGTCACCGCCGACGACCCCGGCCCCGACCGGCCGACACCGCTGGCCCGCACCGCCCTGAGCGCCGACGGCACGCGGCCCTGAGTCGCCTCCCGACCCACCCCACCCCTGAGCATCCGAGGACCCAGCCGTGAGCACCGACGCCACCCAGCCCGAGCCGAACGGCACCGACCCCGAGTCCGTCGCACCGGACGCCGGGCAGCAGCCGGTCCCGGCACAGCAGACCGCCGAACAGCGGCGCGCGGCGCGGGAGCGGGAGATCCTGGCCGCCACGGCCGCGCCGCAGACCGCGCCGGTGTTCCGCACCGCGCTGCGCGACACCCTCCTGCTGACCGGTGCCCTGGTGGTGCTCGGCGGCGGGATCGGCCTGGCGGTGGCCGGGACCCCCGGACTGTGGGGTGCGCTGATCGGCGCCGGTCTGGCCCTGGTCTTCTCCGGTGCCACGCCGCTGTCGATGCTGCTGACCGCCGGGTCCACCGTGCAGCGGATGACCGCCGTGGTGATGGTGACCTGGCTGGTCAAGGTGCTGCTGGTGATCGTGGTGCTGGTCGTGCTGCGCGGCCTCGACTTCTACGACCACCGGGTGTTCGGCATCGTCCTGCTGGTGGGTGTAGCCGCGTCGGCACTTCTCGATTACCGTGCAGTCGTGCGTCATCGCGTGCCCTACGTCACGCCCGATTCGCCCAACTCTGAGCAGATGTGATGTACGAGTCATCCTGTGAGTTAGGCTGCACGACGTCCGACAGCCACTACGGTGCCGGCTGCGCCCCTTTGACCCCAGGAGCCTGAACCTTTGTTCAACCTCGTGCCTTCAATGTTGTCCGCCGCGGGGGACGAGTCCGGCTTCCACGTGCCCACGATCGCGGAGTTCTTCCCCGACGCGATCCTGTTCGGAGGGACCCCCTTCGAGCTGAACCGGATCATGATGGTCCGGATCATCGCGGCGATCGTGCTGTGCGGGCTGTTCCTGCTCGCCGCGCGTCGGGTGCGGTTGGTGCCGGGCCGTGGGCAGAACATCGCCGAGCTGGCACTCGACTTCGTCCGCGTCCAGATCGCCGAGGAGATCCTCGGCAAGCAGGGCGGCCGCAAGTACCTGCCGCTGCTGACCATCCTGTTCTTCACCGTGCTGGCGATGAACATCACCGGCGTCATCCCCGGCCTGAACATCGCCGGTAGCTCGGTGATCGGCCTGCCGCTGGTCCTCGCGATCATCAGCTGGATCGCCTTCATCATCGCGGGCATCAAGGCCCACGGCGTGACCGGCTACCTCAAGGAGTCGCTGTTCCCGGCCGGTGTCCCGTGGCCGGTGTACATCATCCTGACGCCGATCGAGCTCATCTCGACGTTCATCCTGCGGCCCGCCACGCTGACCATCCGTCTGCTGGTGAACATGATCTCCGGCCACCTGCTGCTGGTGCTGTGCTTCGCCGCGACGAACTTCCTGTTCTTCGAGGCGGCCTCGGCCCTCAAGGCGGTGGGTGTCGTCACCTTCGCTGCCGGCCTGGCGTTCACCCTGTTCGAGATCTTCATCGCCGCCCTGCAGGCGTACATCTTCACCCTGCTCAGCGCGGTGTACATCCAGCTGTCGGAGTCGCACCACTGATCCGACCGCGCCTCACCCCCGAGGACAACCGGCCTCGGCCGGTCCCGTAGTGCCTGTCCCGACCCGGGACATCAACGGAAGGAAACATGATCGTGGAGATCACCGGAGACCTCGCCACCATCGGCTACGGCCTGGCTGCCATCGGCCCCGGCATCGGTCTGGGCATCATGGTCGCGAAGACCCAGGAGGCGACCGCTCGCCAGCCCGAGATCGCGGGTCTGCTGCGGACCAACATGTTCATCGCGCTGGGTGCCATCGAGGCCCTGGCCCTGATCGGCTTCGTCGCCGGCTTCGTCTTCTGATCTGATGCACGCCTTCGTCACAGCCGCCGAGGAGTCGACGCACAGCGTCCTGCTCCCGGCGACCTACGACATCGTCTGGTCCCTGGTGGTCACGGCGATCATCGCCGCGGTCTTCATCAAGGTCCTGCCGAAGTTCCTCAAGGTGCTCGACGAGCGCACCGCGAAGATCGAGGGCGGCCTGGAGAGCGCGGAAGAGGCGCAGGCCGAGGCCCAGCAGCTGCTGGACGAGTACAAGCAGCAGCTGGCCGACGCCCGTGCCGAGGCGGCGCGCATCCGCGAGGACGCGCGCACCGAGGGTGGTGCCATCGTGGCGGAGCTGCGGGCGAAGGCCCAGGCCGACGCCGCACGCATCGTCGAGACCGCCCAGCGCCAGATCGAGGCCGAGCGTCAGCAGGCAGCCGAGTCGCTGCGCCAGGACGTCGGCGAGCTGGCGGTCGAGCTGGCATCCCGGATCGTCGGGGAGTCGCTGGCCGACCAGGCCCGCCAGTCCCGCGTGGTCGACCGCTTCCTCGAGGAGCTCGAGACCGAGACCGCGGTCGTCGACCCGTCCAGCACGGCGGCTGAGCGCTGATGCGCGCGGCGAGCCAGGCATCCCTGACGGCGGCTGCCGAGCGTTTCGAGACGCTCTGGCAGCAGGTCGGCGCGGACGCGGCCCAGCTGGGCGCCCAGGTGTTGGCCGTCGCGGACGTGGTCCGTGCCAACGGTCAGCTCCGTCGCGCGCTCACCGACCCGGCCGCCCCCGGTGAGGCCAAGGCCGCACTGGTGACGACCCTGCTGGGCTCGTCGACCGACGGCCGCGTGGTCGACCTGCTCGCCGGTGTGGTCCGTTCGCGCTGGTCGCACGAGTCCGACCTCGCCGAGGCGCTCGAACAGCTCGGCCGTGAGGCAGTGCTGGCCGGGGCCGAGGCGGAGGGGGTGCTCGACACCGTCGAGGAGGACCTGTTCCGCACGCAGCGGTTCCTGGTCGCGCAGCGGGACGTCCGGGAGGCGCTCGTCGCCCGGGTGACCAACGCCGCTGCACGCGAGGAGCTGATCCGGCAGTTGTTCGGCCCCGCGGTGCACCCGCTGACGCTGATGCTGCTGGAGCGGATCACGCACCAGATCGATCGCGCCGGTTCGGTGTCGGCCGTCGGCGCTCTCGCGGACGCCGCCGCGCAGCGCCGGTCGCGCACCGTCGCCGTCGTCACCAGTTCCACCCCGCTCACACGGGAGCAGGAGGACCGACTGCGGTCGGGCCTCGCCCGTGCCTACGGCCGCCAGGTACAGCTGAACATCACCGTGGACCCGTCGGTCCTCGGCGGGATGCGTGTGCAGGTCGGTCCGGACGTCATCGACGGCACCGTGTCGGCGCGAGTCGCCGACGCCCGCCGCCGTCTGGCCGGATGACCCGGCGCAACCAAGACTTGACCGGTCGCACCCGCGCATCGGTCTCGACAGGAGAGAACAATGGCTGAGCTGACCATCGGGCCGGACCAGATCAAGGCTGCGCTCGACAGCTTCGTGAAGTCCTACGAGCCCACCGCCGCCGCCTCTGAGGAGGTCGGCCGCGTCACCCTGGCCGCCGACGGCATCGCGCAGGTCGAGGGCCTGCCGGGTGTGATGGCCAACGAGCTGCTCCGGTTCGCCGACGGCACGCTCGGCCTGGCCCAGAACCTGGACGTCCGTGAGATCGGCGTCGTGATCCTGGGTGAGTTCTCCGGGATCGAGGAGGGCCAGGAGGTCCGCCGGACCGGCGAGGTCCTCTCGGTGCCGGTGGGCTCGGGCTTCCTCGGCCGCGTGGTGGACCCGCTGGGTCAGCCGATCGACGGCCTGGGCGAGATCGAGGCCGAGGGTCGCCGTGCGCTGGAGCTGCAGGCACCGGGCGTGATGGCGCGTAAGTCGGTGCACGAGCCGCTGCAGACCGGCATCAAGGCGATCGACACCATGATCCCGATCGGCCGTGGCCAGCGTCAGCTGATCATCGGTGACCGCCAGACCGGCAAGACGGCGATCGCGATCGACACGATCATCAACCAGAAGGCGAACTGGGAGACCGGCGACCCGACCAAGCAGGTGCGCTGCATCTACGTCGCCATCGGCCAGAAGGGGTCGACCATCGCCGCCGTGCGTGGCGCCCTGGAGGACGCCGGTGCGCTGGAGTACACCACCATCGTGGCCGCTCCCGCCTCGGACCCGGCCGGGTTCAAGTACCTGGCGCCGTACACCGGTTCGGCCATCGGCCAGCACTGGATGTACGAGGGCAAGCACGTCCTGATCGTCTTCGACGACCTGTCGAAGCAGGCCGAGGCCTACCGTGCCGTGTCGCTGCTGCTGCGTCGTCCGCCGGGCCGCGAGGCCTACCCGGGTGACGTCTTCTACCTGCACTCCCGTCTGCTGGAGCGTTGCGCGAAGCTGTCGGACGAGCTCGGTGCCGGTTCGATGACCGGTCTGCCGGTGATCGAGACCAAGGCGAACGACGTCTCGGCCTACATCCCGACCAACGTCATCTCCATCACCGACGGTCAGATCTTCCTGCAGTCGGATCTGTTCAACGCGGACCAGCGCCCGGCGGTCGACGTCGGTATCTCGGTCTCCCGTGTCGGTGGTGACGCGCAGATCAAGGCGATGAAGAAGGTCTCCGGCACGCTGAAGCTGGACCTCGCGCAGTACCGGTCGCTGGAGGCGTTCGCGATGTTCGCCTCCGACCTGGACGCGGCTTCCCGTGCCCAGCTGACCCGTGGCGCCCGGCTGATGGAGCTGCTCAAGCAGCCGCAGTACTCCCCGTACCCGGCCGAGGAGCAGGTCGCCTCGGTGTGGGCCGGCACCAAGGGCAAGCTGGACGACGTCCCGGTCGCGGACGTCGCCCGCTTCGAGTCCGAGCTGCTGGACCACCTGCGCCGCAACACCGACGTGCTCTCCACGATCATCTCCACCGGCAAGCTGGAGGAGGACACCGAGGACGCCCTGGCGGCCGCGGTCGAGGAGTTCCGCAACGGCTTCCTCAAGGGCGACGGCACTCCGCTGGTGGGTGGCGACGACGAGGAGTCCGAGACGCCGGTCGAGCAGGAGCAGATCGTTCGTCAGAAGAAGGGCTGAGCATGGCCGGACAGCAGCGGGTCTACCGCCAGCGGATCAGGTCGACCCAGTCTCTGAAGAAGATGTTCCGCGCCCAGGAGCTGATCGCCGCCTCGCGGATCGGTCGCGCCCGGGACCGGATGGCAGCCGCCAGCCCCTACGCCACGGCCATCACCAAGGCGGTGTCGGCGGTGGCGACGCACTCGGACGTGCGGCACCCGCTCCTGGCGGAGCGCCGCGACACCAACCGGGTCGCGGTGCTGCTCATCGCCTCGGACCGCGGCATGGCGGGCGCCTACTCGGCGAGCGTCATCCGCGAGGCCGAGGCGCTGATCGAGCGGTTGCAGGGTGAGGGCAAGGAGGTCGCGCTCTACGTCTCCGGGCGGCGGGCCGAGGCCTTCTACACCTTCCGGCACCGCGAGCTCGCGGCCTCCTGGACCGGTCAGTCGGACGCGCCGACCGCGGACCTCGCCGAGGAGATCGCCAGCCGACTGCTGGCGGACTTCGCGGCCCCCGAGGACGAGGGCGGGGTGGGCGAGCTGCACATCGTGTCCACCCGGTTCCAGAACATGGTGAGCCAGCGTCCCCAGGTGATCCGGATGCTCCCGCTGGAGGTCGTGGACGGCGTCGTCGAGCACGACTCCGGCGAGACCCTCCCGCTCTACGAGTTCGAGCCGAGTGCGGAGGAGGTGCTGGACGCGCTGCTGCCGCGGTACGTCCGGACCCGGATCTACTCCTGCCTGCTGCACGCGGCGGCCTCGGAGCTGGCTTCCCGGCAGCGTGCGATGCACACCGCCACGGAGAACGCCGAGGACCTGATCCGCATGTACACCCGACTGGCCAACCAGGCCCGTCAGTCCGAGATCACCCAGGAGATCAGCGAGATCGTGTCGGGCGCCGACGCGCTCGCCTCCTGATCTCGACAGATTCCGCAGACAGAGACATCCCCACGCCGCCGCACGCGGCGGCAAAGCAAAGTGAGGCAGACATGACCGCCACCACCGTCGACGCGAAGGACACGGCCGCCGCGCCGGGCGTGGGCCGCGTCGCACGCGTGATCGGGCCCGTCGTGGACATCGAGTTCCCTGCGGACCAGATCCCGGAGATGTACAACGCGCTGACCGTCGACATCGACATGTCCGGTCAGGGCGAGGGCGAGAGCTCGTTCACGATGACCCTCGAGGTCGCCCAGCACCTGGGTGACTCCCTGATCCGGGCCATCGCGCTGAAGCCGACCGACGGCCTGGTCCGTGGCGCCAAGGTCACCGACACCGGCGCGCCGATCAGCGTGCCGGTCGGCGACATCACCAAGGGCCACGTGTTCAACGTGACCGGCGAGGTGCTGAACCTGGCCGAGGGCGAGAAGCTCGAGATCACCGAGCGCTGGCCGATCCACCGCAAGCCGCCGGCCTTCGACCAGCTCGAGTCGAAGACGACGATGTTCGAGACCGGCATCAAGGTCATCGACCTGCTCACCCCGTACGTCCAGGGTGGGAAGATCGGCCTCTTCGGTGGTGCGGGTGTGGGCAAGACCGTGCTGATCCAGGAGATGATCCAGCGCGTCGCCCAGGACCACGGTGGTGTGTCGGTGTTCGCCGGTGTCGGCGAGCGCACCCGTGAGGGCAACGACCTGATCGGTGAGATGGAGGAGGCCGGGGTCTTCGACAAGACCGCCCTGGTCTTCGGCCAGATGGACGAGCCGCCGGGCACCCGTCTGCGGGTCGCCCTGTCCGCTCTGACCATGGCGGAGTACTTCCGCGATGTGCAGAAGCAGGACGTGCTGCTCTTCATCGACAACATCTTCCGGTTCACCCAGGCAGGGTCCGAGGTCTCGACCCTGCTCGGCCGGATGCCCTCCGCGGTGGGCTACCAGCCGAACCTGGCGGACGAGATGGGTCAGCTGCAGGAGCGCATCACCTCGACCCGTGGTCACTCGATCACCTCGCTGCAGGCGATCTACGTTCCGGCCGACGACTACACCGACCCGGCTCCGGCGACCACCTTCGCCCACCTGGACGCGACCACCGAGCTCTCCCGTGAGATCGCCTCGCGTGGTCTGTACCCGGCCGTGGACCCGCTGGCCTCGACCAGCCGGATCCTCGACCCGCGGTACGTCGGCCAGGAGCACTACGACGTGGCCACCCAGGTGAAGTCGATCCTGCAGCGCAACAAGGAGCTGCAGGACATCATCGCCATCCTCGGTGTCGACGAGCTGTCGGAGGAGGACAAGACCGTCGTGGCCCGCGCCCGCCGGATCCAGCAGTTCCTCTCCCAGAACACCTACATGGCCGAGAAGTTCACCGGTGTGGTCGGTTCGACCGTGCCGGTGGCCGAGACGGTCGAGGCGTTCAAGAAGATCGCGGCCGGCGAGTTCGACCACATCGCCGAGCAGGCGTTCTTCAACATCGGTGGTCTGGAGGACCTGGAGCGCAACTGGGCCCGGATCCAGAAGGAGTACGGCGTCTGATGGCCAAGCAGCTGGAGGTCGACCTGGTCGGCACCGACGGGACCATCTGGTCCGGTGCCGCCCGGTCGGTCAGCGCGCCCGCGTCGGACGGCGAGATCGGCATCCTGCCCGGTCACACCCCGGTGCTGTCCGTGCTCGCGCACGGCCGGGTCCGGGTGACCGTCGAGGGCGCCGCCTCGGGTTCCGACCTGTCGTGGGTCGTCGAGGGCGGCTTCCTGTCCGTCGACGACGACCAGGTCACGGTGGTGGTGGACGGGCTCGACGAGTCCGCCACCCCGGCCGCCTGATCCACCCGTGCACGGGGTCGGCTGGCTGCTCGCGCTGCTGGTGCTGGCCGCCCTCGTCGCGGTGGCCGGTGTGGCGCTGTCCCGCTGGCACACTCTGACCCGTCGGGTGGGTTCCTTCTCCTGTGCACTGCGCGCCGGGGGCCGTCAGGTCCCCGGCGTCGCGCATTACGGGGCGCGCAGCCTGTACTGGTTCAAGCTCCGCTCGCTGTCGTTCCGGGCCACCCGCACCTGGACCCGCTCCGGGCTGAGCGTGCTGGAACGCACGCCGGTGCATCCCGACCGCCCGGGATCACCGCTGATGGTGCGCTGCCGGGTCGCCGGCGGGCCGGTCGGCCTGGAGGAGCAGGTGGAGCTGGTGATGTCCCGCGAGGCCTACGCTGGTCTGACCTCCTGGCTGGAGGCCGGGCCCTCCGCCCCGCACCTGGTGATCTGAGTAAGGAAGTCCATGCGTCTGCTCGTCGCCCGCTGTGCCGCCCGGTACAGCGGCCGCCTGAACGCCCACCTGCCGCTGGCCACCCGGCTGGTGGTGGTCAAGGCCGACGGTTCGGTGCTGCTGCACTCCGACGGCGGGTCGTACAAGCCGCTGAACTGGATGAGCCCGCCGTGCACGCTGCGGACCGCCCCCGCCGAGGGTGAGGCGGTGGAGCGCGGCGTCGAGCAGGTGTGGACGGTGCAGCACACCAAGAGCGACGACCGCCTGGTGATCGAGATCCACGAGGTGCTGCACGACTCCGAACACGACCTCGGTGTCGACCCGGGTCTGATCAAGGACGGGGTCGAAGCACACCTGCAGGAACTGATGGCCGCCCAGATCGAGGTGCTCGGCACCGGGCACACCCTGGTGCGCCGGGAGTACCCGACCGCCATCGGGCCGGTCGACATCCTGGCCAAGGACCCCGGCGGCGGCACGATCGCCGTCGAGATCAAGCGCCGCGGCGACATCGACGGCGTGGAGCAGCTCACCCGCTACCTCGAGCTGCTGAACCGGGACCCGCTGCTGGCCCCGGTGCGGGGCGTGTTCGCCGCACAGGAGATCAAGCCGCAGGCCCGAGTGCTGGCCACCGACCGGGGGATCAGCTGCCTGGTGCTGGACTACGACGCGATGCGCGGCGTCGACGACGTGGACTCCCGGTTGTTCTGACCTGCACACCCGTGACCTCCGGCCATGGCCCCGCGCCGACCGGTGGGGCCACAATGGCACGGTGAGCGAGCACACCCCGACAGTCCTGCGTGGCGAGGTCGTCACCCCCACCGAGGTCATCACCGACGGCGTCGTGGTGCTGACCGGCGACGTGATCGCCTGGGTCGGACCGGTGACGGCGCTGCCCAGCCAGTGGCGGGACGACCTGCCGGACGACCCGACGCCGGGCACCACGGTGCTGCCCGGCCTGATCGACATCCACGACCACGGCGGCGGCGGGGAATCGTTCCCGGACGCCACCAGCGTCGAGCAGGCCAGGACCGCCGCCCGCGAGCACCTGCGGCACGGCACCACCGGTCTGGTCGCGTCCCTGGTCACCGCGCCCCGGGACGTGCTGCTGGCCCGCGCGGCGCTGCTGGCGGACCTGGTCGACGGCGGTGACCTGATCGGCATCCACGCCGAGGGCCCGTTCCTGTCGGCGGACCGGTGCGGCGCGCAGAACCCCGGCGACATGCTCACCGGCGACCCAGAGCTGGTGGCCGAACTCTCGGCGGCCGCCCGTGGCCACCTGGTCACCATGACCATCGCCCCCGAGGTGCCCGGCGTCGCGGACGGTGGCCCCGGCCGCCCGGACGCGATCGCCGCCCTGGTCGCCGCCGGCACCGTGCCCTCCATCGGGCACACCGACGCGCACGCCCCCGTGGTGGAGGCCGCGATCGAACGCGGCCGCGCCCTGCTGGCCGGCGGTGCTCGGGCCGAGGCCGTCGGTGGCGGAGCGCAGCCCGGCCGCTCGCCGCGCCTGACCGCGACCCACCTGTTCAACGGCATGCGCCCCCTGCACCACCGCGACCCAGGACCGATCGCCGCCTGTCTGGCCGCGGCTGCCCGGGGCGATCTGGTGGTCGAGCTGATCGGTGACGGCACCCACCTGGATCCGCACACCGTCCGCAGCATCTTCGACCTGGTCGGGCCGGAGCAGATCATGCTGGTCACCGATGCGATGGCGGCTGCCGGGATGCCGGACGGTGACTATCGACTCGGGCCGATGGCGGTCCGGGTCGGCGGGGGAGTGGCCCGGCTGATCGAGGCCGACGGCAGCGCGGGGGCGATCGCCGGTGGCACCGCGCACCTGATCGACGTCGTGCGCGCCACCGTGGACGCCGGGGTCGGGCTGCTCGCCGCGGTCCGGTCCGCCGCCACCACCCCGGCGGCGGTGCTGGGCCGGGCGGACCTGGGAGCGCTGATCGCCGGTCGGCGGGGCGACGTCCTGGTCACCGACGCGGAGCTGGCGCCGGTCGCGGTGTACCGGGCCGGGGTGTTGGTCGAGGACTGACCCGGCAGCCTGACCCGCTCAGGCGTCGGCCGGCGAGGGAACGTCCCGGCCGTGGACGCACCGGTCCGCTGACTCGCGCCCGAGCACGATCAGTGCGGCACACCCCGTGGCGCCGGCGATGATCGCTGCCAGTAGCCACGTGGCCCGGGACGCCCCGAGCGTTGACTGCAGCCACGGCGCGGCCAGATACCCGAACGGGATGAGTCCGAACGATCCCACGTAGTCGAAAGACGAGACCCGGCCCAAGATGTCCGCGGGTACGCCGGTCTGCAGGGCGGTCGTCCACCAGATGCCGGCAAGGTCGAGAGCCGCGCCCGCGATCCCGGCTGTCACCATCAGGATGGGGAGAGAGGCGTTCGACGCCACTGCCGTCAGCGGCACCACGGTGACCGACTGGGCCAGGACGGACGCGACGGTGAGGTTCCTCGGCTTCCATCGCAACCCAGCGACGGACCCGAGCAGGTAGCCGACGGCCATCGTCGACCCCACGAGCCCCCATGAGCGGGACGTGCCACCGTTCGCCACGACAGTCGCCGGTGCGAGCACCCCGAAGCCCGCGGTCCACGCGAGCAGGGCGAGCGAGAACGCGGGGATGCACACCAGCAACCAGGTGCGTCGGCGGACTTCGCGCCAGCCTGCCGCGAGCTGCCGCCACGTCCCCGAACTCGTCGCTGCCGAACCGACGATCGGGACCGTCATCAGCACCAACGTCGAGATCAGTGCACTCGCCGAGTCGATGGCGATGACCCAACCCGAACCGGCCGCAGCGACGACCAGACCTCCCGCGGCCGGGCCGATGACCGAGCTCGCGTTGCGGACGACCCGCATGAGTGCCTGTGCCGGTTGAATCAAGTCAGCCGGGACGAGCGCCGGCGTGGTGGCGTAGATGGATGAGGCTGCCAGCGCCTGCGCGGAACCCAGGACGAGCACGGCGCACACCAGGAGGACGAGCGTGGCGTGATCGGTCAACAGCGCCGCCGCGACGCAAGCCTGCACTGCGGCGCCGACCGCGCTGCAGATGACCATGATCGTTCGACGGTGGTAGCGATCGGCGAACACACCCCCGATCAACCCGAACACCACCGACGGTAGGGCGCGCGCACCGAGGAGCGTTCCGGCGCCTCCGATCCCGTAGTCCGATCCCAACATCGCGAAGAGCAATGCGACCGTGGTGCCGGCCGAGCCCCACCACACCAACGCTTGAGCCGCGAAGAAGCGCATGAACGCTCGGTGGGCGGCCAGCGCGCGCAGATCGGTGATCATCACACCTCCCGTGAAGATCGGAGGGGTGGGCCCTCGCGGATGTATGCCCACCCCTCCGGTGCGTTCGGCTGCGGTCAGACGATGGCTACCGGCGTCTCGCGTCCGAGCCCCGCGTACTCGGTGGTATCGACCAGGCCGGCACCGGCGAACGCCCGGCGACGGATGCCGCAGGCGAGACACTCTCCGCAGTGGGTCGTGGAGCCCTCGGTGCACGACCACGTGGCCGCCAGATCGACGCCGAGCTCGACGCCACGCGCGAACACCTCGGACTTCTCCATGCCGAGCATCGGTGTCAGGACGGCGAAGTCCTCGCCGAGATCGATCGAGATCGCGCGGGAGAGCGTCGCGAAGAACTCCGCGCAGTTGTCGCGGAACATGGTGTCGCCCTTGTGTACGCCGTAGTACAAGGTGCGAGCGCCCATCGAAGCGGCCACCGAGGCGACAATGCTCAGTGCGACCCCCGAGCCGAACGGCTCGGTGACACGGCACATCATCGGGGCGCGCAGGACGGCGGGGAGGGGCTTCCGGTAGATGTCCCGCAGGCCCTGCGACAAGTCGATGGTGTGCAGCTCCGCGCCGACGGCGGCCGCCTGCGCGGCGGCGCGCGGTGCGTCCGCGGGGGACTCGAGCTCGCCGAGATTCAAGTGGATCGGGAGCGGACGCTCTCCGCGGGCGTACAGATTGTGCAGGAGCACCGCGGAATCGGGGCCTCCGGAGACGAGGACAGCGCTGTGCGACATCGAGCTTCCCTTCTTCACTCGTGGGTGTGACAGGCAGTCACGCTAGATGTCACTCGTTTGGCGCAATGGGACCTCGGCCTCTGGCGCTGGTGGCGGCACTCCCGGAGCACTCTCGGAGAAGCCGGAAGCCTCGGTCGGCGTGGTGCTGTCGCGACGGCGGCGGTTCGCGGCGAAGTCGAACCGTTTCGCCTACCGGACTGCGTCGTACCGCTCCACGCCGCTCAGTCCGTTATCGAAGCGTTTCCGCGCAGCGCTGGACCCCGGATAAATTCGGCGGCTAGAGTAACGCCGCGCGAAGCGCTTCGACTCTCCAACGACGGAGGGCCGTGCCGTCGAGGATGAGGGCAGTGACGTGGTGGTGACGATGCAGGACGTGGCGCGGCACGCGGGTGTCGCCCTGTCTACCGTCTCGGCCACCCTGACCGCCGCCCGACCGGTCTCCGCGGACACCCGCGCCCGGGTCGAGGCATCGATGGCGGTCCTCGGGTACCGGCCCAATGCGCTCGCCCGAGGTCTGGCCACCAAGCGCAGCCGGGTGCTCGCGCTGGCCTTCCCGATGGGACCGGCCGGGCTGTCCCGCACGTCGGCCGAGTTCGTGCTGGGAGCCACCGAGGCCGCTCAGGATCGTGGTTACCAGCTGGTGCTCTGGCCCTTCGCAGCGGACGCCGCCGGGGGGCTGCTGGACGTCGCGCGGCAGGGGCTGGCGGACGGTGTGCTGCTGATGGAGGTCGGGCTCGCCGATCCGCGGGTGTCGGCGCTGCTGGCGGCCGGGATCCCGCTGACGTTGATCGGCCGCACCGCGCAGGACGGCCTGCCGGTGGTGGATGTCGATTTCGACGCCACCCTGACGGCCGCGGTGCAGCACCTGGCCGGTCTCGGCCACCGCCGGATCGCGCTGGTCAACCACGACGCGCACCGGGTCGCCGACGGTCACGGGCCCACGGTGCGGGCGGGCCGCGCCTTCCAACGGGTGAGCGCGTCGCTCGGGCTCGATGTCCGGGAGCTGTTCGCGGCGGAGTCGGTGGCCGGTGGCCGCCTCGCCGCCGAGGACCTGCTCGACGTGCCCGAGGCGCCGACCGCCGTGATCGTGATGAACGAGGAGGCGGCGTTCGGGCTGGCCGCCGAGTTCGCCGCCCGCGGTGTGCGCATCCCGGCCGATCTGTCGGTGGCCGCGGTGGTCTCCACCCCCGCGGTCGCCGGGCAGACGGTGCCGCCCCTGACCACCTGGCACGCGCCGGGCGCCGACCTCGGCCGGGCAGGGGTCGACACCCTGCTGACCGTGCTGGACACCGGCGAGGTGCCGGAACCGGTGCTGATCGGCTGCGGGCTGGTCGACCTCGGCAGCACCGGCCCGGCCACCGGACCCGCGCACGCACACCAGACCCCCGGTGAGTCACCGGCGCACGACAACCCAGCAGTCACTCGATGAGGAGGAACGACGTGAAGTCTCAGCGCACCCGGTACGTGGCCGGCGCGATGGCGCTCGCCCTGCCCCTGGCCCTGGCGGCCTGTGGTGGCGACAACGGTGGCGGTGGTGGGGGCTCCGACGCCGACACGCTCACTGTCTGGCACTACGAGAACGACGAGTCGGCGATGGGGCAGGCATGGGCCCGCGCCATCGAGATCTTCGAGGACGAGCACCCGGACGTCACGGTCAAGGTCGAGAACCAGACCTTCGAGCAGATCCAGAAGAACGCCTCGATCTTCCTCACCGGCGACGACGTTCCGGACGTGATGGAGTACAACAAGGGCAACGCCACCGCCGGTCAGCTCGCCTCGCAGGGGCTGATCAGCCCGCTGACCGACGAGGCCGAGTCGCGCGGCTGGGACCAGAAGCTGCCCGCCTCGATCCAGACCACCGGGATGTACGACGAGCAGGGTCTGATGGGCTCGGGCGACTGGTTCGGCGTCGCCAACTACGGCGAGTTCGTGGGCAACTACTACAACGACGACATGTTCGCCGCGAACGGCATCGAGATCCCGACCGACTTCGACTCCTTCGAGGCGGCGCTCGCCGCGTTCAAGGACAAGGGCATCACGCCGCTGGCCGAGGCCGGTTCGGAGTACCCGATGGGCCAGCTCTGGTACGAGCTGGTGCTGCACTATGGCGACCGCGACCTGGTCGACGACTACCAGCTGTTCAGCAACGACGTCGACTTCCACGACCAGGCGTTCACCCAGGCCACCGAGAAGCTGGACGAGTGGATCAAGGCGGGCTACATCGCCTCGGACTCCGCCGCCCTGACCGCTGAGGACATGGGCGTCTCCTTCATCAACGGGACCTACCCGATCATGGTCTCCGGCTCCTGGTGGTTCGGTCGCCTCAACGAGGAGATCCCGTTCCAGTGGAGCCAGGGGCTGTTCCCGGGCAACGACCTGCACCCGGGATCCTCCGGCAACCTCTGGGTGGTCCCGGAGAACGCGGCGAACAAGGACCTCGCCTACGACTTCATCGACATCACCCTGAGCGATGAGGTGCAGGAGATCCTCGGCCAGGCCGGTGGTCTGCCGGTGGCCGCCCCCGACTCGTTGGACATCACCGACGAGAAGACCAAGGCGATGACCGACAACTTCACCGAGATCCTCGACGAGGACGGTCTGGCCTTCTACCCGGACTGGCCGGTGGCCGGCTTCTACGACGTGCTGGTCTCGGAGATGCAGTCGCTGATCAACCAGTCGAAGACCCCGGACCAGGTGCTCGACGCGCTGTCCAGCGCCTACGAGCAGGGGAAGACGGACCTGCTCGAGGGCTGATCCGCTCCGCCGGCCCCGTCGTCGCTGGCGGCGGGGCCGGTTCCGCTCCCACACCCCCACCCCCTGCGGAGATCTGATGTCCACCACGACCGCCACCCCGCGCCGACGGAAGAACCGTGGCCGGTGGGGTTATCTGCCCTACCTGCTGCCGGGTCTGATCGGCTTCACCGTCATCATCCTGATCCCGTTCGGGATGAACATCTACTACTCCCTGCACAAGTGGAAGGGCGGCAACGCCCCCATGCGCTGGTACGGCCTGGGCAACTACGCCGACCTGATGCGGGACGAGCAGTTCTGGACCTCGTTCAAGAACTCGATCGCCATGATCGGCGCCATGGTGATCGTGCCGACCGTCGTGGGTCTGCTGCTCGCCACCGTGCTCTTCGACGTGCTCGGCAAGCGGTTCGGCCCCCGGGTGGCGTCCACCCTGCGCGCGCTGTACTACCTGCCGCAGATCCTCCCGGTCGCGGTGGCCGGTGTGCTGTGGAACTGGATCCTCAACTCCCAGACCGGCGCGGTCAACGTCATCCTGCGCGGGATCGGTCTGGACAACCCGCCGAACTGGCTCGGCTCGACCGACACGGCGCTGCCCAGCGTGATGCTGGTGCTGATCTGGATCCAGATCGGCTACCCGGTGGTCATCTTCATGTCCGCGTTGCAGCGGGTGGACCCCGAGCTGTACGAGGCGGCCGAGCTGGACGGTGCCGGGTGGTGGCACCGGTTCCGGGCGATCACCCTGCCGCAGATCAAGCCGGAGACCTTCGTCATCACCCTGACCTGCACGGTGGCGGCGCTGAAGGTCTTCGGGCCGATCTACGTGCTGACCCGCGGCGGCCCGGAGAGCTCGACCCTGGTGCCGAGCTACTACTCGTACCTGAACTTCTTCGACAAGTCGAAGGTCGGGTACGGCGCCGCGATCGCGAACGTCCTGACGTTGCTGATCATCCTGGTCGCCGTCGTCATCATGGTGTTGCAGGCCCGCAGCGCCCGTCGTGAGGAGGAGGGGCACTGATGGCCACCCAGATCGAGACGCTGCCCGGCACCGGATCCGGGGTCGGCGCCGGCAAGCTCCCGCGCAAGCCCAGGACCCGCGACCTGGACCGTCGGCACCGTCGTGGCGCCGCGCGCTGGTTCGTGCTGGCGGCGGCGATCATCGTCGCGGTGTTGATGATGATCCCGTTCGTCATCATGGTGCTGAACGCCTTCAAGTCGCCCGCCGACTACTCCACCAACGGACCGCTGAGCATTCCGCAGGAGCTCTACACCGACGGCCTGGTCAACTTCTGGGAGCGGGTCAACTTCCCGCAGAAGCTGCTGAACTCGGTGTGGATCTCGGGTTTCGTGGCGATCTTCGCGGTGTTCGTCTCCCTGCTGAGCGCCTATGCGCTGGGCGTGGGCAGGATCAAGGGCCGGATGTCGATCGTCACCCTGTTCCTGCTGGCGAACATGCTCCCGCAGGAGGTGCTGGTCTACCCGCTGTTCCAGATGGCCCAGCGGGTCGGGCTGAGCAACAACCAATGGTCGATCATCATCATCTTCACGGTGATCCAGGCGGCGTTCGGCACCTACCTGCTGTCGTCGGTGCTCGGCACGTTCCCGAAGGCGTTGCTGGAGGCGTCGGCGCTGGACGGGGCGGGGAGGTGGCGCACGCTGTGGAGCGTGGTCTTCCCGGTGGTGCGGCCGACCATGTCCGTCCTGGTGATCTTCTTCTTCATCTGGACCTGGAACGAGTTCTTCATCCCGCTGGTCATGCTGACCACCAATGCGACCCAGACCATCCCGGTGGCACTGGCATCGCTGCAGGGCGACCGGATGATGGACGCGCCGACCACCAACGCCGGTGCGCTGGTGTCGATGATCCCCGCGATCATCTTCTTCATCCTGTTCCAGCGGACCCTGACCCGGGGGATCACCGCGGGTGCCGTGAAGTGAGCTGATCGGTCGCGGGGGGAACGGGGCGGGTGCCGGAGGGTGCCCGCCCCGTCGCGCGTTCGGGTGCGGGTCGGCCGTGGCGCGCCCAGCCCCGCGCCCCATGTCCGGAGTTGCGCGGTCGTGTCCGCACCTGAGCGCATGGGGGTTGTCACACCTGGCGCACAGCCCGTATGGTCACCCCAGCGAGACCGTCGAAGCGCTTGCGCGTCGAGGGCAATGACGACCTCCCCCACGGTGGTCCCGCGGTGCCGAGGAACCGAGCACATCGCGGTGCCACGCCTAGGTCGACACTCCCTGGTCGCACAATTTCGCACACGCAAGATCGAAGCGCTTCGCCGACTCGCCCAGGTGAACAGCGCCCCGGCTGTCACCCCACCCCCCGGTGGCTTCAGAGAGGAACGCCAACGATGGCACGTGGAAGCAAGAAGCGGCTGCTCGCGGCAGCAGCGACGGTCGGTGCGCTGAGCCTGGCGGTGACCGCCTGCTCCAGTGGTGGCGACGACGGCGGCTCCGGCTCCGCGGGCGAGCCGGTCACCCTCCAGTTCTGGGGCTGGGTCCCCGGCCTGGAGGACACCGTCGCCGAGTGGAACGCCGCACATCCCGACATCCAGATCGACTTCTTCCGGATGACCGGCGACGACGGCGACAAGATCCCGGCGGCCATCGACGCGGGGACCGCCCCCGACATCGTGCAGATGTCCAGCCACTCGCTGCCGGGTCACATCATCAACGACCGGCTGACGGACATCACCGAGTACGCGGGTGACCTGGCCGACGAGTTCACCCCGTCCTCCTGGGGCACCGTGGTCTTCGACGACGCGGTGTACGCGATCCCGCAGGACTCCGGCCCCACGGGCCTGCTCTACCGCACCGACATCTTCGCCCAGTACGGCATCGAGGTGCCGACCACCTGGGACGAGTACCTGGACGCCGCCCGCGCCCTGCACGCGGCGAACCCCGAGGTGTACATCGCCCAGTTCTCCCCGAACGAGACGGGGTTCTGGATCCAGACCGTCTGGCAGAACTCCGGCTCCTGGTACGGCATCGACGGCGACTCCTGGCAGGTCAGCGTCAACGACGAGGCCAGCATGGAGGTCGCCGAGGTGTGGCAGACCCTGCTGGACGAGGACCTGGTCAAGACCGTCGAGATGTGGACCCCCGAGTACTGGGCCGAGGTCAACGCGGGCACCATCGCCACCATCAACTACGGCGCCTGGTTCCCCGCCCTGCTGAAGGAGAGCGGCGCCGGCCTGTCCGGTCAGTGGGGGATCGCCCCCACCCCGACCTTCGCCGGTTCCGACGCCGCCGGTGAGTCCGGTGGCTCGGTGAACGTCGTGCCGCGCGGCACCGAGCACGTCGAGCAGGCGGTCGAGTTCATCAGCTGGCTGAACGCCACCGAGGAGGGCACCAGCCACCTGATCGACGGGGGTGTCTTCCCCTCCGCGACCGTCGGACAGGAGAACAGCGACCTGCTGGTCGAGGACGAGTTCTTCGGCGGTGCGGTCGCCAACCAGGTCTTCGCCGACGCGGCCGTCACGGTGCCCGACTCCTGGGTGGACGGGCCGACCTACGACCTGACCCAGGACGCGTTGAAGGACGCCTTCGCCCAGGTCGCCAACGGGCAGCTCACCTTCGCCGAGGCGCTGGACCAGGTGCAGGCCAAGACGGTGAAGGACCTGAAGGACATGGGTCTCGAGGTGCAGGGGTGAGTTCCACCACCTCGGCCACCTCGGCCAGCGCGGCTCTCCGCTCCCGGCGCCCCCGTGGTGCCCGGAGCGGGGGGCTGCGGGCCGCGCCCTACCTGTTCATCGCGCCGTTCGTCGCGCTGTTCCTGGTGTTCCTGGTGCTGCCGATCGTGATCGCGGTCTACAAGAGCTTCTTCGCCGTGCAGCGCTCGGGGCTCGGCTTCGGCGGTGGGGAGGAGGCGTTCGTCGGCCTGGACAACTACGTGCAGGCATTCGGGAACGCGGAGTTCCTGCGCTCCTTCGGCCGCGTCCTGGTCTTCGGTGCCGTGCAGGTCCCGGTGATGCTGCTGATCGCGTTGGCGCTCGCCCTGCTGTTCGACTCCGCGATGGTCCGGGGCAAGAAGTTCTTCCAGCTCGCCGTGTTCCTGCCGTACGCCGTGCCGTCGGTGGTCGCCGCGCTGATCTGGGGCTTTCTCTACCAGCCCAAGGTCAGCCCGATCGTGGAGCTGCTGCGTGGGATGGGGGTCGACCCGCAGTTCCTGGCCCCCGGGACGGTGATGTGGTCGCTGGTCAACGTGGTGATCTGGTCGGTGACCGGCGTCAACATGATCATCATCTTCAGCTCGCTGCAGACCGTCCCGCGCGAGATGTACGAGGCGGCACGGATCGACGGCGCCAGCGAATGGCGGCTGGCCTGGCAGATCAAGGTGCCGATGATCATGCCCGCCGTGCTGCTCACGACGCTGTTCTCGATCATCGGGACGCTGCAGCTGTTCAACGAGCCGATGACCCTGCGGTCGATCACCTCGAACATCTCCGGCTCCTACACGCCGAACATGGCGATCTACCAGACCACCACCCTGGGCGGGAACCTCAACCTCGGTTCCGCGATGGCCGTGCTGCTCGGGATCGCGACCATGATCCTGTCCATCGCGCTGTCCGCCGCCTCCAACCGGAAGAAGGGCGGTGCGCGATGACCGCCCCGACCGTCGTCAGCGGCCGGCCCGCCGCGACCACCCCCGGCAAGCCGACCAGGCTGCGCACCACCGCCGAGGGCGAACGGCCCAGCCGGGCAGCCCGGGCGATCGGCTGGGCGGTGATGATCGTGACCGCCGCGTACTTCCTGGTCCCGGTCTACTGGCTGATCGTCGCCTCCACCAAGAGCACCGGCGACCTGTTCTCCACCCCGGGGTTCTGGTTCGCCGACCTGCACCTGTTCCAGAACCTGGCCGATCTGACGGCCCGGGACGGCGGCATCTTCTGGCGTTGGCTCGGCAACTCGGTGATCTACTCCGGTGTCGGCTCGATCCTGATGACGTTCATCTGCGTCATCACGGGCTACGCGCTGGCCGTCTACCGGTTCCGGGGGCGGTCGGTGGTGCTCGGCGCGGTGCTCGGATCGATGCTGGTCCCGCAGACGGTGCTCGCCCAGCCGATCTACGTCCTGCTGGTCGAGATCGGCCTCAACAACACCATGCTCGGTGTGCTGCTGCCGCAGCTGGTCTACCCGTTCGGGGTGATGCTCGGCTTCGTGTTCGCCGGTTCGGCGGTGCCGGGGGAGATCCTGGAGGCCGCCCGACTGGACGGGGCGAGCGAGTGGCGGATCTTCCGGTCCATCGCCTCGCGCCTGCTCAGCTCGGGTTCGGTCACGATCCTGCTGTTCGCGTTCATCGGTTCCTGGAACAGCTACATGCTGCCGCTGCTGGTGCTCACCGACACCCGGTTGCAGCCGGTCACCGTCGGCCTGTCCGGCTGGAGTCAGGCGGCCATCACCATTCCGGGTCTGCAGACCCTGGTGATCATCGGTGCCCTGGTGTCGATCGTCCCGATCATCGTCATCTTCATCTCGCTGCAACGGTTCTGGCGTTCGGGCCTGGCCGCGGGCGGCGTGCGGTTCTGAGGTGACGACCGATCGCCCCGGGCGGGAGCTGCTGTACCGCCGACCGAGCTCCGGTTGGCTGGACGGGCTCCCGCTCGGGAACGGTCGGACCGGCGCGATGGTGCAGGCATCGGCCGATCGGCTCCACCTCAGCCTGAACGACGTCACGGCGTGGTCCGGCGGGGTGGGGTCGGCGACCCGACGAGGCGCGATCACCGCCGAGCGGGCGGCGGCAGCGCGTGCCGAGGCGGCCGCGCTCTGGGACCAGGGGCGGATCGTCGCCGCCGAACGCGCGCTCGCGGTGCTGCAGCAGGACTACGTGCAGGCGTTCATGCCGTTCGCCGACCTGGTGCTGCGGATCGAGGGGGTGGACGGGCCGCTGACGCGCCGCCTCCGGCTCCGGGACGGCGAACACGTGGTCGTCGCCGGGGGGATCACCCAGCGCACGCTGGTCTCCGCCGTCGACGGGATCCTGCTGCACCGGCTCACCGCGGACCGGCCGGTGGACATCGACCTGACGCTCGGCACGCGGCTCGGCGATCCGCGGGTGACGGCGTCGGCCGACGGCGCGGTGCTCACCCTGGCGCTGCCCGCCGACGTGGCCCCCGGTCACGAGCCGACCGAGCCGGCGCTGCGCTGGCGGGTGCCGGGTGTGCAGCCGCTGACCGGGGCGCTCGCGGTCTCCTGGCGGCACGACGGGCGGCTGGACGATGGCCAGCACGAAGGGCCCTCGCACGACGGGTGTCCCCGGCTGCGCTTCACCGGGGTGCGGCACCTGGAACTGCGCCTGGCCACCGCCACCGACTTCGACGGCATCGGCCGGCCGCCCCGGGGCAGTGCCACCGAGCGGGCGACGTCGGTGCTGGCCGGCGCCGCGGCGCTCGACGCCGATACGCTGCACGGCCGACATCTGGCGGATCACCGCGCGCTGATGGACCGCTTCCGCCTGGACCTCGGCCCCGCCACCCATGCCGGGTGCCCCGCCGCCCCCGATCCGCGACCCGTCTGCCGCGACCCGCGCCCCGGCCCGGACGCCCCGCGCTCCGCCCGTGACCCGGACGCCCCGCGCTCCGCCCCTGACCCGGACGCCCGGGGCCGAGCGACCGACCCGGGGTCGGCCGCCCTCGACACCGACGAGCGCGTCCTGGTCGCCCACGCCCACCCGGACGGCCCGCTCGCCGCCGACCCCGACCTGCTGGCGCTGCTGGTCGACTACGGCCGCTACCTGGTGATCGCCTCCTCGCGACCCGGCGGGCTGCCCGCCACCCTGCAAGGGCTGTGGAACGCCGACCCCCGCCCGCCGTGGTCCAGCGCCTACACCCTGAACATCAACACCGAGATGAACCTCTGGGCGGCAGGTCCCACCGACCTCGCGTTCACCGCCGATCCGGTGCTCGACCTGGTCGAGGCGCTCGCCGACCGGGGGGCCGACACCGCCCGGCGGCTGTACGGCGCCCGCGGCTGGGTCGCGCACCACAACACCGACGCCTGGGCGAACACGCTGCCGACGGCGGGCGACGCATCCTGGGCGCTCTGGCCGATGGGCGGTGTCTGGCTGGTGCGGCAACTGGACGAGCTGCGCCGACTCGACGCGGTCGACGACGCCTGGTGCCGACGGTTGTGGCCGGTGGCGGTGGGGGCGACCGAGTTCGCCCTCGACCTGCTCACCGAGCGACCCGACGGCAGCCTGGCGAGCTGGCCCTCGACCTCACCGGAGAACACGTTCGCCACCGACGCCGGTCCGGCGGCGCTGACCCGGGGCGCCGGGATGGACCGTGTCCTGTTGCACGAGCTCGCCGCTTCGGTGCGCGGACTCGCCGACCGCCTGGCCCTGACCCACCCCGTCCTCGACGAGCTGGACGTCGCGTTGCCCCGGGTCCCCGGGCCTCGGGTCGCGGCCGACGGCACCGTCCTGGAATGGGACACCGACCGACCGGCGACCGAGCCCCGGCACCGGCACCTGTCGCACCTGATGTTCGCCTACCCCGGCGCCGGACCGGGGGAGCACGCAGCGGCCGTCGGGGCCACCCTGGACCAGCGGGGCGACGACTCCACCGGCTGGTCGGTGGTCTGGAAGGCGGCGGTCCGGGCGCGGCTCGGCGACGGCGACCGTGCCGGGACCCTGCTTGCCCTGGCGCTGCGTCCCGCCTGGGACGCCGAGCGGGGTCCGCATGCCGGTGGGTTGTACCGCAACCTGCTCGCCGCGCACCCGCCGTTCCAGATCGACGGCAACCTGGGGCTGCCCGCCGTCGTCGCCGATCTGCTCGCCAGCGGGGTCGACGGCACCGTGCATCTGCTCCCCGCGCTCCCTGCGGCGCTCGCGGACGCCGGTGCGGTCGGGGGGCTGGTGGTGCATCCGGGGATCGTGGTGGACCTGCGCTGGTCGCAGGGACGGCCGACCGCCGTCTCGCTGACGGCCCGGTCGGATCGATCGTCGGGGCATCGCCTGGTCCGCTGGCGGGATCGTCGCTGGCTGGTGCAGTTGACGCCGGGGGTCCGGACATCCGTCCCGCTCTGATATCGACATCGTTCTCCACGGCTTGGTACAGTCGAACAGACGCAATCGAAGCGCTTCGATATCGAAGCCCGAACCCGAGGCAATGACGCACGGTGCACCCTGATACCCCTCGCCGGAACGCCCGGAACGCCTTCACCACCCTGGTGCGGGAGCGCGGCCTGCTGTACGGCGGCGACTACAACCCCGAACAATGGCCCGCCGAGGTGTGGCCGGAGGACGTCGCGCTGATGTCCGCCGCCGGGGTCAACCTGGTCACGGTCGGCGTGTTCTCCTGGGGGCGGTTGGAGCCGCAGCCCGGCGAATGGAACCTGGACTGGTTGGACCAGGTGCTCGACCTGCTCGCCGCCGCCGGGATCGCCGTCGACCTCGCCACACCGTCGGCCTCCGCACCACCGTGGCTCGCCGTCGACCACCCGGAGACCTCGGCGGTGAACCAGGACGGGGTGCGGATGAGCCACGGCTCGCGCAACCACTTCTGTCCCACCTCCCCGGTGTACCGGGAGCACGTCCTGCGCATCGTCCGGGTGCTGGCCGAGCGCTACGCCGACCACCCGGCGCTCGCGATGTGGCATGTCGGGAACGAGTTCGGCCAGGTCTGCTACTGCGATTTGTGCGCCGATGCCTTCCGCGACTGGTTGCAGCGGCGCTACGGCGGTCTCGACGAGCTGAACCGGGCCTGGGGCACCGCGTTCTGGTCGCAGCACCACGGTCGCTGGTCGGAGGTGATCCCGCCGCGCAGGGCGCCCTACCTGCACAATCCGACCCAGGAGCTGGACTACCGGCGGTTCGCGTCCGACCAGCTGCGCGATCTCTACCGGGTCCAGGCCGATCTGCTCCGGGACGCGACCCCCGCCGTCCCGGTGACCACCAACTTCATGGGCTTCTTCCCGTTGGTGGATTACCAGAGCTGGACCGACGACCTCGATGTGGTCGCCGACGACTGGTACGCCGATCCCGCCGACCCGCGCAGCCCGGCCCGCGCCGCCCTGACCCACGACCTGATGCGCTCGCTCGGCGACGGCCGCCCCTGGGTGCTGATGGAACAAGCCACCAGCGCTGTGAACTGGCGACCGCACAACCTGCCCCGCTCGGCCGGGACCATGCTGGTGGACTCGGTGCGGGCGGTCGCCCACGGCGCCGACGCGATCTGCTACTTCCAGTGGCGGGCGTCGCTGGCCGGGGCCGAGCGCTTCCACTCCGCGATGCTGCCGCACGCGGGGCCGGACACCGACCTGCACCGCGCGGTGATCGAGCAGGGAGACGTGCTGCGGCGGCTGCGCCCGGTCGCCGGCACCCGGGTGGAGGCCCGCGCGGCGCTGGTCTTCGACTGGAGCTCCTGGTGGGCGGGCCGCGCACCCGGCAGCCCCAGTGACCGGATGGACGCGGTCGACCGTCTGCTCGACGCGTACGAGCCGCTGTGGCGTGCCGGTGTCGCGGTGGACGTGGTGCCGCCCGGTGCCGATCTGGACGGCTACTCCCTGGTCGTCGTCCCCGGGCTGTACCTGGTGTCCGACCAGGACGCGGCGAACCTGGCGCGGGTGCCGGAGCGTGGGGGAGTGCTGCTGGTCGGACCGTTCTCCGCCGTCGCCGACCCGGATGCGCACATCCGCGCCGGGCGGTTCCCCGGTCCCTGGACCGAGGTGCTCGGGGTGAGCGGAGAGCAGCATCGCCCGTTGCCCGAGGTCGGGGTCGAGGTGCGCAGCGAGCTGATCGGCGACTTCACCGCGCACACCTGGTCCGAGCTGCTGCGCGCCGACGACGCCGACGTGCTGGCCCGTTACGCCGGTGCCGGACTCGCCGACCGCCCCGCCCTCACCCGACGCACCCACCCCGGCGGCGGCAGCGCCTGGTACCTGTCCACCGTGCCGCCCGCCGACGCGCTGAACCGGATCGTGCTGGCGGCCGCCGAGGCCGCCGGGCTGCGGGCACCGGTGGACTGCCCGCCGGAGGTCGAGGCGATCCGGCGCGGTGACGTGCTGTTCCTGCTCAACCACGGCACGCGGCCGCGCACTGTCCGTCTGCCGTACCCGGCCACCGACCTGATCGGTGGCACCCGCACCACCGGCGACCTCGTGCTGCCCGCCGAGTCCGCCGCCGCCATGATCGAGGAGGATCGATGAAGTTCACCGACGGCTACTGGATGACCCGACCAGGTGTGAGCCTGCTCAAGCCGGTCGGCGTGGACGAGGTGGTGGCCGGCGACGGCTCGCTCACCGTCTACGCCGCCAGCGCGCCGCTCACCAAGCGGGGCGACACCCTCAACCGGCCGCTGATCACCATCACGCTGGACTCCCCGGCCGAGGGTGTCCTGGGTGTCACCGTCGAGCACTTCCGCGGCGCGAACGATCCCGGACCGCACTTCGAGCTGACCGGCTCCGGCGGCCCGGTCGCGAAGGTCGACGTCCCCGCGACCGGCCCGGCCACCCTCGCCACCGGCAACCTCACCGCCACCGTCGCCACCGAGGGCGGCTGGTCCCTGGACATCGCCGTCGACGGCCGCCGGGTCACCGGGTCGGACGCGCGCGGCCTGGCGATCGTCAACGCGGACGGGACCCCCTACGTCCGCGAGCAGCTCGACCTGGGCGTCCGCGAGCACGTCTACGGCCTGGGCGAGCGGTTCACCGCCTTCGTGAAGAACTCGCAGACCGTCGATGTCTGGAACGCCGACGGCGGCACCTCCTCCGAGCAGGCCTACAAGAACGTGCCCTTCCTGCTCTCCGACAAGGGCTACGGCGTCTTCGTCGACCACCCGGAGCACGTCTCCTTCGAGATCGGCTCGGAGGCGGTGTCGCGCACCCAGTTCAGCGTCGCCGGCCAGCGGCTGCGCTACTACGTGATCGCCGGACCGAACCCGAAGGACGTGCTGCGCCGTTACACCGCGCTGACCGGGCGACCGGCCGCCGTGCCGGACTGGTCCTACGGGCTGTGGCTGTCCACCTCGTTCACCACCTCCTACGACGAGGGCACCGTGATGTCCTTCATCGACGGCATGGCCGAGCGTGGGCTGCCGTTGAGCGTCTTCCACTTCGACTGCTTCTGGATGCGGCAGTTCCACTGGAGCGACTTCGTGTGGGACCCGGCGACCTTCCCGGACCCGGAGGGGCTGCTGCGCCGGCTGCACGAGCGGGACCTCAAGGTCTGCGTGTGGATCAACCCGTACATCGCCCAGCGCAGCCACCTGTTCGACGAGGGCCGCGAGCTCGGGTACCTGGTGAAGAACCCGGACGGCTCGGTCTGGCAGTGGGACATGTGGCAGGCGGGGATGGCGCTGGTCGACTTCACCAACCCGGAGGCGGTCGACTGGTACCAGGGCAAGCTGCGCACCCTGCTCGACATGGGGGTCGACTGCTTCAAGACCGACTTCGGCGAGCGGATCCCGACCGACGTCCGCTGGCACGACGGCGCCGACCCGCAGGCGATGCACAACTACTACACCCACCTGTACAACAAGGCGGTCTTCGATCTGCTGGTCGCCGAGCGCGGCGAGGGCGAGGCCGTGCTGTTCGCCCGGTCGGCGACCGCCGGTGGTCAGCAGTTCCCGGTGCACTGGGGTGGTGACTGCGAGTCGACCTTCGTGTCGATGGCCGAGTCGCTGCGCGGCGGCCTGTCGCTGTCGATGAGCGGCTTCGGCTACTGGTCGCACGACATCGGCGGCTTCGAGGGCACCCCGGACCCGGCGGTGTTCAAGCGCTGGCTCGCCTTCGGTCTGCTGTCTAGTCACTCCCGGCTGCACGGCTCCGACTCCTACCGGGTGCCGTGGGCCTTCGACGACGAGGCGGTCGAGGTCACTCGCCGGTTCACCGAGCTCAAGCTGTCCCTGATGCCGTACCTGGCCCGGGTCGGCCGCACCGCGCACACCGAGGGGCTGCCGGTGATGCGACCCATGGTGCTCGAGTTTCCGGAGGATCCGGCCACGGCCACCGTGGACACCCAGTACATGCTCGGCGAGAGCCTGCTGGTCGCCCCAGTGTTCTCCGCCGACGGCGAGGTGGACGTCTACGTGCCGGAGGGCACCTGGACCAGCCTGATCGACGGCAGCCGGATCACCGGACCGCGTTGGCACCGCCAGCGGCACGACTTCCTGTCGGTGCCGTTGCTGGTCCGACCGGACTCGGTGCTGCCGGTGGGTGCCCGGACCGACCGGCCGGACTACGACCACGCCGACGGTGTCACGCTGCGGCTGTTCGACCTGGTCGACGGGCACGCGTCCACCACCACCGTCGGCCAGGTGTCGTTCCGGGTCACCCGGACCGGCGACACCATCACCGCGACCGCCACCGGTGCCACCGCCCCGTGGTCGATCCAGCTCGGCGACCGGGTCGTGGCCGCCGAGGGCGACACCGCCAGCCTGGCGATCTGACCGGCGTCGGCCGCACTCCCGCGACCCCGGGGAGTGCGGCCGACCCGCCTCCGCCCACCCGCCTCTGCGTCGAAGTCGGCACGCAGCGCCCGGCGACCCGCCTCCGCCCACCCGCCTCTGCGTCGAAGTCGGCACTCCGCGCCCGTCGAGGCCGGGCGAACTGCCGACCTCGGGCGCGAACTGCCGACCTCGCGTGGTGACCTGCCGACCGCCCCGCCCCTGGGCGCCTGGGGGCGGCTCCGCCCACCCCGGCCCGGCTCCGCCCACTCGTCGCTGCGTCGAAGTCGGCACTCCGCGCCGATCGAGGCCCGGCGAACTGCCGACTTCGGGTGCGAACCGCCGACCTCGGGTGCGAACTGCCGACCTAGGGCCCGAACTGCCGACGGAGCCCGCCCCTGGGCGCCTGGGGGGCGTCAGACCGCCGGTGCCGACACCGATCCGCGGTCGGTGACCTCCGGGGACACCAGCCGGGTGGTGGACAGCGCGTCCCCCTCCAACTGGGCCATCGCCATCTCCAGCGCCACCCGACCGATGTCCTCGCCCGGGACATCGATGCCGGTGAGCGGCTGGGGCAGGCCGGTGCCGGTGTCGGCGGCGCCGATCGCCACCACGGAGATGTCCTCCGGGACGCGCACCCCGCGCCGCTCCAGCGCCGACATCACCCCGGGCAACGCCAACTCGTTGTGCACCACCAGACCGGTCACGCCGGGTGTCTCGTCCAGCACCCGCTCCAACGCCACCACGCCACCGGCGAAGTTCGGCTCGCAGGGCAGCATCGTCAGCTCGGCGCCGCGCAGCTCGGCCTCCTCGGCGACCCCGGCCCGCATCCGGATCGCGTAGTTCGCCCGGCGGTCGATCCGTTCCTGCGATGCCCCGATCAGGGCGATCCTGTGGTGTCCGGCATCGGTCAGGGTCCGGACGGCCGAGCGCCCGGCGGCGGTGAAGTCCAGGTCCACGCAGCACAACCCGCTCGGGTCGGAGGGCACGCCGATCAGCACCGACGGCTGCTTCAGGGACCGCAGGGCCGGCAGTCGCTCGTCCTCCGCCTCGACGTCCATCACGATGATCGCGTCCGCCATCGACGACGACGCCACCCGGTCCACCCCGTTGCTGTCGTCCTGGGTGAGCAGCAGCACGTCGTGGTCGTGCGAGCGGGCGGCCGTCACCACGCCGCCGACGAACTGCATGATGATCTGGACGTAGATCCCCGGCCGGAACGGCACCATCAGCGCGATGATGTTGCTCCGGCTGGACGCGAGCGCCCGCGCCCCGGCGTGCGGCCGGTAGCCGAGTTCACGGATGGTGCGCTCCACCCGCTCCCGGGTCCGGGGCGAGATCGGTCGCTTGCCACTGAGCACGTAGCTCACCGTCGAGGCCGAAACCCCTGCGGCCTTCGCCACGTCGTCGATCGTCGCCATGACGCTCACCCTAGTGCGCGCCGAAGCGGTTCGATCCCTGCTTCCCGGCCGCGGGTGCCCCCAGCGGCGGCGATCCGTCGAAGCCGCCGTCGAACGGGGTTAGCGGGAGCGTTCCCATCGCGGTATCGTATCGTTTCGACAAGCGCCGACACCGTCGTCTGCACCGGCCAGCCCCGCGTGCCGTCGACCGGATCCCGATCGACCGAAGGACTCGCATGCCCGCCACCCGCCCGTCCGGCCGCCAGTTCCCCGCCGACTTCGTCTGGGGCTCCGCCACCGCCTCGTACCAGATCGAGGGCGCCGCCACCGAGGGTGGTCGCGGTCCGTCGATCTGGGATACCTTCGCCACCGTCCCGGGCGCCGTGCTCAACGGTGACACCGGCCTGGTCGCCGACGACCACTACCACCGCGTCCCCGAGGACGTCGCCCTGATGCAGGAGATCGGGCTGGAGGCCTACCGGTTCTCGATCTCCTGGCCGCGGGTCCAGCCCACCGGGTCGGGGGAGTGGAACGAGGAGGGCATCGCGTTCTACGTCGACCTGGTCGACCGCCTGCTGGCCGCCGGGATCAACCCGGTCGTCACCCTCTACCACTGGGACCTGCCGCAGCCGCTGGAGGACGAGGGCGGCTGGACCAACCGGCGCACCGCGTACCTGTTCGCCGACTACGCCCGCAAGATGGCCGAGGTCCTCGGCGACAAGATCGAGATCTGGACCACCCTGAACGAGCCGTGGTGCTCGGCCTACCTCGGCTACGCCTCCGGGGTGCACGCCCCGGGTCGCCAGGACCAGGCAGCCTCCCTGGCGGCGGTGCACCACCTCAACCTGGCGCACGGTCTGGCGTCCACCGCCATCCGCGAGGTGCTGGGCGAGGACACCACGGTCTCGATCACGCTCAACCTGCACGTCACCCGGGCCGACAGCGACGCCGCCGAGGACCTGGCGGCGCGGCACAAGATCGACCTGATCGCCAACGAGGTCTTCCTGCAGCCGATCCTCGAGGGCCGCTACCCGGAGGAGATCTTCGCCCAGACCGCGGCGGTCTCCGACTGGTCCTTCGTCCAGGACGGCGACCTGGAACTGATCCACCAGCCGCTCAGCCTGCTCGGCGTGAACTACTACTCCACCGGTCGGGTGCGCAAGCTGCACGGCGAGCCGAAGGTCGGCGACGGCAGCCCGGGCGTCGACGGTCACAAGTCCTCGGTCGTGAGCACCTGGGTCGGTGCCGAGGACGTCGAGTGGCTGACCCAGCCCGGTCCGCACACCGCGATGGGCTGGAACCAGGAGCCGCAGGGTCTGACCGACCTGCTGGTCTTCCTGCACCAGCGTTACCCCGAGTTGCCGATGGCCATCACCGAGAACGGCGCCGCCTTCGCCGACCAGGTCTCCGCGGACGGCCGGGTGCACGACGAGGACCGGGTCAGCTACCTGCACGACCACATCGACGCCGTGGGTGCCGCGATGGACCAGGGTGCCGACGTGCGCGGGTACTTCGTCTGGTCCCTGTTCGACAACTTCGAGTGGGCCTACGGCTACGACCGCCGGTTCGGCATCGTGCGGGTCGACTACGAGACGCTGGAGCGGATCCCCAAGGACTCCGCGTACTGGTACAGCGAGCTGATCCGCACGGGCACCATCGCCCCGGTCGAGACCGCGCCGCAGCTGGGCTGAGCCCGACCGACCGACACCCCCGCCCCGCACGTCGGGCGCGGGGGTGTCGTGCCATGGGTGAGGATGGGACGGTGCCACGTTCACGTCGATCCGGTAAGCGGCCGTATAACGCCGAGCACGTCCCGCTCGACCTCGACCGGGTCGGCGGTATCCGGCGGGCCGAGTCCGGCCCGGACGGGGAGTGGACCACCCAGCGGGTGCGCGGCTCGGACCGCACCTTCCGCTGCCCGGGCTGCGACCAGCTGATCGCCACCGGCACCGCGCACGTGGTCGCCTGGCAGGCGGACAGCATCCTCGGCGACGCCGCTGCCCTCGACAATCGGCGGCACTGGCACACCTCCTGCTGGGAGGCCCGACACCGCCGCCGACCCACCCGCTGACCGGCGGGTCGACCCGCGGACCCGCGCGTACCCTCGGAGTCGATGAGCACCGAGATCCGATCCCTGACCGTCCTGCCCGCGCATCGGGAGGACATCGAGCTGCACACCGCCGACGGCCTGACCCTGGTCGGCGAACTCGCCCGGCCCGCGAACCCCGACGGCAGCCCGCGCACCCCCGCCGCCACCCTGGTGACGCTGCACCCGCTGCCGACCCACGGCGGCTACATGGACTCGCACGTGCTGCGGAAGGCGTCCTGGCGGCTCCCGGCGCTGGCCGACATCGCGGTGCTCCGGTTCAACACCCGGGGCACCAGCAGCCCGCGCGGCACCAGCGAGGGCAGCTTCGACGAGGGCCGCGCCGAGCGCTTCGACGTGCACGCGGCCATCGAGTTCGCCGAGTTCCACGACCTGCCGAACCCGTGGCTGGTCGGCTGGTCCTTCGGCACCGAGCTCACCCTGATGCACGGCCTGGACCCGCTGGTCCGCGGCGCGATCCTGCTCTCCCCGCCGCTGCACCGGGCCACCGACGCCGACCTCGACGCCTGGGACGCCGACGGCCGACCGCTGACCGCCCTGGTCCCCGAGCACGACGACTACCTGCGGCCCGAGGAGGCCCGGCGACGTTTCGCCCAGGTGCACCAGGCCGAGATCGTCGGAGTCGACGGGGCTAAGCACCTGTGGGTCGGCGAGCCGTACGTCCGCCGGGTCCTGAACGAGATCGTCGCGCGGGTCCGGCCCGGTTTCCCGACCCCGCTGCCGACCACCTGGGACGGCCCCTCCGAGCAGGCCGATCCCGACCCGCGACCCGAGGACGCCTGATGGTCACCGTCGTCCCGCACGTCCTGCGACCCGGCGTCGCGGGGCACACCCCGTTGGTCCTGCTGCACGCCTTCCCGGTCGACTCCCGGATGTGGTCCGCCGTCGGTCGGCTGATCACCGCCGGCACCCCGGTGATCGCCATCGACCTGCCCGGCATGGGCGCCGCCCCGGCACCGGATGCAGCACCCGCGCTGGAAGCGGCCGCGGACGCGGTCGCCGCGTTGCTGTCCGGGGCCGCACCGACCGAGTCCGCGGACCCAGACCGTCCCACTGACTCGGCCCCTACCGCCGACCCGGCCCGGCCTGAGGTGCCAGCAGGTCCCGCCGTGGTCGCCGGGCTGTCGATGGGCGGGTACGTCGCCCTCGCCCTGGCCGAGCGCCACCCCGAGCTGGTCGCCGCCCTCGCCCTGCTGGACACCAAGGCGGTCGCCGACACCCCGGAGGCAGCCGCCAACCGTCGCCGGATCGCGGACGAGGCCGAGCGCACCGGCAGCGTCGACCCGGTGCGCCCGATGGTGGACGCCGTGCTCGGCGACACCACCCGCGCCGCCCGCCCGGACCTGGTCCGGCAGCTCGCCGGCTGGATCGACGAGCAGCACCCGGCCGGCATCGCCTGGTCCCAGCGCGCGATGGCCGCCCGGCCCGACCGCAGCCACGTGCTGCGCGGGTGGACCCGGCCCGCCCTGGTCCTGGTCGGCGCCGAGGACGGCCCGACTCCGCCGGAGCAGGCAGCCGCGATGGCCGGCCTGCTGGGCATCGAGCCGGTCGTGATCCCCGCCGCCGGTCACCTGACGGCGATCGAGCAGCCCACGGCGGTCGCGCAGGCACTCACCACCCTGCTGATCCGCGCGGACCGCTAGCGCACGCCGCCGGTCGTCTGGGCGTCAGCCCTCGCCCAGCACCCGAGCCAGTGCCAGCGGCAGGTCCAAGGACTCGCCGTCCTTGCCCCCGGCGCCGATGACGAGCGGCGGGTCCTGCGGCGTCACGCTCACCCCGCGCCACCGGGCTGTCAGCGACCCCGGCACGGTGAGCACGTAGAACTCGCCGTCCGTGCCCACGGCGACCGTGCGGTCACGCCGCAGGTACCAGCCCGCCAACCCGGTGCGGAACGAGCCGCGTCCGCCGTACCCCTGCGCGCGCAGCGGCTCCGGTGCCACGCCCCGCTCGCGGGCCGTCACCAGGAACTCGTGGATCAGCGCCCGGGCGCGGTCCGACTCGGCGCGTTGCCGGGCGATCAACGCCGCCTCGTGCGCCGCGGCCGCCTCCCGGCGCTGATCCCGCCAGTCGGCGGCCGCGGGCCCGGTCACTTCGGCTCGACCTCGCCGTCGGCGCGCTGCTCGGCCGGAGTCGCCTCGGCGCTCGTGTCACCGTCGGCCGAGCCGGTTCCGGTGCCGGCGTCGCTCCCGGCTGCATCGGCAGCAGTGGTCGCCTCGACGTCGGCCGGGGTGGTTCCGGTGCCAGCGTCGTTCCCGGTCGGTGCCGCCGTGGTCCCTGCGTCCGCACCGGTCGACCCGGTGTCCGGGGTGCCCAAAGCGCCGTCGGTCGTCGACTCCACCTCCGTCGCGGCACCGCCCGCAGCCTTCTTCGGCCCAGCGGCCGAGACCGGTGCCGGTCGCGCCTTCGCCTTCGCCGGGGTGCGCCCGGACTTGCTCGCGGCAGGCGTCGCCTCGCGCTCGAACTTGGCCTGCGCCTTGTCCGCCCGCTCCAGGGTCTGCCGGTTCGGCACCGGGTCCGAGCCGAGCAGATTCCGCAGCTCGTCCAGGTACGTGGTGATCGACTCGCGCTGACGGTTGAGGTCCTCGACCTGCCGCTGAGCGGTGGTCCGCTCCCGCTCGGCCTCACTCATCGACTCGGACAGCGTCTTCTCGGCGTGCTCACGGGCCTCGGCGACCACCCGGTCGGCGTTCTGCCGGGCGTTCGACAGCAGCTCCTTGGCCTGGTTCTGCGAGTCGAGCCGCACCTTCTCGGCCTGCTCCAGCGCCTTCGCCACCCGCTGCTCGGCGGCGGCGGCGTGCGCCTCGGCGTCAGAGACCAGCTTCTCAGTCTCGGCGCGAGCGACGGCGTGCCGCTCGGCGTCCGCGCGCTCGGCCTCCTCGCGCTGGGTGGCGATCGTCAGTTCCGCGTCGGCGAGCGCCTGTCGGGCCTGCTGCTGCATCGCCTCGGCCTCGGTCCGGGCCGCCGTGGTCAGCTCCTCGGCCTGGCGCGCCGCCTCGGTCAGCTGGCGCTCGACCTGCAACCGGGTCTGCTCGCGCAGTTCGTCGGTCTCACGCTGGGTGGTGGCGCGCAGCTCCGCGGCGGCGCGCTCGGTGTTCTCCCGCAGCTCGGTGGTCTCGCGCTGGGTGTTCTCCCGCAGCTCGTCCGTCTCCCGCTGGGCGGCGTCCCGCAGCTCGCTGGTCTCCCGCTCGGCGGTGGCCCGGAGGTCGGCCGCGTACTGCTCCGCCTCCGCGCGCTGGGTGGTGGTCTCGTGCGTCACCCGGTCGCGCAGTTCCGTGGTCTCCCGCTCCACGGAGGCGCGCAGCTCGGCGACGTACTGCTCGGCCTCGGTACGCACCGCGGCGAGCTCCTGTTCGGCCTGCTGACGGGTGGCGGCGATCTCCTCGGCGACCTGTGCCCGCAACTCGGCGGTCTCCCGGTCGGCGGTGGCCCGCACGAACCCGGAGTACTGGTCGGCCTCGGCCCGGACCGCGCTGGTCTCGGCGGCGACCTTCTGCTGCAGCTCGGTGGCGGACCGCTCGGCGGCGGAGCGCACCTGGTCGGCGTAGGCGGCTGCCTCGGCGCGGACCCGGTTCACCTCCTCGCCCGTGGTGCGGCGCAGTTCGGCTGCCTCGGCTGCGGCCGACGACCGCTGCTCGGCGGCCCAGCGCTCGGTCTCGGTGCGCAGCTCGGCGATCTCGGCCGCGGTCTGTCGGCGCAGCTCGGTGGTCTCGGCCTCGGTCCGTCGACGCAGTTCGGCGGTGTCCGTCTCAGCCTGCTGACGCTGGGCGGAGGTCTCGGCCTCGGCGAGCTGCCGCTGCGCGGAGGTGTCGGCGTCGGCGCGCTGGCGCAGGTCCTGGGCGTAGTGTTCCGCCTCGGCACGCAGTGCGGAGGTCTCCGCCTCGGTGGTGGTCCGCAGCTGCTCGGCCGCCTGCTCGGTGCTGATCCGCAGTTCGGTGGTCTCGCGCTCCACGGTCGCCCGCAGGGTGCCCAGCTCGCGTTCCAGGCTGGCGCGGCGCTCGCTCGCCTCGGTGGCCTGCGCGGTCTGGATCCGGGCCGCCTCGCGCTCGGCGGAACCCACCATCTCCTCGGCCCGTCGCTGGGCCGCGGTCAGGACGCTTTCCGCCTCGGCGTGCGCGGTGGTGCGCTCCTCGGTGGCCTCACGCTTAGCGGTGGCGATCAGCTCGGCGACCTCGTTCTCCGCGCGGGCCCGGAGCTGACCGGCGGCGAGCCGAGCGCGGGCCAGCGCGTCGGAGGCCTGCGCGTTGGCCTGCTGCACGACGTCCGACGACTGCTCCTCCGCCGACCGCAGCAGCATCTCGATCCGCGATCCCAGACCCGAGTACGTCGGCCGCTCGGCCTCGCGCAGCTGACGGTGCGCCTCGGAGAGCTCCCCGGAGATCTGCAGCACCCGCTCGTCCAGCGATGACACCTGCGAGCGGGCCTCGCCGAGTGCGCGTTCCAGCTCGTTCATCCGGGTGTCGACCTGCTCGCGGTCGTAACCACGGAAGTTGACGACCGGGAACAGCATGCGGTCCTCTGGCACGGAAGATCCTCCTGGGGGCATGGCAGCGATGGCTCCCGATGATCGGGAGGGACGCGCGGCTGCGGCCACGGCCGACGTCCGCCAGCCAGGGTATCGGGCGGGAGCGGTCGACTGGCAGGGGGCCCGCGTCACCCCGGGTGCCGTGGTGAGCACCCGAAGTGTCCGGATGCTGCTCAGCTGCCTATCCTGTGGCGTCACGTCAGGAAGGAAGATGCGTGCTTCAGCGACTCATCGCGGCCCTGCTCGGGCTGCTGGGCCTGGCCGCCGCGGCTCTCGGTATCGCCTCGGCGACCGCGTGGCGCGCGGATGACCCTCTGATCGCCACCGCCACCGCCGACACCCCGATCCTGGTCACCGAGCCCGGGGTGCTGGAGGTCGCCGGTGAGCCGGTGACGGTCACCGTCCGTGCGTCCGGTTCGCCGGTCGTCCTGGCGGTCGGCCGCGACACCGACGTGGCCGGGTGGGTCGGCGACGACCCGCACCAGCTGGTCACCGGGCTCGCCGACTGGCACGACCTGGCGCTGCAGAACGCCGACGCCGCCCCGAACCCCTCGGCCACCGCCGACCCCAGCGGGTCTCCGGCAGCCGCCGAGGCCAGCGAGCCCGCGGCACAGCCCTCGCCGTCGGCCTCGGCCGACGGCGCCGACCCGCAGACGACCGCGGCGGCCGACCCGACCGGTTCCGACATGTGGGTGACCGAGGTGACCGGCGACGGCTCGGCGACCCTGGAGTGGACGGCACCGCCGGACGGTCGCTGGTCCCTGCTCGCGGTCAGCCTGGGCGACACCGCGCCGACGCTCGACCTGTCCTGGCCGCAGGACGTGACCACGCCGTGGCTGTGGCCGGGCGTCGCCGCCGGTGTGCTGCTGCTGGCGATCGCGGCGATCCTGGCGATCAGGATCAGGCGCTCGCGGACCGGTGCCGACTGGCACGACGTCAGCACCGGCATGATCGCGGTGGTGACGCCGCAGACCGCCGACGGCGCCCCGCTGGCCGTGACCGGCCCCCCGACGACCGGCACCATCCCGCTGATCGACCCGACCACGGGACTGCCGCTCACCCGCCGCCAGATCCGGGAGGCCGAAGCCGCGGCTGCCGCGGCCCGGCGTGGTCGGCGCGGTGCCACCGGCGCCGTGCCGCTGGTCACCGGAGCAATCCCGACCGTCCCCGCTCCCGTCGCCCCGAGCGAGACGGCGGACGGCAGCCACACCCCGGAGACGCCAGCTTCGACCACCGGCTCCCCCTCGGACCCCGCCTTGCCGTCCGCGGCGACCCCGTCCTCGCGGACGCCGGATTCCTCGACGGCGGGGGAGCCGACCACGGCTACTCCGTCCCCGCAGACCCCGGTTCCCTCGACGGCAGGGGAGCCGATCACCACGACCCCGCCGCGTGTCGGACCGACGAGTGCCGCCGCTTCCGGTGCCGCGACGCCCCAGGACGCGCCGGTCGCCTCCGCCGGGACAGCGGCCGCGCCGGACAGCCACCAGGGCACCGAGGACAAGCCCCGACGGACCCTCTTCGGCCGTCGCCGCGCGAACCGCGCCGAGCAGACCGCGGACGTTCCGGTGGTCTCGGACCGCGATCGCCCGGCCTCCGGCTCGGCTCCGCAGGAGCCGTCCTCGCCCACCACCGGCGCCACTGCCTGGACGCCGACGCCGCCGACGGCCGCCCCGTCGACTGCGCCCACGGCCGCCCCGTCGTCCGCGACGACCGACCGCCCCGCCACCGACGGACGACACCCGGCTCCGCCGTCGACGAATCCCGCCACCACCGGGACGACGCCGACCCCGGACACCGCGGGACCGGCATCCCCCGCCGCGGCGAGCCCCGCGCCCGCCGCGCATCAACCCTCCGGCGCGCAGCATCACCCAGCCGCCGGTGCGGGCGTCACGACGACTCCGGACGTGTCGCCGCCCGCCGCGTCGGGGAACGCACCGACCGAGGGATCGCCCTCGCCCACCGACGGACCCACCGAGGGACGCACCGACGCCGAATCCGGCCGACGTGGCTTCGCCGACCGCCTGCCGTGGCGTCGTCAGCGCGAGCAGCAAGCGGCCGCCCCGGCGGGTTCGACCGGCCCGACCGGCACCGAGCGCGACCCCGACGCCCCGCACCCCTCCGACGACGACGTCCCCGCGGTCCCGGGCGTCGACGAGGAGGACGACAGCATGTCGACCACCCAGCGCGCCGACTCCTGGCGTCGGATGTGGGGCTTCCCGGCGGATGCCGAGCCCGACGGTTCCGGAGCCGCACAGCCCGAAGCCGACACCACCGACCGGGAGGAGGACCGATGAGCGCACACCGTCGCCACGGAGCCGTCGCTCTCGCACTCGCCGCCGTGATCGCGCTCGCCGGGTGCGCCAACCCGGTGCCGGAGCCGCAGCCCGAGGCCGTGCCCGCCCAGGCACCCCCGGTCCTCGACCAGACCCAGTCCGCCGACATCCTGGCGCAGGTGGGCGAGGTGTTGGCCGCCGGTGACACGGCGCTCGACCCGAGCGGGCTGAGCGCGCGCCTCAGCGGTCCGGCCCTCGCCATCCGCGCCGCCGAGTACACCCGCGCCAAGGCCACCGACGGACAGCGCCCGCCGATCACCATCCCGACGAACGCGCAGACCACGATCACGCCGGACACCACCTCGTGGCCGCGCACCCAGATGGTCGTCACCGAACAGCCGGCCGACCTCCAGGCACCGCTGCTGCTGGTGCTGATCCAGGAGTCCCCGCGCGACGACTACCACCTGTGGGGATGGGCACGGCTCGGTGAGGGTGTCCAGATGCCCGCCACCGCCGAACCCGAGACCGGCAGCCCGATGCCGGCAGCGGACGACGCCTCGCTGCTGGTCACCCCGCAGGACGTGGTCGGTCAGTTCGCGGATGTTCTCACCAACGGTGACGCCTCGCCCTACGCCGCCACCTTCGGCACCAGCTTCTTCCGCACCGCGATCGAGTCCGCGCGGGCGCAGACGGTCCAGAGCCTGCAGGCGGTGGCGACGGTGAGCGAGACCGTCTCACCGGAGGCCGGTGCGGTGACCGCGTTGGGCACCGTTGACGGGGGAGCGATCGTGGTCGGTCAGATGACCACCGTGACCACCGCGACCCTCAGCCAGGGCAGCATCACCCTGAACGACCCGCTGGACGCGGCGTTGGCCGGCAAGGACAGCGTGAGCCAGAACCTGGTCCGCACCTGGACCGATGTCGTCGCCTTCTACGTGCCGCCGGCGGGCAGCGACACCGGTGTGCAGGTGCTGGCAGCCGAGCACGCCCGGACCGCCGTCACCGGCGAGTGACCTTCCACAGCAGAGCAGGAGCGAGAGCAGCATGAGCCAGAACCCGGCCGGGGACCCCCGGTTCAACATGCGGGGTGCGGTCGACCTGTCGAGCCTGGCCCGTCCGGCCACCCCGGCGCCCGGCAGCCCCGGTGGCCTTCCGGCACCCGGCCCGTGGGTGGTGGACGTCGACACCGAGGGCTTCCCCGCGCTGGTCCAGTCGTCCACCGGTCACCCGGTGATCGTGCTGCTGTGGGCGTCCTGGAGCGAGGCCAGCACGGCCCTGGCCACGACCCTCGGCACGCTGATCGGGGAGTACGGCGGCCGTCTGCAGCTCGCTCGGATCGACGCCGACGCCAACCCGCAGGTGGCAGCGGCCTTCCAGAGCCAGTCGGTGCCTACCGTGGTCGCGGTGCTCGCGGGGCAGCCGCTGCCGCTGTTCCAGGGCGCACCCGACGCGGCCCAGATCAAGGACGTGCTGGACCAGGTGCTCCAGGCCGCGGAGGCCAACGGCATCACCGGTTCCGCCCCGGGCGGCGAGGGTGCCCCGGTCACCGCGCCCGAACCGGAGGAGCCGCCGCTGCCCCCGCTGCACCAGGCGGCGTACGACGCCATCGAGGCCGACGACTTCCCGGCCGCGACCGCCGCCTACGAGCAGGCGCTGCGGGAGAACCCCAAGGACGACCTGGCACGGGCGGGACTGGCGCAGGTCGGTCTGCTCACCAGGACCCGTGGTGTCGACCTCGCCGCCGTGCGCAAGGCGGCGGCCGACGCACCGACCGACATCGACGCGCAGCTCGCAGTGGCAGACGTGGACGTGCTCGGCGGTCAGATTGAGGACGCCTTCGCGCGCCTGATCGACACGATCCGCACCACCTTCGGTCCGGACCGGGAGCGACTGCGCACCCGGTTGGTCGACCTGTTCGAGGTGGTCGGCGCCGACGACCCGCGGGTGCAGGACGCGCGACGCGCCCTCGCGAGCGCGCTGTACTGAGCCGCCCTACACGCCCCTGCTGGTTCCGCGCGGAACCAGCAGGGGCGTCGTCGTATCCGGACGCTGACCTGCGGCTGTGTGGTCGCCGTCACCCCGGACCAGGTTGACTCTCCGTCCGGGCGCTGCGTAATGTTCTCGACGTCGCCCGGCAGGGAGGAACGGACACCGAGTCAGATCGGTGGCTGGTCCCCGCGGGTGGCCACCCCCTCGGGAGCTTCGGCTGCCGGTCAGGGTCGTGCCGGGATGGATTCCGCTGGTTCGGAACGGTCCTCACGGACTTGACCGGCTGGGGCGGGTCCGCTAAGTTTGAACGGTTGCCTCCGGTCAGGCGCTCGCAAGAGCGGTGAGGGATGCGCGTCTGTTCTTTGAGAACTCAACAGTGTGCCTAAGTAGT